>JAEEGL012294934.1_pt1 | contig 13081 bp, 7 predicted proteins | sample 9134231 | NCBI WGS metagenome assembly JAEEGL01 (sample SAMN16246548, study PRJNA631951) | gut metagenome | biome: gut microbiome; feature: rumen; material: fiber-attached | host: Bos | place: Iran: Karaj | collected 2018-10 | reverse complement strand
TTTTAAATTTCGAACTGCAGCTCATTTTTTCCGCGTTATTCATCTTCACAGAAGTGCTATTACCCTATGGGTGCATCAAACAATAGTGCGATTACTATTTGAACAGATTGGTTGGTTTATATTCATGCGTAGGCCCTGCAATAAAACAAAATCCCCAAAATCAAACCCGTAACAAACAAACTACAGGCTGATTTCAGGGATCACAAAATTCTCAAAAACTGATTATCTACTAACTCAGAATCTCCTACACCTCACTTCCTTTTGAGTTTCCATTTTCAGAAACAGACTCTTCCGCACTGCTCTGCTGAGCCTCCGAACTTTCCTTCTTCTGTCTCTTCAGTGCCCTTCTCTGCTCGATATACTTCTTCGTCTCCTGAACGATATCCCTGCGCAGAAGCAGAAGAGCGATCAGATTAGGCAGAGCCATCAGACCGTTGGCAACATCCGCAATGATCCAGACAGAATTTATCGCAGCCTTCTGGGAAGCATTTGTCATATCCATATATGCAACAATGAGAATATAGGAAGCCACAATAGCCAGATATATATACCGGAACGGCTTGATGCCCTTCACGCCGAATATGTAAATTACGCATCTTTCCGTGTAGAAATTCCAGCCCAGGATTGTAGTGAATGCGAACAGCATCAGACTGATGTTGATCACATAGGTACCGACAGTGGTGCCGAGTGCCTGCGAAAAAGCCAGAGTAGTCATGGCAACGCCTGTTTCAGTAGATGTCCATGCTCCGGTAAGAACCAGGGTGATGCCGGTCAGCATACAGATGATCATTGTATCAAGGAAGGTTCCCGTCATGTTGATCAGACCCTGTTCAGCCGGAGAATTGGTCTTGGCTGAAGCGGCAGCCAGAGGAGCGGATCCGAGACCGGCCTCATTGGAGAAGATGCCTCGGGAAACACCCTTCTGAACAGCCATGAGAACAGTGGCACCGGCAAATCCTCCGATAGCAGGAGCCGGCTGGAATGCAGACTGCACAATAAGCATTATCGCATCCGGGATCTGACTGAAGTTCATACACATGACCACAGCGCAGCAGACAATGTACACAAGAGCCATGAAAGGAACAACCTTCTTTGCCGTGCTAGCAATATACTTGAGGCCGCCCAGGGTTATGGCACCAACAAGAAGAGTCACAACAGTTGCTGCAACAATACGGTCGCAGTTAAGAGCGGCTCCGGCTTCAACAACAGAGTTAATCTGTGTATATGTACCTATGCCAAGACATCCGGCCATGATTCCGAAAATTGAGAACATCCAGGCCAGCACCTTTGCGGTATTCCTGGACTTGGGACCGATGCCGTTCTTGATGTAGTACATCGGACCGCCCACATAGCTTCCGTTGGAATCGATCTCCCGGTATCTTACAGCCAGAAGACACTCTGCATACTTGGTCGCCATACCAAAAAATGCCGCAACAAACATCCAGAACAGAGCGCCGGGACCGCCAATGCTTACAGCCGTAGCCACACCTACAATATTGCCGGTACCGATGGTTGCAGCAAGAGCGGTACACAGTGCGGCAAAGCTGGTAACATCACCTTTCTTGCCCTCTCCTTCCCTGTGAGGAGTAAACACAAGTTTAATTGCTCTGATGAGCATGGCAACCTGAATGCCCTTCAGGGAAAGCGTGAGAATGATACCCGTGGCAAGAATGAGAACAATCAGGGGGACGCCCCATACCCAGCCGTCGATGTTATCTAAAAAACTCTCTAAGACCTGAACAAAATCCTTATTTTCCATTTACTCAAAAAACCAAAAAACACACCCAAAAACAAACAAAATAAAAAAACAAAGAACCGCCAGAAGAACCTGACATCCCTCTGACAGAAACAAATCATACCTGAGACTGAAAGGAAACCATTCCCAACCCGAAAAATTGATCTTCAGACAGGAAAGAACCTTCGCCACAGGTCCGGGCAAACTGCCAGAATCACCTAAAAAAAGCAGAAGAGCGCCGAGCATTTCAGAAATTCCAAAAGAAAAAAAAGCCGGAATTCAGCAAACTCCGGCAAAAGAAAACTCTTAATTCTATTTGGAAATCATCTTATGCAGAGACTGAAGGGATCTGACCTCCTTCTTCTCGTCAATCCGCATGGCCAGGCAGGTGGCAAATGCCGCATTCATGGTGGTCGTATAGGCAACCTTGAACTGCAGAGCGCTTCGTCTCAACTGCTTGGAATCCTCGATGGATCTTCTTCCCTCGGTGGTGTTGATGATGAAATCATAGGCACCGGTCTTGATGAAATCCAGAATGTTAGGACGTCCCTCATAGACCTTGTTAACCGAATTGCAAGGAATTCCGTTTTCCCTGAGGATCTTCGCTGTACCGCGGGTGGCATCAATTGTAAAGCCGTTGCGGATCAGCTCGGCACCAAGACTCGGCAGTCTCTCCTTGTCCGACTTTCTTACGGAAAGCAGAGCCTTTCCGCCCTTAGGAAGAATGGTGTTGGATCCAAGCTGCGACTTGGCATAGGCCTCCGCAAAGTCATTACCCACGCCCATAACCTCGCCGGTAGATCTCATCTCAGGTCCGAGAAGAGGATCGACGCCAGGGAACTTGTTGAACGGCAGGACAACCTCCTTCACGCTGAAGTAAGGAGGGATCACCTCGCGGGTGAAGCCCTGCTGCGCAAGACTCTTTCCAACCATAATTCTGGCTGCGATCTTGGCCAGCGGAACGCCGGTAGCCTTGGATACAAACGGAACGGTACGGGCGGCGCGCGGATTGACCTCAATCATGTAGATGTCATTGCCGCGGACTGCAAACTGGGTGTTCATCAGGCCGATGACTCCCAACTCCTTTGCCAGTCTGTAAACCTGATCGCGGAGTCTGTTCTGAATATCCTCGGAAAGAGTGAAAGGAGGGAGAGAGCAGGATGAGTCGCCGGAATGGATGCCGCACTGCTCGATATGCTCCATGATGCCGCCGATAACAGTGTTTTCACCGTCGCTGACCGCATCCACATCCACCTCGGTGGCCTTGTCCAGGAAGTGATCAAGAAGAACAGGAGATTCATTTGAAACCTGAACAGCCTCATTGAAGTATCTTCTCAGATCTGTCTCGTCATAGACGATTTCCATGGCACGGCCGCCAAGAACATAGGAAGGTCTTACAACCAGCGGATAAGTGATCTTCTCCGCCTGGGCAACGGCCTGCTCCAGAGTGGTTACAGTGGCGTTCTGCGGCTGGAGAAGCTTCAGGCGATCAATTGCCTGCTGGAAACGTTTGCGATCTTCTGCACGATCAATGGCATCGGGACTTGTGCCGATAATAGGCACGCCAGCGGCCTCCAGCTGACGGGAAAGCTTGAGCGGCGTCTGGCCGCCGAACTGGACGATTACGCCCTTCGGCTTTTCAACTCTGCAGATTTCCAGCACATCCTCCAGAGTGACAGGCTCGAAATAGAGTCTGTCGGAGGTATCGTAGTCGGTGGAAACTGTCTCAGGGTTGCAGTTGACCATGATTGTCTCATAGCCGTCCTCCTTGAGGGCAAGAGCGGCATGAACGCAGCAGTAGTCAAACTCGATGCCCTGACCGATACGGTTAGGACCGCCGCCCAGGATCATGATCTTCTCGCGATCGGTAGGACATGCCTCGTTCTCCTCGTCATAGGTGGAGTACATATAGGCAGTGCCGGTGGCAAACTCGGCGGCGCAGGTATCAACGCGCTTGTAGACAGGAAGAATGTTCCAGCGCTCGCGTGTCTTGCGCACCTCGTTCTCCGAAATGTCAAGAAGCTTTGCGATGCGCTTGTCGGAGAAGCCCTTCTGCTTCAGAAGCCTGAGATAGGAGGCGTCAAGACGGCTCAGACCTCTCTGTTGAGTTTCATTTTCCAGATCAACAAGTTCTTTAATCTGGATCAGGAACCAGCGATCAATCTTCGTGTTTTCAAAAACCTCATCCACGCTGAATCCGGAACGGAAGGCGTCGGCGATATACCACACACGGTGCGAACCGGCGCTCTGCAGCTCATGCACAATCCGGTGATCGTATTCGCTTTCCGGAGCGGAAAAATCAATCTCAGGATCAAGTCCGGTCTTGCCGATTTCAAGACCTCTCAGAGCCTTCTGGAGAGATTCCTGGAAACTGCGGCCGATGGCCATGACCTCGCCCACTGACTTCATCTGGGTCGTCAGCCGATCATCTGCTTCGGCGAACTTTTCAAAATTGAAGCGGGGAACCTTGGTGACCACATAGTCGATGGAAGGCTCGAAGGAGGCCGGTGTAAGTCCGCCGGTGATGTCGTTCTTCAACTCATCCAGAGTGTAGCCGACGGCCAGCTTGGCGGCGACCTTGGCTATCGGGAAGCCCGTAGCCTTTGATGCCAGTGCGCTGGAACGGGATACACGTGGGTTCATCTCAATGATGACCATGCGTCCGGTGTCAGGATCGATACCGAACTGAACATTGGAACCGCCTGTCTCCACACCGATTTCACGAAGAACGGCCAGAGATGCGTTACGCATAATCTGGTATTCCTTGTCGGTGAGAGTCTGGGCCGGAGCAACGGTAATGGAGTCACCGGTATGAATACCCATCGGATCGAAGTTTTCAATGGAGCACACGATAATGCAGTTGTCATTCTTATCGCGGATGACTTCCATTTCGTATTCCTTCCAGCCGATAAGTGATTCATCAATCAGAAGCTCGCTGATAGGAGACAGATCCAGACCGCGCTGACAGATTTCATTGAAATCCTCAGGATTGTAGGCGATGCCGCCGCCGGATCCGCCCATGGTGAAGGAAGGTCTGATAATGCACGGGAAACCCACAACCTTCTGAACATCCCAGGCTTCCGCCATATTGTGGGCAATGCCAGACTTAGGACACTCAAGACCGATGGATTTCATGGCCTTGTCAAATCTGTCGCGATCTTCCGCCTTGTCGATGGCGTCGGCTGTAGCACCGATCATCTCTACATTGTACTTCTTCAGTACCCCGTGATTCTCAAGCTCAAGAGCGCAGTTGAGAGCTGTCTGTCCGCCCATGGTAGGAAGGATGGCGTCGGGACGCTCCTTCTCAATAATCTTTTCAACCACCTCCCACTGAATCGGCTCGATATAGGTGGAATCAGCCATTTCAGGATCGGTCATGATTGTAGCCGGATTGGAGTTGACCAGCACCACCTGGTAGCCTTCCTCCTTCAGCGCCTTGCAGGCCTGAGCTCCGGAATAGTCAAACTCGCAGGCCTGTCCGATAACAATAGGACCGGCTCCGAGGATCAGAATTTTATGCAAATCAGTACGTTTTGACATTATTTTGCCCCGCTGCGATAGTTGTTCATCAGATCAATAAAATGTTTAAACAGTGGCTCCGCGTCATGAGGGCCTGGACTTGCCTCCGGATGACCCTGGAAACCGAATGCCGGCCTGTCAGTTCTTTCAATGCCCTGCACCGTTCCGTCAAACAGCGAGCGGTGGGTTACCTTCAGATTGTCCGGAAGCGAGGTGTCATCAACAGCAAAACCGTGATTCTGGCTCGTAATCATTACAGTGTTTGTTTCGATGTTCTTTACGGGATGGTTGGCTCCGTGATGGCCGTGACCCATCTTCACGGTCTTAGCACCGGAGGCAAGGGCAAGAAGCTGATGTCCGAGACAGATGCCGAACAGCGGTACGCCTTTGTCAAGGAAGGTGCGGATTGCATTTATGGCATAGTCGCACGGTGCCGGATCTCCGGGACCGTTGGACAGGAAAACACCGTCCGGATTCATGGCAAGAACATCCTCTGCAGGAGTCTGCGCCGGAACCACGGTGATTTTGCAGCCGTACGAGGCAAGGATGCGCAGGATATTGTGCTTTATGCCGAAGTCATAGGCGATTACATTATAGGTGCGCTCGGCATCATCCTGGGTTGTGTAGCCTGTGCCCAGTTCCCATTTTTTCAGTTTCCACTCGTAAGGAGTGTCGGTGGTGACCTCTCTGGCAAGATCCATTCCCTTGAGTCCCGGGAATTCCTTTGCCTTCTGGAAGGCGGCGTCAACGTCAAGATTGTCACCTGCGAGAATGCAGCCCGAGAGAGATCCCTTGGTTCTTAATATTCTGGTAAGCTTTCGCGTATCAATATCGGCTATGCCCACCACATTGTTTCTCCTGAGGTAGTCGGAAAGGGATTCCGTGCTTCTGAAATTTGAAGTAATTGCCGAAAGGTTGCGGATCACAAGTCCCTGTACGTGGATTTTGTTGGATTCCTCGTCTTCAGGGTTGATTCCGTAATTGCCGATATGGGGATAGGTAAGAGTTACGATCTGCTTGGTGTATGACGGATCAGTAAGAATTTCCTGATATCCGGTCATGGCTGTATTGAATACAACCTCACCTACGCTGTAACCGTCAGCACCTATTGAAACACCCCTAAACACTGTGCCATCTTCCAACACAAGTAGTGCAGAATGAGCCAATTGAGCCTCCGAAAAAATTAATTTTTATATGATTATGCGCCGTTCAGTATCCCTGAGATATTGCAGAAATACCGGCACACACTTTGTTTATTTTACTCCATAACAGCAATTTTTTCCACTTGATTTAAAAACTGTGATCTGGAAACACAAACTGCTTCTGATTTTCCGCTCTATAGCAGTTTCACCGTTCCATTCAGGATCCTTTCCACAGTTCAGACTCTGATCATGGAAGCACAGACTTTCATTTCCCGCAGCCTTTGCCTTCTGCAGCTCCCGCCTGTCGAATACTGCTCTTAAGATATTCTCCCAGTGCACTTTCATTATTTTTTGCACAACCCTGTTCATCAGTCATGTTCCTGATGATTTTGCCTTCCATGAGCCATGTTCATGCTGAACATAACCCGGAACTTTAAGGATTTGACAGAAGCTCAATCATCACCCTGTGTACACAGGAAACAATATCCCTGCAGTTCAGCATCACTGAACGTAAAACTGAGAGAAATATCATACAACAGGAGCGACAAGTTAAAAAAAGGCGAAACTTTCAGCTGAAAATGCAGTACTGTCAGTCTGGTAAAGATATGAAAAATGCGGTTAAATACAGAATCAGATACAAAAAGTACAAAAGAGGATATTCATGAAATCAGATCTGGTTACCTGTTCATTCACTGAGGACAGAAAAGATTACGAAATATTCAAGAAAATGGTAAAAGCCCGCGGGGAGACCGTGAAAGAACACCTTGCCGGTTACATAAACTTGCAAACTGGGATAACCTGGGTACTGACAAAGAATTCCAATTCGAAGCTGCTTACAAAGACTTCTGGGATATGGTCAGAGATTTTGAAGTCGACGATTATGAGCTGTGACAAAAGTAATCACCTGTCAGCAGCAGAAGAGCCGGGTACCAGCTGAAACCTTCAGCTCAGGCGGGATTCGAATAAAAATTCAAAAACACATTTCCCCTAAGCAATCAAAATAAACTTAAGGTTCAACAATTTTGAAATAAAAACAATCCTCAGAATCAGCAAAAAGTCTAATGAAATTATCCTTCTCAAGCGATAATCTGACCGATCCCTCCCTTACATACAATATGTCAGAAAAAGCGTATGGATTATCAGAAATAGAATACTTAAAAGGTTTTGAATTAACAGAAGAAATCATAACCATGCCAGAAGGGATATCACAACCTATCTTCCTGACACCCGGATAAAATTTACAATCATCAGAAGGATCGAAGCAACATTCAAATTCAGAAAGTAACTTGAAAGGACTCATATCAGATTTTAAATCAACAAAGTCATCATCATTTAAATAAATCCAAACTACATTAACATCAGCACTAATATATTTAGAAAAATTACACGGATCATTAGAAATTGAATAAGAAAAGTTTTTATCTTCGCACCAAATACGTAAGTAACCAGATGGAACATCAACACCTGCCTTTCTGACACCAGAAAAAAATTGCTTCGATGAATCAAAAAAACAGAAGGATGGTATTTTAAAAAAATAAGAAGATTCGGTGGTTGAAGATTCCAAAAGAAGATAGTCATCCTTACTCAAATTTAACCATATACTTTTTGTATATCTACGATAAACACGATGTTTATGTAAAAAATTCATAGGATTTTCAGAAACAGAATAATAAAAATCATTGTCAGAATCGTTAATAATCTTAACGCTTCCTGAAGGAATATCACTACCTACTCTATATACACCATCATGATATTTGTTCTCAAAACTAACAAAATAAACATCAGCCTCAGCAAAAATTCTAAATTTCAGTTCGTAATCAGATGAAACAATTTTAACAAAAGAATTCGCCTTAAATTCAAACCACTGACAGCAGCTATTAATTTTAAAAAAACGAGTAAAAATATAAGGATTATCTGAAAAAGAAATTTCATAATTTTCTTTTGGATTAAGATTTGATAAAATCTCAAATTTAATTAATCCTGAAGGTAATTCCTTATCCACCAAATAAACACCTTGTATAAAATACAGTGAATTATTATAGTAGCAAACTTCAGATTCATGGATAATATTAAAACGATATGAAATATTATCAAGTACAATTTTATAAAATCTGTCAGATTTAACTTCAAACCAAAAATCAATGTTATCTGATTTTACTAAATTAAAAGATACTAAATCAGATGATTCATAGACAGCAATATGATTAACAACTTTTTGCTTCGTAGATGGAAATAGAATCTTGTTCAATCCAACTTTCAGTTCATTGCCAGACATGTATATTCCACTATAAAGAGAATCTGTTCTGGAAAAAGTATGAAGATATTTAGACGAAACGAAACGAAATTTTGAATCTTTGGAATTACAGGCTATAGTTAAACATGTGTTTTTATCCAAATTAAAAAACCAACATGATAAATTTATTTCAAATCTCGACTTAACTCTAGTTTGAGTATTAATAGTTCCTATTTCAAGTAATGATTTTGAATCATAATTCTCATCAAACCACGCTATCTTGAACAAGCCATCCGGTATATCGTCACCAACTAGATAGGTACCAGGTAAATACTTCTCACTTGGATCAAATATCTTAGAATCAAAACCATCAGTATGAGATGTTAAAAGTTCCGTTTTTAAGTGATTAGTGTTATCTTCAGAATCATCAGAAAATAAAGCAGGACTATCAGACATACCATACCTCATTAAAAACTTAAACAGAACCAATATTATTTAGCAACTCATTAATATTTTTAACAATCTGCTTTTTAATTGAAATTATTTCATTTTCTCTTTCAATACTTTTAAACTCTCTCGGATAAAGACAATTAAGATTGCGATTTATCCAGGTATCAAAGATATTTTTTTCTACAACGTCAATTGCCTTACATAACGTTTCAGCATTATTATTCAATGAAGCAATAAAAGTCCGTTCCATTCCAATAAGATTTAACAGAGAATTTACCGTAATTCGTCGAATCAGATCAATATCATCGTTTAAATAACATAACAAATTATTTAAGTTCAAAATACCCTGATTAACTCCTGATACTCCAGCAGATTTTTTTGAAGAAGAAATTTGGAACTGCTTAAAAATTTCAGAAAACTTACTCATAATAGGATTTCTCTGGCAATACTGAATTACTGTATCATTAATAAAGACATCCTGAGTCAATTTGTCACTTCTTATTTTATCGAATTCCAGCGTATTAGCTAATGATTCATACACAAAATTCTTAAAGTCATCAAAACATACAGAAAGTAGAACACCACGCTCAGACAGAAGGTCAACAGATTGATCCAAAGCTTTATTTTCTAAAATCCCATGTAAAGCGTTAATATATTTTTTAATATCACTTCGAGCTGAATCTGAATCTTCATTTTCAAATATTCCTAAAATACCTAAAATTCCGCTACTAATATTTGAGTTATTTTCAGAAATTCTCTTTATCATGAATTGCGGAATTATAAATTGATTATGGTCTATTTCATCATAAAATTTCTGTATAAAAAATTTATTAATACTCACGCAATAATCAAAATAACTTTCGTGATTTAATATCTGACAGAAAATATCCAGCAAATCTGTAGGCTCAAAAATTTTTTGATCTGTACTAGCAGTCCTGTTAGATGAATAAGCAGAGAGTGAAATAAATTCAGGAAGAGTTTTCTCAGTAATTTTTGAAAACCTTTCAGCAGATCCAAACGGCATCAAAATTAGTGATTCTATTAAATTTGTATTAAATCTTTCAATCAAAGATTTAAAATACATACAGGAATAATTACCATCAAAACATTCTAGTTTTTTAAACAGATCCGCTATCGACTGTTTTAATTCATTACCAGGGTAATTAATTTCAAACAACTCGAGAAGTTTATCAGTCAGTTTTGATTTAACATCATTTGTATAATCAGAAACCATATGACCAGTGTTACTGTGTATTTTCTGGATGAAATCCCTGTATAATATCTGCCTTGCATGGCTGTCGACGAATTTGAGATGGAATACCTGATCTATATCATTAGATGCAGAATTATATGCTTCCACAATAGCAGGACTATCCTGAGTTTGTTTCGGATATAATTCAGCAATCTTATCTATGACAGACGAAGAAAAAGGCTTATCTGTCGATATCTCGTTACATAAAGTCTTAATATAATCCTGCAACACACTTTTGAACTTATTGATATTTTTTTTCGCCCTAAGAGCTAATGCTCCAGTGTCGCTGATACCTGTAGTAAGCTTAGTCTTTGCTATCTCAAGAATATTTTCCAGAAGACCTCGAGTTTTCTTCAGTGAGTTCTCTACACGCTGCTGTATGATTTCAAATCGCTCATTACTGTAATAATTAACCATTGCATCAGACAGTTCTTTGATCCCGTCACCCATATTCCATTCATCCAGGTTCTTGCATGCGTCAATTCCCCCTCTGGCTTTCTCATCCTTAGAAACTTTACCTATCTTCTCAAGATATGCCTTGGCCGATCCGCAAATAACTCTTTCTCTCCTGGCTATATCGTAACGTTCCTCTACTTCCCTGCATAATGCCTCAATATTATCAGCAGCTCTTACAGCATTACCGGCCATGTCTAATTTATTGCCAAACACGAATGACTTGTCATGCAGCAAAATGCCATCCTCATCAACGCTCTTGCATAACATATCTATCTGAGGTCCGTTTAAATCAGGTCTGTCACCAACATTTGTCACAAGAATTATTACGTCAGCTTTTCTCAGCATTTGTTCAGTCTGAGCCTTGTGTAATTTGGTAGGTGAATCAAATCCAGGAACATCGTAAAGGATTACATTCTTCATTTTTTCAAATTTAGGGGATTCAATACTCACCTTCTTTACAGCATAAGGCTCCGGACCGTTACCGGAAGTTTTCAGACCATTACTGCCGTATTTCATACCCGTAATGAAAACCGTAAACTCAGAACTATCTAGCTGATCAATGCCTTCATATACCTTCGGATCAGTTCCCAGCAATGATAAAATTCTTTGTCTCCCAGCAAGCATTGCAAGAATATCATTATGAATTGTTCCATTATAGAGCTGATAAATCTCTGAATTACTGACAACATGAGTATCTTGCCACCAGGTCTCAAACTCATCACCTGAAATCAATGAATAATCAAAGTTGCCTTCATATTTCAAAAACTGAAGCAGTTGTGCAAAATTTTCCTGGAATTCTTCTTTTGTGTAGAACTCTACTGTACCTATATTCTTTAAACCGGCCTTAATCTCGGTAGTTGTATAGGTACACCGCTCGGTATACTCCGGCAGGAAGGAATTTTCAAGCAATGCATTACCCAAAGTACTCTTACCTGCCTTCTCCAGACCCACAACGGCTATAGTACATTCTTTATTTTTTAACTTTGCCAGTAATGTTTTATTGTGATTTATGGATGATTTAATTTCACGTCTCTGATCTGACAAAACATAATTGTCAGAATCAATAGCAAGAATGTGTTCAAAGGCGTCGATTGACTTCTCTATTTTGCTTATAAAAACCTTTTGTTTCTCATTCCATTCAAATTCATTAAATTCCATACCGACAACTTCTCCAAAAGCTTAAAACGGATAACAATCCTGTAACATAAGAACAGAGAATAAGTTTATTCTGATTCTCAGAATAACGGTGAATTTTTTTCACTTGAATCAAAAAGTGTGATCTCAAAGCATAAATAATATCATAGCAGGATAACATCTGTTTAAATTCTTTAATTCTAAGGCTCCTTGCAAAAAATGTGACTCTTTACAAACATTGTTTTGAAGAACTGCTAAACTGAACCAAGCATAGCGATAAACAGGATAGAATAAAAAAGTTCTGTCATAGATACGGAAAATAACTCGACGATAATCAGTGTGCTGCAGGCACTCAAGTATCCAAATCGGAACAATACATACAACGCAAAAGACTATATCCTTAGTCGTAACTGTTATCTAACTGCAACTGCACTGTTATACTTGTGTCTACAGCTAAATTCAGCGGATACAGGAGGTATAAAATTCCAAGGTCTGGAACCTGCTCTGAACTCTCATCCTTCTAAAACTGACGGACTGATATAAAACCTGCAAAATCCCTCAGACACCCCGTTATACCGGCAGTTTTGATTCGCTCACAGATCCGCTGATCATACATTACAGGAATTCAGTGAAATTTCATTTTAATATACCTCGCATTCAAATCTCTGACAGAATTTGAATCATCAAAAGCGTTCGTTGAAACATCAGGAGTTAAATTATCAGCCACACAAATACAATCAATGCCAGTCTGATTCCTTTCTGAAACACTAAAGAACAAATTCGCACTAATTCAGTTAAACCCAATGTTATTCTCTTCAACCTGAAAAATCATTTTTTAACACAGGTATCCTTGACTCCTGCCAAACGCTGATGATTGTATACCGGTTCCGGCAATCCATTACTTTCAAAAAGATGACTCTCTTTATATGGCAAGAAACGGAAGGTAATAAGCAGGATGAAACCTGTAACTGCATATTTGCAGTAATTTACTTAGTAAACACAGTTACTTACCAAGTAAATTATAAACATAAAATTCCCAACGAACTACACTAACCCCTTCCTGTAATTATTTTTATGATGTCATACAATGACATTATGATTTAAATATCAATTTTTTGATCTGATCTCAAATCATAATCAACACCTCGTTTTATCTGTCT
>JAEEGL011390445.1_pt1 | contig 13081 bp, 5 predicted proteins | sample 9134231 | NCBI WGS metagenome assembly JAEEGL01 (sample SAMN16246548, study PRJNA631951) | gut metagenome | biome: gut microbiome; feature: rumen; material: fiber-attached | host: Bos | place: Iran: Karaj | collected 2018-10 | reverse complement strand
GTAGTTATTGAGTATCATATTGCGGAACGCATCCTGATTGACACGCAGGTTAACCATCTGCTTACGTGTTTCGCCCTTTAGACCCTTGAGACTTTTTTGCGAACTATCAGACAAAGTCTCTTCTACTGACTTGTGAAGTCTGTCCGCACGAATCTGAGCTGCTTTTAGGAACAGCTGCTCTTTATCATTTGAATATTTGTCCCAAATTGGCTTGCATATTGGTATCCCACCCTCAAGTCCTTTGCGCACATTTCCGGCAGGACCAATTGTTCCAGCTATTGCGGGATCACAAGCAGCAAAATTACATAGCCGCATTGCAGCAGAGTTTGCTGTTCTATTATCCAGCAACGATGCCAATTCAATTACTTCAGGTGTCGTTCTATTCAATCTTCCAAATGGCAATTGAAAGTACACACTCAAAGTAAGAATTAGTTCCTCTTCTGACCAGTTATTCCTTGCCATAGATTTTCCATTAGTTTTTTAATAATCACATAAGTTATCAAGAAGCTCATACAATATAAGCCTATATCCCGTAATTAAGAAACAATATTCATTGTCAATAAAAAGCAAAATAATTTTTTGCTGTTAGAAAATTCAAATAAGCTTGTGCAACATCAAATAAACTGAAATGTGCGTTTGTAGGCAATGGTGCATGAAAATCCTGGCTGCATTCATCTTCAGCGGTGTTTATCAATGATTCTAACTGATCAACATCTGAAATGTCATAAACCGATCGAAGATTAGCATTAAATCGTCTGAAAATACGAAGCAATTCTGTCAACCCATTTTTAAAATGTTCATAACAATCAGAAAATGGATAACAGTTACAAATAAAATATTGAAAATCATAAAAACGCGACTGCTTAGCAAACACTTGTAACATTGCAGCATCTGCCTCACATAAGACATTTAATGCATGAGGATGATCAGGTGCCCATATTAAATGTCTTTGATTATTGAGCATACACGCATAAAACTGAGGAGTGTAAGCCAATGCACTTTCAAACAATGAACGCCAGTTGCCAGAGGCTCCAACGATAACATCAATTTGAAATGGGACGTAGGCCCTTACCTTCGCAGCGATTTTTGACAAATTACGTTCAGACACTGTTACTTGCGATTGTTTATCACCCTGGATGCGGACAAAATGCAAAGCATGTGTCGAAGCATCTCGCTTTACGAATTTGAATTCGTTTCGATTGGCAGTGTTACGAAACGTGTATTCTTGATCTCGTGAAAGAAGACAAACTTGTCTATTAATATCATTAATGGTCATAGGTGTTATTTTTTAAATATATAATCATATAGGGTTTCAGCAATTCCCTTCGCTGCTAAGAATGGGACTCCATTACCAATAGTCTTAAATGCATCAGTTAAAGAAATATTATTTGGCAGACAAAATTCTTTAGGTAATGATTGGATTGCCAGAGCTTCGGATACAGAAATCCTACGTGGTTTATAAGGGTGAATGTGAACTTCATTATTCCCGTATGCGGCAGTCGGAGAGTATCTCCATCGATGAAGTCTCTTATAACATTTTTTCTTATCGTCACCTTCATCAATTGTTTGGAATCTCACCAAACCCGCCTTTGGCTGAAAGTACATATTTGCATTAGAATGATGTTCAACATCATTTTTATCCCACCAATACTGAACAGTAAGTTCTATCGGAACCCCTCCCGGAAATTGTAGAGTACCATTTTCTAAATAAGGCGATACTATTGGCCATTGGGCTTCTAGAACATTCTTCGAAAAAATCTTATGAGAATCCCAGTCAAAACCTTTCAGTTCGGTTCTAGCATCCTTGATTTTTAATCTCTTAATTAGAGATTTATGCAAGCCAATTAAAATGATGCGGTCTCTATCCTGTGGCACTCCGAACTCAATTGCATTAATGAGTTGTTCTGTCATAACATATCCAGCTACCTTTAATTGCTCCTTAAGAGAATCAAAGAAAGCGCGATGTTTAGCAGTATTATACAAGCCTCTAACATTTTCAAAAAGGAAAAAATCAGGTATTGTCTTACATATTAGTGCAATATAAGTTCCAGATAATTTTCCATTATCTCCGTCCTTACCTCGATTTTTGCCGGCAACAGAAAAATCTGGGCAAGGTGGCCCGCCTATAAAACCGGTTATCTTTTCTACTTTGGATTCTGCAATTATTGACTTAAGGTTTGTTAGGTTATTCTCTTCAAGTAAGTCAATAATACTGATAATATGATGACCATATTTAGGCTCACCTATTTGCATACCAGCTCTTGCGAACTTGTAGATGTCATTGAAAGCTTGATGAAATTCATTTACATAAACTACATCATAATGCCCGGTTACCTCGAAACCTAAGTCTAAAAAACCGGCACCGCTAAAAAAAGAAAAAAGATTTATCTCGTTCATTCACTCATCTGAAATAATATAGTTCTACTTGTACGTTTATATACATCCTCGATTCTATTTGACACATTGATGAATATCAAATGTTTACCAAATAAATCATTCCAATTCTCAATGGATAGATCTGCTAATTTGTTAACAGTAAAAGTGTTGCCGTTGCAATCTTGTAATTTCAAATAATTCTTGTTAGAACAATCTATTACAATACCGTCCAAAATGCTTTCAGATCGGATTCCACTTTCAAGATATCCTTTACATAGATGTCTACAATTACACATCCCACACGATTCTACGCTTGGCTTTTGTAAATCTTCAAATCTTTTAGACTTTATTGCAGTGTTTATTTTATGAAGTAAACCCTCAATTTCTTTTAAAATATCTTGAAAATTGGCTCTTTCAATCGGTATGTCAATCGAAGACACATCGGAAGTCTGGATTACAGTAAGCTTCTTTACTCTTTTACCATATTGATGTTCGCAACAGATTGCATATAGATTTAGCTGACATATAATACTATCTTTAATGTTGCCATTTTCATCATAGACTTTGCCGCTTTTATAATCAATAATTTCTATCCCATCATGATGGAATATTAACCTATCCACAGTTCCATAAATATATCCTGGCAGAGTAACTCTTGCCTCTAAAGTACGGACATTATCTCCGAGGATAAGGCTAGGGTCAGTTTGGGAAACGCTTTCAACGGTCATCGTTGACTCGCAACTTTCATATAACTTGTCATAATCAGAGAAAGAAATTCCACTCAAAGATGGATAATTCTCTCTGATCTTTTTTTCCTCTTGCTCCACATAATAATCCCACCTTCGTTCGTACTCATCTTCGTCAGGGATATCACCTTTAACTCTTTCCTCAAACAACTTATGAATTATTGTTCCCAGATGAGCCGCTTTTGAAAGGTTTGGGAGAAGTAATGACCAATCAAGACCTTTGTCTTTAACCATTTGGTTAATTACGACTGGGAATGAACAACCACTCCGAATACGGCTAAATGTACTAGGTGAGAGTTCTTTTACACACCCACTATACACTTTAATATTAGGCAAGGTTTTGATTTTCATCTCTATTGATGCAGATAAGAATAACAAGTTCCCAAACGTCTAACTAAGTTAAACGTATCTATTGTCTGAATGTCATCAGTTGTAATATTGAGATGCCTACGACAAATTTTCGCCAATATCCTATTGTCTTTATTAGAATATTGTCGACTACAACCAGGAGCCGTGGTTTCCCAAAGAGGATGAATAGCGAAAGTGTACCTGTCATTTTCATCCTTTATATAAGGAATTTGCTCTAATACGCCTATCTCGCAATTTCCACCAAAGAAACATTTATTGTATTCCTCGAGCATAGATTTTGCCATATCTGTCCAACCTCTCAATTCTGGATAATTGAAGTTGCCGTCCAATCCGACCCTATAATCAGGATCTGTTAGAATTCTAAATAAAGCTATACCTAATCGCCAATCTAATAGCCCATGATATGGCATATTATTATATGTAGACAAACACTCGTAGCATGTACTTTCACATTTAAATGCGTGTTCATTTGATAACATCTTCATAAAAAACTCATCTTCGCCATCAAGAATGCGTCGTTTGTAATCATCGAAATTCTCATAAAGATCGACAACGAATCCAGATCCATTAACCTGTTCATCGGCCAAAGTAACCTGACCGAAATCGTCATCAACTTTTATCAAATCAACGACATCAATCTCTCGAGGATCCACATCTAGTTTCGAAGCAATGGCTCTTTGAAGAACGAACGCTAATGAATAATATGCAGAGCGAACTCCTTGGCCAATAAAATGCAATTTATTATTCTGTTCATTAAAGATGAGTGGATTTAATTGAATACCACGTATTTTACTTAATGGTCGAAGTTTTATTACATTTGTAATTTTTTGCGCAGCAAGACGTATTTTTTCTTCTGGATGAGTGTTATCATCATATGCTGTGTAAGTAGCTGAAAAATTATCTCGGGATAGAGTGACTCGATTACCAGCAACAAGGTTTTTATAATGTTCGCCAAATGGTATTTGAGATACAATCCATTGGTCGTCTAATGCATTTATGCCATTATCCATAATCTTATAATAGACTTTGCACAAACGGCCTTTTAGATCATCGTTACTAATACGCCATGTCCAATCTTTTCTCGCTAATTTGATTATACCATTTCCAAGTTGCTTCGTATCATTGTTAGCATCACGCTCTTCAGCCACTATACCTTTTCTTATTACAAAGATACCCCTGTCTGTCTGTCGATTTTCGCCTGGTGTCATATCTGTCACAAAGGCATTAGGAGTCCTCAAATGAATATCAATCAAAGAAGAGCCACAATCTGGACATACACTATGTCCCGTTTCTCCTTCCGACATAGTTTCAAAGAACGTGCAAGAAGGATTCTCGCACTTATGCATTAAAGTGGTCAAAGAAAAGATTTTGTCATTAGACGCAGATCGAAGCAACCCGCTATTGTTACCAAAACCGGGACTATATTCTAATGATTCTGCAGAGAAACCAATCGCTGTCAAGACCCGTTTATCCTTGGTTACTTGCGAGCCAGGTGAAAACGACGTAACCGCCATCTCAATATCTCTACTTACCGAAGACATTTCTTTATTGTCAATATTGATTCCGGTGTATAACTCTCTAACTCTTGTAGGCATACCATACATCGGGAGCAACCCTGCTTCGGCAAGAGTTTCTGCGATATCATCAGTTGTAATCTGCTCATTTGTTATTGCCGTATTCATTGCATCAAATAACCCTTCTTCAGACATCGCCCAATTAACCATTGGTGAAACATCTGGTGTTAGCAGTACAGCAATACTTTCTATAAGCTCTTTGTTGGATTGATTAGTTAACCAATCCTTAATGATAGATGAAAATGCTGGCCAATTCTCTTTCTTGCCAAACTCACCATGAGTACTTCCATCTAATTGACCATAATTAGATGAAAGAGAACGAAAAGCATGGTATAAAACTTCCTTATTAAAGAGACGTTGCCTTATATCAGGACTATCCATAGAAAGGACCGGAGTCGGCGGTTGGTCGCCTGTGATTTGATGAGGATTATGGAAATAATGCTCATCATGACTACGACCACGGCATAAAGTTAGAATCATTGAATAAGATTGACCTCGACGTCCGCCACGGCCTACGCGTTGCTGGTAGTTATATCTTTGAGGAGGCATATTTGCCAACATAACAGCTTGCAAGGAACCGATATCAACACCGACCTCCATAGTTGTGGTGACACTCAAAATATCGATGGACTTCACTTTCCTAATAATTTCTTTATCATCATTTTGGTCTGGAATAATAAAATCCTTAAAATGACGCTGCCGTTCAGCTTGATTGTCAGTCTGTCCAGTAAGTTCTTCGCAATGTATTCGTAAAGGGAGTCTACCCGTATTCTTATTCAAAAGCACATAATTGTCCAGCTGCAAACTTCTTACCGATATTGCACATTGTTCTGTTAAGTCACCTAAGCAATTACAACAGATACCGGCCGACATATGAAGATGAACTCTTTTGCACTTAGGACACACATATGCTTTAGAATCATCTTCTGTAGTATGAACATATATATTGGTTATTGACACAATGAATTGTTGATGCCCATGATTATGGAGATATTGAAATACAGCTTGGCCTAGGTCAGCTTCTGACACTCCATATTTATCTGCGCATTTTTTTATGTAAGGCTTTACAGCCCCTTTGGGGGCATTTCTATAAGAAGTCGCTGTGTTGTTGATTTCGTATGGAGAAGGACTAAATCGGTACTTGTCTCCCAACAAACGCATTGTGCTACTCAGTATCTGATGGAAAATAGAATTTGGAATTGAGGTGATGTTATACAAAGATTTAATAACATCAAAATCATTTTCACTCGGCTTAACAGTAATATAGCCAATACCAGCAGATTCGATGCTATAGAAAAGTCTACCGAAGAAAATTCGTGATAAATTCTCTTCGATTACATTTGTAGCAGTATCCTTAAATTTATCAACGATATTAGCGCCACTATTATCATTAATTTTATACCACGGATATTTTAGATTGTTATAAGTAAAAATCTGATTTTCCCAGTTACAACCGGCGGGGTTTACACCCATATCAAACATCCGCTTGTATAATTCAGAATCAAACAGATTGTTACGTTGAAGTAAATCTGATAATCTAATATAATGAGAATCACTCTTCAAACGTTTTAATTCGGCTAAGCCATTTTCCAGACTCTGTTTGGCTGTATCGATAGCAGCTCCTGCATTGGGTATATTTTTAATTAAATCGTAAACATTCTTTAGATTGTTACATTTTTCTATTTGACTCTGAATTCTATCTTTATAATTATTCGCATTTTCAAAACACAAGTCTATAAAGATATCTCTTTGCAAATCAATAAACTGTTCTCTTTCAATTCCATTTGCCACCGATGCTGCATCCTCACGGCTATCTGAGAATGTAACAAGTTTTGGCTTGTTATATGTTGGCAGCTGATAAAATAACTCTCTAGCAAAGGTTTGAGTTGTTTTTGCAAAACCAGCTCTAAAACCTCTTATAGGAGATAATCTTCTTTTTGCTTGATGATGATCCACGCCGCAAAATGGGCAATGTGAAGGTAACGCAGGCGCTTTGTCAGTTTGGTCATCCTCAAGGTCAGCCATATAATAATATCCGTCAACATATTCATCAGAATCAGGAACAAAATGATGCTTATCAGTTATAATTTCCCCTGAAAAAACGTTTATCTGGGCTTCAATCCACTTACAATCAACATAGTCAGTGTTTTCATCAAATTTAGTCCTATGTTCCAATACGACTCTATCTGGGTCATTAATTTTACTAGAAATGTCATGTGTTCTGAAGTCTGAACTTGTTTTATCGACTGGCCAAAAAATAGCATACTCTTTATAATTGCGTTTATCTACAATTACCTGGGTGGATTTCTCTGGAAGGCTTTCAATGCTAGAAGATGTAGGAAGAAGGTATATAGTGCCATCTTCCACATGTCTTCTTCCGCCATAATATATACTTCCACACTCTTCGCAATAAAGCACTTCAAGAATCCTATGATTGTTACATTTTTCGTCAATGATATCTGGTGAAGCATGCAATCTTCCAACCGGTCTGTTGTGAGCCCAGTCAGCCTTTTCCAATGTTGCCCATAAACCACCAATATTCTTGAAGAAGAAGTGAAAACGCATACGTGGAATCACCATGCGTGTATCTTTTTCAAATTTCTTCCCAAATATATCAAACAGTCCTCTGACTATTATAAAGCCTTCTGATGCCTTGATTTTATCAGGAGAATTAGTATCAAACAATTCATAGAAATAGCGATTTAGCCTATTATTGTCGTCCTCTTCTATTGTTTTATGAGAGTCAAATGGGATAGCTCTGTTCTTTCCAAATTCCTCTCCACAATCAAACAAATCATACATTCGTTGAGTCAGAGACAGCTTATCAGAGAGAAGAACATCCAATAATCTATCTGTCTTAAGGAATTCATTAGTAATTATGCCGTATTTCCTTGCGAGCTCTTCTTCAACTTCGCCAATGATACGTAATGTTTCATTGGAATCCGGTGAGAGAACACCAGACTCCAAATCCTGTTTGAGTAAATCGAAGCAACTCGGATTACTTGTATATAATTCTTGGATTCTACAGAATGGCTCAGTAGGTAATTTATCATTATATACTTGATTAACCTTAACTCTTGGGCCTTCGACTATATTATCAGAAGTAAAGTCTCTATTGAAGAAATCTTTTAGATACTTTAAACTATACGGATCAGATGCCTCCAATGACGCCGAAGATGCTAAAATTCTCAATTGTTTGCTATCTGGAGTCAATCCGAGCCGATTTGTCAATAGCCTAAGCAAATATGCAATTTCAGTGCCGGAGGTACCACGGTTTAAGTGTAATTCATCAATGACCAGATGAAAAATTCGTGTCGGGTTTTCTTTGTCGGGTTCCTCTTCTAGCCACTTTTTCGTCTGCTCCAACATTGGGCTTTCTGCTGTTCTCATCAGCATGATTGCCAACATAGAATAGTTAGTGATGAGAATATCTGGGGGTGTTTGCTGCATATCAAATCTTGACCGCATTTCTGACGAAATACGACCATCTGACCCGGACAAACGCTGGAAGGTATATTTCATGGATTTCCTCCATTTTTGTTCCTTAGCATCTATGCCCTGCTCGTTTATCCAGTTATCAATTGATGCTGTCTGTTTGTCTATATCTTTGAGATAGTCCGCTAGTTCATGTAGTTTTTTCGCCCTAACATTTTTTAGCCTAGCTTCTTCGCTGACATCATCCGATCGCTTGAACTGCCCTGAAACAGGTGTGGTCCCGTTATATCTGCCGAAGAAAATTCTATTACCTCCTAATTTCTCATCCATGAATTTCTGTATTTCGTCAGAATCCAAAGCTTCTCGAAGTCTAGTCACCTGGTCTTCTACAAGAGCATTCATGGGATATATAACAATAGCTCTAATTGCAGCAGGACGAGTTGTTGTAGCTCGTTGCAGCGCACGTGATGAAAGTCTTCCATCATTACCTGTATACGATATCAACTTATCTTGCCTGATTTCGTGATTCCACCAGTCATTCAATTCATATGGAGTAGCGCTTCTATCTGGCCAAGTGGATGCCTCTTTAAATATATCAGCAAATAAAGGAAGGAGAAAAGATTCTGTCTTTCCTGAACCCGTACCAGAAGTGATGACACAATCTTTACCTTCCAAACCACGACGTAGCATCTCATACTGATGGTTGTACATCGGGTATGGCATCAACCCTGTAACAATAAACTCTTTGAACAACTCTCTCGCTCTATCTGACATATTAATGAAGTCATTATCAGATAACATAGAGATAGACAGTTTCTCCCCTTCCCTTTCCTTGTAAGGATAAGACGGTAGAGGTTCAATCCATGGTTCCCTACTCAAAACCTGGTCTTTATAAAGGAGACGTTCTCTTTCTGATTCAAAACTATTTTCCCCCTCTTTGAATCTCGAACCGAAAGCAGTTTTGATATATGTAATATAGTTTTCCCTTATTTCCTTGAAGGACTTAATCGGATCTATTAAAAATTTGCCCATATTAAATTAATTTTGAGATAGTTTTTGAAGGATGAAATTGCTGTCTGACGCTTGTGCGAAAGGATTATCATATAACTCATAACATCGAGTGTCTCCCTCCTCGATTGGTATCTTTCCAGACACAAGAGTTAAGGCTCTCGCATATAATTGAGGAAGTTGAATCATAATAGGTAATGTTAACACTTTTGAATCTTGATCAACCTTAATCACAGAAACTTGTTCGAAAGACATTCCTATTAAATTTCCCCAGTGTTTATCCGTAGAATACTGCTTACCAGACTCCCACAATATGGTTTGTTCGCGGAATGTACCAGGGAAATAGGTTACAACAGATTTGTCCTTTGAAAAATCGTTTAGTCTAAGATATTTACCTTCCTCTGCTAATTTTGAATAATCAATTCTTACGAAGTTTGAAATGCCGTCATATCTATCATAACTTTCTTGTCGAGTAATATGAGATAGATAATCACCTACACTCGAAAGGGAATGTAGAAGAGTATTCGAATAGATACATTTCTGGAATGTATAACTATATTTCTTAGCAAATTCTATAATTGTCTCTAAACTATATGATCTAATATAAATGGTCTGAGGCAGAAGGCCATCGACGCTAGGAACCACTTCTACGGACAATCCGATATCATTATATTTAAACGTTTTTACTACGTTAAAAAAATTATTCATATCATTAGGCGTCCTTGCTCCCGTTAATAATGCAGTCCAATAACTGTCAAGATGCTTTATGGTTGTGATTCTTGTCCCTTTTAACGTTTGTCTACACGTTTTAGGAGGAATAAGAATTAAAGTGGGTTTATTGACAGCAATAACATGTTTGCCATCTATATATGCATAATTAATATAACCCATCCTGAAATAATTGTCGATTATGCTTCGCACTGCCCATTTTTTGCTTATACTAAATTCAAATATTTTATTTTGAATCAAGACATCAATCACCTTGATAAACTCATCTCGCTCGCAGCGTGGACGAGTTGACAAATAATACAAGAGGAAATCAGAATTAGTATAATCCAATTTTACGGGAGGAATTGGTTGACCTTCTCTTTTCATCGAATCCAGAAGATACCTCCAATTGACATCATTCCGCAATTGAATAGCCAAACCATCAAAACATCCATTCGTATCATATTCTCCAAAAGAATTGAATCTTATTTCATTGTATTCATTAGGATTCAGTGAAATAAAATCCGTCACTTGATATCTTGTAGGAGAAATCACAACATCATTACAGTAAATCTGAAACTTTTTATGCTGCATGAAGAAATTTGTAACACGAGGCATTTTCCAAAGGTCAGATTCTTCATCATAGGACAACTCTTTTTTTTCCAGTCTTCCCTCGGAATTAAACACTGCGAAGATTTTATCTTTTGCAATGTCAATACCTGTTATTTTGAAATAAGAAGGAAGACCAATATATATTAAAATTGCATCATCTCTCTTCCCTAATGTAATTGTATCTTTCAAGATTATACTTTTCTTCGTCTCGAAATGTAATCTTTTCACATTTAATAACGAGATTTCAGAGACAGCAGAATTGATATTAAACAAGGAATAAGATAAGCAAAGAGCATGATTATTGATTAATTCCGCTTTGTTATCAACAAGCCAATTGTTATAATTGTCTAACTTTGCATTTTTTACAAGTACAAGATATTTTTTACCTTGTTGAAATTTGTTAGTGCAAATGAAATGGCCAAAAGAATATTCAAGTATTTCGATTTCTTTTGGCATATAACTGAGCTTAATCTTAGCATCTCCAACCTTATGATAAGATATAGTTTCACTATTTATAATTGCTGCTTGAATTATATCATTCCATGCATAGTCGCAAGCAATACCATTATTGTCAGTAGTAAAATTATATCCACCATAGGATGAAGAATAGTATGAAAACTCCTCTCCAAATGATGCATCAGGTAATTTGGCCCTTAACTCAAATTGGTAAGAACCTCGATATTTTGACACTACCAAAAGAAGGTTTTGGCTTACTCCAAGATATTCCGACTGCCTGCAGTTTTCGCCCCTTCTTTGAACAATTGCAATACCATCCCATGTTTCAAGTTCTTGGTAGAATATAGATAACACAGAAGATAGATAATCCCTTTTCAGTATTGCCCATCGCGTTTGGGACAAGCCTAATTTAGAGTAGTGATTTGCAAGAATTCTCTCAGCATCTTCTTCACTAACTTCTTGAGAAGGAGTTAAGCCGGCATGGTAAAAAAGAAGTTTAAAGTTATCCCTTTGTGTAGCCGTAAAAATTAACTGTGAAAGGAACGGAGATGCGTACTGAGTATATCCAGACATTGCTCGTGATACTACATTAAAAATATATCCATTTGAAGCAGCCCATTCTGAAAGATTATTCCACATAAAGTCAAGGCCGGGATTAAGTTCTGCCATATCTCTAGTGGCCAATCTCTCCGACTCCCCTATAATTGCATGTTTACGTAAGAAATCATTTACTTTAGGATAAAAAGCATTTGCACTTAAAGCCGGATCATTACTCAGAGGTATAATAAAAAGTGCAATATATGGGAAAACCGCAGGTCTTTCATAGTTAGTCGCGCTCTCTTGAATTCTTTTCTTGAGTCCTGAGAGTAAAAGGGCTTTAGAACATACCCAACGTCCATCATTGATCGTGCCAAAAATATGAATAAAATCGCTCCATGCGTATCTTTTATTTTCTTCTATTGTATTTTGAGTCCTTCCACATAGTTTTAATTGATTCAAAAATTCTTGGCTTCGAATTGCAAGATTTATCAGTCCTTCCTTATCTATTGATAGGAAGGTCATAGCTTCTCGTTGGCAAAAGAAGTATTCGCAAAGTAATGTGTTCCAAGTTTTGTAATTCATAAGTTTTCACAAATAGCTTCTAGTATGTTGGCAAGACAAATGAACATGTCTTTATCCATTACTAGAAAGTTCTTATTTCAATATGTCAATTACGGATATGAAATTTATTGAGGGTTAGAGGTTGCAGTACTTAATATGTTTTTTCATTCAGTGGGCAAAGATACGATAATATTTTATTTCTTCCAAATTTTGCAGCATATTTTTAACCTCAGAATATTAAATTACCTCTAAAACTCTCTAATTAGCTAAAAAAACACGCACTATAACATAAATTGACTACAAAGTTGAAAATGTTATAAATATAAAAACTCGTGACCACCAATGACAGCCACGAGAACGGATGAAGTGTTCTGTGATTTTCGTGCAGCAACCCTAGCTTAGGGAAACTATAAGTTTGCCTTAGCGAACCATACCATAGCATTATCAAAATCATTCATTTTGAAATATAAAAAAGAAATATTTTGACACAGAACGATAGTATTTGGATGTAAAGGACCTAGTTTCTTCTCGATTATACCGTATGCCTTCAATAAAAACTCCAAGGCCTTGTCGTAGTCGCCCTTTTTGGAATATACAAGGCCGATATTGTTGTACGTGGTGGCGGTGGAGGGATGCTCATGTCCCAGCACTTTCTCACTAATGGCAAGATCCTTCAGATAATACTCCAATGCATTG
>JAEEGL011285856.1_pt1 | contig 13081 bp, 32 predicted proteins | sample 9134231 | NCBI WGS metagenome assembly JAEEGL01 (sample SAMN16246548, study PRJNA631951) | gut metagenome | biome: gut microbiome; feature: rumen; material: fiber-attached | host: Bos | place: Iran: Karaj | collected 2018-10 | reverse complement strand
GGCCCGTTCCAGCATCTGCTCCACCTTTTCCCTTTTGGCCTTCAATTCGTCCTTGTAGTGTGCAGTAGGAATAGGCCGCGCTGCGTTGAATGGATCCGTGATGGCTTCCGTGTTGTTGATGATTTCTTTTTCGTCCATGTTTGTGTTCTCCTATTTTTAGGTTTTTGTTGTTTTTGAGAATGTTTATAGTGAAACATTCCTAAGTTCTAGTTCTAGATACTTTGGTGGTAGTGCACTTTTGATATACGCACCGCACTCGAACGATGCATCTCTATGCAGTTCAATGTTTTCGGGCAACGTCACTTTCCATACATCATATGGTCCGCTGCCGGGATATCTTTCGTTAAACTTGTCCAGAAGCAATGCAATTGCCGTGTTGATGCTTTTTCCGTAAAGATCGCAGACGGCCACCTGATCGGCTACAATAAGATATATTCTCGGATCATATGTTTCAAAACCGCGTTCGGTTTCTCCGAATTTCTGCGCCTTTGGGCGCAAACCGTTTCTGAGAATGCTTTCTCTATTACTTGAAGGAGCCAAGTGGTATAGATCAGAGTTGTGGAACCTACTGTCGAAATAGTGCATGAAGAACCCGTTGACATTAAGCTCTTCATTGTTGTTGATCGGTTTTAATAAAATTCCGCGTTCATTCTTTCTCGCAACGATCATGTTGTTAGCTGCTATGAACGCGTCGAATCCAGGGACATTCTGTATGGATGCCTTCAGGAACACGTTGTCGTCATCGCTCTTTTTTATCATGTCATATGGACTGAACTCTGACATGTCAAGTCCTTTACTCGCCAAGAACTTGTTCAAACTCTTATAGAAAACGGCTCTTCCTCGATTAACCATGGTTTCGAGGAGAGCTGTTTTCAAGGTTATCTTCTTAGGTTCCAATTGCATACAACATTCCTTAGAAGCTAGGGTCCCTGTATTCCTCCGCGCTTCCGAGGTGCCACCCGTTGGTGCCGAGCCGACGGCTTGGAGTCCTGCTGACTACCCTGCCGTTTTCCCAGACTTCGTCCCACAGAAGATCGCGCCACCGGCCGTACCTGAAAACGAGATGGCGGATTTCCCCATTGGGATCCGGGAAGACTTCCCAGTCTCCCGCGTACCAGTCCTTGCACTTGGCATCCATCTTGCGGATGATGGCATGCTTCTCGTCGATGACTTCGACGATTTCCCAGGCATAGCGGTCGGACCAAAGGCATTCGGTCACACCCATGCCGACTTCCGGCTTCGTTTTGGGAACCCGACTACATAGAACTCTGTTGTGAACACTGCCGTGGAACTTGCTCATATTGTGTCTCCTTTAGTTGTTGATTTATGATCCTTCTCTGGCTTGAAGCTCCAGCTTTACGAATCTCTTTTTGGCTTCGCTCTGGTCGTACGTGCCGAACACCTGCTGGCCGTCCTTGTTGAACACCTGGAAACAATGCAGTCCCTGGACGAGGACATAGTTGTCCCCTTCCTCGATCCTCTGCGGTTCCCCGTATGGGTTGAAATCGTTTCCGTTCGAGCTCATAGCATTGCCGGTTTGGTATTAGCCGCAGTACTTCTCGATGTTCCTCTTCGCATTGGCTCTGGTCATTCCATCACCAACTCGAGAGATGTATTTGATCTTTTTGAGTTCTTCGTTGTTCAGCTTCTCGCCGAACATGGCAAACCAAATGCTGCTGTCTTCCTTGATCACGATGGTTCCTACGAACCCTTCGTTCATCTTTCCGAGTGCTTGTTCCTTCGTTACCTGTACCATGTTTCTCTCCTGGATTCCAGTGCGTTTTGATCAATATAGGATTTTCCGAGTCCTCTATTCCTCAAAAACCTAAAACGAGGACACCAATTACTTTTTCGTGTCCTCCGACTCGGAGTCCTCCTCATACAGACGCTTGAGGGTCTTCCTTGTCGAGTTGATGATCGCGACCACATTGGGAATTAGAATCCCCATCACAAGTAAATAAGCGATAAGAATCTTCGTGTCAGGGCTCATAGTCATCTCCCCATTTCTCCTTTCGTTTTTCCATCATCGCGTTGTAGAGTTCGGCGAGTGCTTTGATTTCCTCTTCCAGGTCTTGCTTCTCTCCATAGATCCCGTCCATCAACCACTCCACGTCGAACTTGTCATAGGAGTCGAAATAATCTGGTATTTCACGCAGTGTCTTCCATTTTTCGACAAACCGTTTAACTCCATCGGTTCCCCAGATGGAGATCAGCTTCTTCCTGAGTTCTTCCGGTATCATGTCGACTCCAGTTGGTTAAATGGAATGCATGCCAATGGTCCATCCGATGGAGATCAGAACGATGGCGACTGCCAGGTAGACGAGCCACGCGTACTTTTTCTTTTCGGGTTCGTGGACCTTGTCCTGCATCCACGGCGCCTTGTTCACCAGTTCCACGGTTTCAGGATGGGTCTTTTCCCATTCCTCGAAAGATTCATACCGAGGCTGGTGTTCCTTCTTGGCCTTGCCGGTCTTCTTGTTCTTCGGGCGCCTCTTGTTGTAGGCAGCGCTCTGCTTGATGATGCGCTTGAATTCCTTCTGCAGACGTTCGTCGGTCATTTGAATGCCTCCTTTTGATAATATAGGATTACTTTGAGTCTGTCTTGTTCTTCTTAGCTTCGTGGACGAGAATCTGATCCTCGAACATCCACTCGACGTCCTTCAGCAGTCCGATGATGGATCTGATGTGCGTCGTTTCGCAGACCGCGGGGTTCTCTTCGATGACATCAAGAAGGAGATTCTTCGCCTGGGAAATCTTCTTCCAGGCTTTAAGCTCCTTCCTGGTGTACAGCTTCTTCTGCTCTCTCGTCAGATCTCTCATGGTGTTTCTCCTTCTCTAACGAAAAGTTCCTTGTCGTTCATCAGAATTGTACCTCATCGTCGGTTTTGTTTTCCCGCGGAACGGATTTTTGTTTCCGATCATGCTCCTCATCATGATCTTCCTCAAGATCCCCGTTCCAATATGCGTATTCCAGTTCGTCGGATCTATCCGGGGGTGGCCAAATGAAATAATCCATGATAACCTAATCCTTAACCCAAGTCCATCCGCGTTTCATGCACTCTTTCTGCCACCACGTGTGAAGTCGATCGAACTGCTTGTCAGTCAGTCCAACAACTTCGACATATTCATAATGTTCACAAACACGAACTTCAATTTTGTTGTCTTTGTACGCAACATAATACGGATCGGGCAACATGGAGAAACAATTATACAATCCGTATGCGCTTGATTTAAAATTTTCCGTTAAAACTTTTTTGGCGATGTCGTATTTGGTCATTTTCCTATCCTCTGTTGCTGATGTTTATTCGATGGAAATGCTCTTGGCCTTCGAGTGGATCTTGTGAGTTGTGAAATCCACAATCTCCTGGGGGTTCATGGAAGCGGTTCTGAAAGTTTTCTCCTTGTTGTTGGTGAGGTAATCGAACTTGTCGAGCTTGCAGTTATACTTCCCTTCGACATTCGAAAACTTGACGCCAATCTTGTAATAGATGTCCCGATTCCCTCTCCTGTCATACACGAACAGGACTCCGTGATCACCGCCCTCGACGGAAAACCCGGAAAGACCTGGACCGTAATCACAGTCGAACCTATGCTGAAGAGCAATCATGATGTCGTTTGTCTTGGACTTCATATCAATCCTCCTTGTTTATTCGTTCTTGTTCAGAATCACCAGCGCCCCGATCACACCAGGGACCCAACCCATGAGCGTGAGGACGAACACTATCGCAAACGAACCTAGCCCTCGGTCAATGACCGACAGCGGCGGGAAAAATATAGCCAGAATAAATCGCAGGAAACTCATGTCTCGGTTCTCCTCTATTCCCATTTCACCTTGTCGTACTCTTCCAGAATCGCCTTTTCGACGTTGGCTCGAAACTCGCTGGTGAGGGGGTAGTAAATCTGGTGATACTCCTCCCCCTTGCGGGAAGTGTCGTTCGGGTAGCAGACGAAGAGACCGTGCACACCATCATAGACTCGGAGCCCGGTGAGCTGAAGCTGATCTTCGATGGCAACACGAGCAAGTGCCCGCAGCTTGCCGTTCGGTTCCTTGATGGGATAGACCTGGACGTTGGTGATGTTGAGAGTTGCCATTTTGTGTTTCTCCTTTAGTTGTTTGAGTTGTTCATCTCACTTTTTCTTGTTGGGTTTCTTCACGGACTTCTTCGTTGCGACAATGCGGTCCCTGCTCTTCGCCCATTCTTCGATTTCCCGGAAATCATTGTTGATCTTTTCGTAATTCCTATCCATCACGACATTCGTGGTATTGCCGGGCTCAAGACAACGCAGCCGATAGAACAAGTAGCCACATTGTGCCGTTTTAATATCACATACATCACGATCCTTGGACGAATAGAGCTGAATGGAAATTTTACTCCAAACGCTTTCGCACACATCTCCATTTGCGACAGTGACAGATGCCGAAGTCAGTTGAATGACTCGGTTGTTAGTGAGATAGATTTTGTAAACCTCTTGACCGATTCCATCCGGATACCCGTTAGAACAATCACTTGTGACTTCCTTCTTCAGCTTTGCCGCGAGCATGAAGAACTTGGTCTTGACAAAGTCGTGGGTATTCTGGCCAGTGGGAATAGGAATCTTTTTGGTTTTGACAGACATGTGTTTCTCCTTTGGTTGTTTGAGTTATTTGATTTCGTACCCGGCGAGACATTCGCGGGCGCTGAGCACGGACTTGTCGAGAAGGAACTTGACCCTGGCGGCGGTGAGACCGAGAGTCTTGGCGATCTCCTTGTTGGAGTACTCGACCTGCTCGTCGTTGAATCCGTAATGCATGCGGAAGATCTTCCCTTCGAGAGCGTCGAGCCTGTTGATGAATCCTTCCACATCGAGAGCCAGCGACATCTTCTCTTCGTCCATCGCCTTCTCGTCCTTCGGATACCAGCCTTCCGCGTTCGCTTCCCCGGAACCACGGACATCGACGTCCCGCTCGTTCCCGATTCGGTCTTCGGTGTGGCTGGCGCCGAGAGCGGCCACGGCTTCGGCGAAGTGAGCCGGTTCCTTGGTGCTCGCGTCGTTCAGATGCCGCATGACGTGCTTGCGGAGAATGAGCGGCACGCTGATCAAGTCGCTGTGGGCCATGCGTTCCTTGTCGAGGGCGTCCATGATCCACCAGCGGGCGTAGGTGAGGAAAGATTCGCGGTTCTCGTCCCACCTTTCGATGGCGGTGTTGACGCCGTCCCAACCGGCGCCGACGAGTTCTTCCACGGACACGAGGTCGTTGGAATACTTCTTGGCCATGTCCCTGATGAAGTTTTCTACCAGACCGTACAGACGTTCCCTGGCCGGCTGATAATCGTGTTCGCGGATGACCTTGACGAGAGACGTGATTTCTTCCTGCTTGGTCATTGTATATGTCCTCCCTGGTTGATGTTTCTAATGTTCGTTTTTCTTGGCCGCCAACAGACGGTGATGAATCTGCCCGTTCTCGTTTTTCCTGTAGCAGAAAACTCTGGGTTTCGGATACCACGTCACCGACGTATCGTTGTCGATGTAGCAGGTGACGTTGAGAGCTTCACGCTTCTTGGTTCCGTATTCCCTGGGTTCCCTGCAGTCGAGCACGGATTCGACGAGTTCGTCGAGATCTGCAAGAGAATCATCGTCCATCATGGTCTTCTGGATTTCGCGAACGCCTTTCACAAGGTGATACAGCCGTTCGCGAAGTTCGTTCTTTCCGAGCAGAATCACCTTGTCGCCAAGGTAATAAAGTTCGGAATCGCTGATTTTCTTCGCCATATCACACCTCCTTTCAGTAGTTGTCTTTTCCGAGTCGGCCGTTTGGATCGGTTGGATCGAATCCGAACAGTTCCTTCATTCTCTCCTTGTCGAATACGGGTTTGTCGCTCGGTCCGGAACACACTCCGTAATGCGGGTCGACCACCACCAGTCCACGAAGAACATCGGCCGGGCTGAGGCTCTTCACGTTCCACTGGTCGTAGTTGGTTTCCGGATCGAGCGTTCCTTCCCTCCTGTACTTCTCCAGGAGTCTGATGTATTCATCGATGAAAGCTTCCGCATATTCGTAGGAGAATCCGAAGTTGCTTCCCTTCGCCCTCTCGCGAATGCAGATGTATTCGAACACGTCGAGCGACGGTTCGTACGGCTTTCTGCGTTTCTTTTCCGGGAAGATGCTGTCCACTATGCATCCGTGCAACGCCTGCGTCACTCCTGCGATCAGTTCTTCCTTGGTCTGTCCGACCGCGGGTCCGTCGAAGTAGCACCGCATAACGCGGTTCAACCTCTTCTTCCCCTTGTTGAACGACGCCACGACGACGCCGGCGTTGTCGTAGGTTCGCATGTCTTCCAGGTCGGCTACTGGAGTGTCCATGACTACCCCGTTCGCCTTCAACCTAACCTTGGACATGGGTTGCTCCTGTGCTGATTGTTGATGTTCAGGAATCAAATTCTGGATTCCAGCTGCTTGTTTTCCATCATGACATGGTCGCGGAGAGCGTCATCGAGCTCGTCGCTGATTCCAGAGACGTTCAACACGCATTCGAACTTGCCGGTCCACACGACATTGTAACCGCTGCCGTGTTTGATGACATTGATGTTGATAAATCCATCTTCATCGTCTTCGAAAGCGCTGATTTCGTAGTACTTCTTTTTCTCGTCCTGGTATCGTTCGCAGATCCTGGTGACGCTCCCGAACGCATATTCAAACGTAAGAATGCCGTCGTTGAGATCGTCGATGAAACGCTTTCCGGCGAACTTCTCGAAGTTGGCACCCTTGGAACTCTTGAATTTGAGTCTGATGAAATGTTCCGCGATGGAAGTTGAAATCGACATTGAGTTGTTCTCCTTTATTGGATTGAGAGCTGCATGCTCTCGGTTAAAGATCGTACCCCGTGGAGGATTCGAACCTCCGGCCAGCGGTTTAGCATCCAGCATCATGTTTCCATGACCACCCTTTCGGGCTTGCTGGCTGGACTATTTCTTCGGCGTTTCAGCCGACGTGCGTATAGTCTCTACGGATCCCTGGTCTTGGTTTCCTCGGAGTTGTCGGGCATCAAAGATGCTTGCGATGTTCTCCGATATAGCACGTTTCATTTCATGTGTTGCCGACGAGATATTCATGCCGTTGACCGATCCCATCTTCCACATGAACGCTCCTAATTGAAGACCGCTGCTCTATCCAACTGAGCTAACGGGGCGAAATTTAATCGGGTACCAATGGCTTTGCTCTGCTCAACGTTTGGTTGAACAGAGCTTGGCTTGTTTCGGTTAGGAGGAAGTCATTGGTACCCGATTGTCGATTAAGCCTTCACCATGACGTTCTGGCTGATGCGGAGCTTTTCGCTCTTGTCAGCCTTTGCCGTCAGATGAATGCGATGCCGCTTGTCGGGACGGGCATCGGCGACCACCCACTTCTTCTGGGAAGTGATGTGGCGAACGACGTCGCCCTTGTGGAACTTGGCGCCGCCACGAACTTCGATCGTAGCAACCTTTCCATTGACAAGTCGGATGTTCATCTTCTGCATTTTGTCTTTCTCCTTTGTTGATTGTTGCTGGAATGTACCAGTACCAATAATATAGTATTTTCTGGGCCGGTTGTCAATGACTTTCCGGAAGAAAATGCTATTTCTTTTTTAGCTTTTTGAGCCTTAAGAGAAGGCGTTGATGAGGAGCTCGAGGAACGCCTTGTAAGCAGTGGTCAGAATAACCATTGCCCAAATCATCGTGAAGAACCTGCCGGCCGTCTCGAAGTTCGGCTTGAGGATGGTCTCGGTCTTCACCCGGTTACATTCATCTCCTTCGAACGTCCACTTCCAAAAGAAAGCGGATACCAGGAAGAGAGGATACATCCAGAACGTGAGCACGGCGGAGATCACGACGAAGAGAACGTCGATGACCTTCAAGACGATGTCGAAAAACTTATTCATTGGTTAATTCTCCTTTCTCGAGTGTGTGGAGTTTGCCAAGCAGCTCGGCGCGCCTTTCGTCAAGATGCTTGGTTTCGTGTTCGTCGAGTGCCTGTTCCAGAAGCCACTCGTTTTCTTCAAGAGCATCGACGACGTTGTCGATCTCTCTTGCGTTTTTCATGTTCAACTCCTTTCCAGCTGAGCTGGTTTTAAATGGAGGGGATCTCTCCCCTCCTTGATGTTCTTAGTTGTCGTATTCCCAATCGTTTCCGGGATCGATTTCTCCTTCTGGTTCGTTGTACGTTTCCTTCAGCTCTTTGATGAAGTCATCGCATTGAAACCAGACGAAGTCGTTGAGTTCCGTTTCGGAAACTTCGGTGTTCTCGGCGAAACATTCTTCGACGAACTCCCAGAATTCCTTCTGAGCAGCTTCCGGCAGAGAACGAACTTCGTCGATTCGATCCTTCGCCCCGGACCACCATTTGAAATCGTCGATGCTGTTTGCTTCCTTGTAATAACGCATACCTTCCTCGTGGGATGTGCTGTTTGTTTATAGATCAGCCATCCAGGTGCGTCCGTTGTGGATGAGCGCTTCCTTCAGGCGTTCCCTGATCTCGATTTCCATGTCACAGGGAAAATCGACAGAGGGAACCACGACATTGAATCCGGCGACAACCCCAGGAGCCTTGAAGAAGACTTCGTTGTAGGCGCCGTTGTTTTCGATCGTGACGCTGAGCGCGTTGATGGAAACTCCGTTCACGACGATATCGACGGTGTAGTTGCCAGCGCCTTTGACATACTTGGCGCGCTTGACTTCGATGCTGTTCGGCATTTCTTCCTCCTTTTTATTTGCCGCTTGCCTGCAGGTAGGCAATGGCTTCGGTGCATTTCTTCCACCAGTTCTCGTTCTTGGGGAACGAGAGAATGAGATCTCCGTCTTCTTCGACGATCTCGACTCGGCTGTTGTCGCCGGCGATGACGTTGATGACTCGGATACCTTCGATTCCCCTGGCTTCTTCGACGAAAGAAGCTGCTTCCCTGTCGGAATCGTGCTTCTTAGCGACGGACGCGAGAGCGGCGATGGTGTTTGCGTTCAGCATTGGAACCTCCTTTGTTGTTCGTTTCATTGCAATGATCGAAGATGGATTCATATCCATTCCGACTTACCACCAGACTGTCGAGAACCTTGATGCCGACGACCTGTCCGACTTCGATAAGGTTCTTGGTGACATCGATGTCCTCCTGGCTGGGGGTGGTGGATCCACCAGGATGGTTGTGAGCGACGATGATGGACACGGCGCCGTTGATCATCGCCGGTGCGAACACCTGCGACGGATTCACCAGACACCTGTTGACCGTTCCGACCGCGGCGTCGTACTTTTCAATTACCTCGTGGGAACTGTTGAGCGCGAGACAGCGGAAGTGTTCGATCGGCTGATCCTTCAGATCTCCGAGAGCGTGGACCGCGGCCTCGGACTTGTTCACCACGAAACCAGTTCCGCAATGCAGGATACCCTTGGTTCCGATGGAGATGAGAGCGGAGATCCTCTTCGCGTCTTCTTCTCCGAAACCGGCGCCTCGGATATCTTCCACGGATGGAACCTCGCGGAGTTCAGAGAGATACTTGGCAGTCTTGGCGCCTAGCCTCTTGCCGAAAACCGTTTCGAGTTCCGGTGTGATTGTACCTGGACGTTCGCTGGCGGAATTGAGTTCGTATACGACGTTGCCTTTCAATTTACGCCTCCTTTCAGTTGAATGTTGCTGCCCTCCTATCATAATATAGTATTTCCAGACCCGCTTGTCAAGTGGATCCGCCGACCATGCAGTCGATGAAGGCGAGTGGCTTGGATGAGTACTTGTCATTGCAGATACGGTAACCTTCCTTGACCCCGTTGTACTCGTTCTTCGCCTTCTTGACTTCCTTGTTGACGGTATTACCAGTTCGTTTGACGCTCTTGTGGATCGTCTTGGTGGTCTTGTCGATATCCTTTGCAGCATCAGTCGGTGATTCGTTCTTCACATAGCAGAACGCCGCGAAGGCAATGATGAAAAGGATGATGAGCTTCTTAAGCAGTCCGAACATGTGTTTGACCTCCTTTAGTTGTTTGAGTTGTTTTGGTTTCTTGTTGCTTCGTCTTAAGCGATCTTGATGAGTTTCAAAACTGGCATCTCATTCAAGAGTATCTCGCCGGTGGCAGCAATTTTTTCTGCTCCACATTCTTTTGCGATACCAATCGACACCTTCAAGTCTCGTGCCCACTGAGGAGGAAGCTCGTTCACTTCATACTCAGTGTACATTTCCTCGATGGTGCCAATGATGTTCTTGGCCAACATCAGTTTGTCGGTGGCGGTTTCCATGAGAACCTCACGCTTGAATTTCTCATAGTCAGCGAAACCATTGACAACCTTGTCGTATTCTTCTTCACTCGGGAATCCGAACACGCATTTTCTGCAAAGTTCGTGATCTGGTCCGAGTGCTCGGACATAATGGAATCCATCATCTTCTAGAACGGAAATGCCACGACCGATGAATGTCTTGGCATACTCGCTCGGTACCGGAGTTCCGCCGTGCTTTTTGAAGTAATGTTCGATGGCACCGCTGGCTTCCACCCAGTACCAACTATTGAATCCCTTGATGTCATCCTTGATGATTTCCACAACACCCTCCTTGTATCGAGGATGTATCGGAACACCGGTGATCCCGGTCATTTTCTTTCCACCAAAAGAATTGCTGTAGATCGAGCAAGCGGAATAACCATCTTCGTCGTATGCAAATTTCACTTCGACTGTAGTATTGCGAAGATGCTTGTCAGACGCTGGTCCATGCCACTTGCTGTTCAGAAAATACGTGTATCCTGCATCCAGAATCTTTCTGACTTCTGGAAGTACCTTGGCGATTTCTTCGGTGTCTGTTACCTTTGCGAGCTTCATGTGACCTCCTTGAGTAAATATACACTCATTGGAGAGAACTGTTGCAAGAATCTTTGTAAAAATCTTGCTAACATTCGGTTGTTTGAGTTTTTAGATGTGTGCGCAGACGACAAAGACCCACGCACCGTTTCCTTCCTTGGGATCAGGAAGGTTGCTGAAGGTTCCGATGGAGATGGGTTCGGCGTGGCGTCCTTCTTCACCGACGACGGCAGTGTCCTGGAACATATACCTCAGTCGGTGGGCGGAAATGCCCTGGTTCTTGAATTCTTCCCAGGTAATTCCGTTGTAAACCCTGGTTTCGTTTTCACCGGTCATGCCATCGGACCAGTACGTGTTGTCATCACCGTCGGTGTTGTCGTACAGAGCCTTGGGACCGTACGTGTAATCCCAGATTCCGTTCTTGTCGTCGTTTTCCCAGCACAGATTTTCGTCGCAACAGATCTCTTTGTAGATTTCGTAAGCTTTTTCCCTGGTCTTGGCTTCGACTCGAACAATGTATCCAACGTGCATCTTGCACCTCCTTTTTAGTTGTTTGAGTTTCTTTTGAAGTTGGGGGAAAGGGGAGGTTCACTCCCCGTTTATGTGTTCGACGATCTTCCACCCTTCGATCACGTAGATTCCGTTGTCGCCCTGATCTCCCAAGTTGCTGAACTTGTCGATCCCGACGGAGAGTCCGTGGTCGCCGAACATATCGCACGCTTCCTTGACCATCCATGCCCAGCCGTAACTGGGATCGGAGTCTGGCGTACGGTAACCTTCGGATTCGCACTTGGCGAGGAGGGCCTCGACATCTTCGGGGCTCCCTGCCCAATGAAGATAAAGAGCGAGTCCGTCTTCGTTCTTGGTTCTGATAACTGCACGATTGCCCATGTTGTCCTCCTTTAGTTGTTTGAGTTTTTACTTGTGTTCGGAACTGCAATCCCAAAACGAATTGCCGTTCCAGCATCGATCGCAGACGATCTTTCTGTCGTCGGTGAAATGGAAACGACCTTCAGTATCATCGCCGCAATGTTCGCAAGGGATTTCCCAGACGGGATTCCCGTTGTTGTCGTAATAAAGAGGGCCATTCTTCATCGGTTACCTCCATGAGTTGTACAAAGCGTTCTTGGCTGCGATCTGCACAGCTTGCAGATAGTAAGTCGGATCGATGATGCCATGATCATACATTCTCCGGCAGACGACCCGCACGCTGACTGGAGTGTCGAAACCGATCGTTCGTCTCACGGCTTCGAGAACTCTCTGCTGAGCGAATTCGGTAATGCCCTCGAACGAGTTTTCATCGACATCGAAGTCGACGTAAACCGTTCCGTGGGCTTTGTTGTGGATCCGCGGCATGCCGGGAATGTTGATGTCGTCCGGGACGATGAACGTCGACAGGCCGCGGCCGTTTGGTTTGTTTCCAGGATTCATTTTCCGCTCCTTTTCTTCTCGTGCCTGGCGTTCTTCTTGTTGATCACCCGGCGCTTGTTGATGCAGTTGTTTCGCAGCAGGTTGATCTTCTTCAGATCTCTCTTCAGTTCCCGTTTCGTTTCATCATCCGGAGCGAGGTTCGCCGTCATCCGCGACACGACCTTGCTGACCGGATAGTAAACGCTCATCAGGAAGACGATCGCGAACAACACGCTGACGATCAGATGCTCCATTACGTTCACCGGATTCGAAAGCGGAATCAACATGTTCACGTAAACCGTGAGCAGCACGATCAGCAGGTAGACGCAGATGGCGAACATGCCCGCGATCACTTTGAGCAGTCTTTCCATTTGGTTCTCCTTTGGAAATGGTTTCCAGGTTGATGGTTTTTAATAGAGCGCGCCGGTCGTATCCACATTCCGGCAGAGCAGCACGCAAGCTCTGCTGAAGAGCTTTTCGTGATCCTCTTTGGAAAGCTGGTCGATGACATCCAGTCTGTGGGGATGTTCCGTCGTGAGAAGGCTGAGGTAACTGGGTTCGATTTTCCCATCGATGACAAGGAAGAAAGTGCAGACGGTGTCTCGCCGACTCTGTCCGACGTGTGTCGCAGGAATCGCGAGACCGGATGCGCCGAGTTCCTCGTCCCTGGTGCCGTCCATCATCGCGAAGTCGGAACTGTTCGTCTTCCATCCGGAGTTCTTGTCGATGACAGCGGCCGTGGAGAGATAACCACCCCAGCGATTGAGCTTCATCGGCCAGATATCGACCGTTTCATTGAAGGTAGGCAGCCTCCACCCGTAGGGGATGATGTCCTTCAGACGATCATACCCTTCGATTCGATCGATCGTTCCGTCTTCATCCAT
>JAEEGL016614085.1_pt1 | contig 13082 bp, 13 predicted proteins | sample 9134231 | NCBI WGS metagenome assembly JAEEGL01 (sample SAMN16246548, study PRJNA631951) | gut metagenome | biome: gut microbiome; feature: rumen; material: fiber-attached | host: Bos | place: Iran: Karaj | collected 2018-10 | reverse complement strand
ATTAGCATTAGAAATAATAATAAATGTATATTTACCATTATGTTTAACACCATCAATTTCATATGTAACATCATATTTTGGAGTTCTTTTTATTAATTCTTTAGATCCACTAAGTAAATAAGCAGCATGCCCAATACGACGTTTTAATTTCTGTGGTGTTTCATAAGGTATTTCCATAAATTTACCAAAACTAGCTACATAAACAAAGCATCTTCCATTAATCGAACAAATATCTATTTTTCGAACAACACCATCTAAAATATCTTTCAAGTTTTGAACAATATCTTTTCCAAGACCATACATGTGTCCAATATCATTCGTTGTACCAACTGGAATATGACTTAATATTAATTGTTTCTTTCTTTTAAAATTACCATTCATTACTTCATGAAATGTTCCATCTCCACCAACCGATATTAATAAGTCACAATCTGCTTCAAGAACTATTTCCTCGGCATGACCAGGATGCTCAGTTATACGAATATCTGGTTTATAACGTTTTTCTTCAAGAACTCTTTCTATTTGATCAACAACTTTTAATCCAGATCCATGACCACTAGTTGGATTAATAATAACAACACATTTTTTCATCATTACACCTACCTAAAGAATTTCCAATTATCTTCTGTATTATCATCATCGTCTTCATCGTCTTCATCATCACTATAATCACGAAGATCTTCTAAGACTTTATTTTCTACTTTTTCTTTAATAATTCTATTTTTTTCAAGTTCTAATTCTTTTTCCAAAGAATGACTTCCTTTACCAACTTCAGTATAATCTGTAAGAGGATTAACATCTTTTTTATTATAGTTATCTTTAATAATCATTATTCGTCACCTCGATTTTTAAATTTTAAAACGATTGGTGTTCCATAAAAATCAAATGATTCACGGATTTTGTTTTCTAAATAACGATAATATGAGAAATGAACTAAACCTTTATTATTAACATGGAAACTAAAGACAGGTGGTTTAATTCCAACTTGATTAACATAATATATTTTAAGTTTTTTACCCTTATATGATGGTGGTGGATTAAGTGTATATGCATCTCTTATAACATCATTAAGTAAGCTTGTTTTAACTTCTTTAGCTATATTTTCACTTACTTTAACAACTTCTTCCATAATTAAATGAATACGTTTTTTCTCTTTAGCCGAAACAAAAACTACTGGAACATAACTTAAAAATTGAAATTCAACACGAATTAATTTTTCAAATTCATTCATACTTAATTCATTTTTAACATCCCATTTATTAACAACAATTATTAATCCTTTACCAGCATCAAGAGCCATACCAACAATGTTTTTATCAAGTGTAGTAATACCACTAACAGAATCAATTACTAAGATACATATATCACTTCGATCAATGGCTTTCATACTACGAAGTAAACTATATTTTTCAACATTTTCATATATTTTACCACGTTTTCTAATCCCTGCTGTATCAATTACAACATATTGTTCATCATGATATTTTAATATTGAATCAGTTGAATCACGAGTTGTACCAGCTACATCGGAGACAATAACTCTTTCTTCATTTAAAAGGGCATTAACTAAACTACTTTTACCAACATTAGGTCTTCCAATAATGGCAAACTTAACTTTTGAATCAGGAGCTTCTTCTTCATATGGTGTAAAATTCTCTGTAACTAAATCTAATAATTCCCCAATACCACGAGAATGTTCTCCACTAATTTCAACATATTCATTAAATCCTAATTCATAGAAATCATATTTGTGATCTAAACTAAGTTTATTATCTGTTTTATTAATCGCTACAATAACTCTTTTATTAAAGCGACGTAACATATCTCTTATAACATAATCATTTTGATTAGGTCCTTCTATTCCATCAACTACAAAGATAATAACATCACTTTCATCAATTGCAAATTCTACCTGAACTTTTATTTCATCATTAAAACTTCCTTCACTAACATCAATACCACCAGTATCAATTAAATTGAATTTATAAGAACCATAACTAACTTCACTATAAATACGGTCGCGTGTTACTCCTGGAGTATCTTCGATAATTGAAATCTTTTTACCAGCAATTTTATTAAATAATGTACTTTTACCGACATTAGGTCGTCCTACTAAGGCTACAGTTGGTTTCATAACGCCTCCTAAACATATTAATTTTATCATAAATTATTAATATTTACTAGATTAAGAAAAAAGATTTCTAGTCTTTACTATGAAATCTTTTAACTATACAATAATCTGACATTTCTCTTAATTTTCCATTATATTCATCTAATCTTATTGGTGGAACAAATTGTACTTTCCAACCATGATCGGTATATTCTTTAAAATTTTCTTCATAATTTAAGTCACTAGTAAGAATTTCCGAATACATTTCATTTCCTTTTTTCTGTCTTACAACTTTTGCAAAACCACAACATCTAACTAATAATTCATCAGTTGTAATCTTCTTTAAATAATCAATACATTCATTATAGTTATCCGTATGATTATACAAATAAGTAAAAAAGTCAATAACCAAAGCATAAGCCATATAAATACCTTTAACAAGATCTTTAGTTGTTTGATTAAATATATAAGTTGGCATTAAATCATAATTACTTATTTTATTTTTGCTTTCTTGTTCCAAATCCCATTCTAAATTTGAAAGACAACTATAAACTTTACACGCTGCATAAGTCTCTGGTGACATTTCTATTAGTTCTTGATTATTAGTAAATGCAAATAACTCTTGATGTTCTTCTTTTGTTCTTATCCCTAGAGATTCATTATTGGCATTTTCTAAGACCCACATAATAATATCATAAAATCCTGCTGGTAAATTATGAGAATCTAAAATATCAAAGTATTCCTCTTTCTCATTAACCATATCGTAGTATTCATCTAATTTTTCTTCTGGAACAAGAGGTTCAATATACATTCCTAAAAGCTCACGCATGTTTACTTTTTTGAAATTGGAAAACAATTCATGAGCTCCATATCTTACCCCAGTAGAATCAAGAATATCTGCCCTATCATTATATGGTTCAATGTGATAATCACGGGCAATATGAAGTAATATAAAATCTTTATTTTCTAATTCTCTTGCTTTATCATAATAATTGTTAGCATATTCATAACTGAATACTAGTCTTCCATATAAAAGTTTCTTAAAAAGATTTTCTAAAGTTGTTTCTTTATGACCATTTACACCAGTAGTATTATAAAGTACATCAGCTATTCCTTTATTACCTGGAAGAATATACCAAGCATCTTCTATTGGATATGTATGGTATTTAGGAATTGATATATCTACTTTAAATTTTTCTAATTCATCGAGTGCATTCTCTATATCTTCTAATAAATTATCATCAGTTAACTTTACTAATCTTAATAACTCACTAAAGTAAAGAAAAGAACATCTTAGACTTCTATAATCATCATCTGAAATCGTTATTTTACCAGAATAATCTTCATACTTATCGAAGAACATAATTAATGTACCTTTTGTCACAAAATCCCAATCACCATAGGTATAAAGAAGTTTATCTATTCCACTTGAGATATTTCTCTTTAATTTTTCTTCTTTATCTTTATCATTTACATCAAGTAAAGCTAACTCGCGATAATTCTCTCTAATACTAACTAGAAGAATATGATCACTTAAATCATTAATACGATTAAAAATAGATTTATACTTGATAAAATATTCTTCTGGTATACGACTCCTTAATACATGACCGTAATCACGAAAGTCTATATAATAGGGTTTATTTAAACGACTGTTTTCTATTTCTTTAAAACACTTCATCAACTACCTCAATAGTTATATATAATACCATGTCATTATATGTTTGTAAATAAAAACCACCAATATTTATTGGTGGGATTTTTTATCCTGCTCTAAAGGTACATGTTACTGCACAATTAGATGTATTTGTTTTACATTTACATTCTTTAATAACTGTTAAATGACAACTTCCTTTACTACCATTTTGACTCTTAACATAATAGTAAATTATTTTAGCTCCAGATTCACCCTTCTTAGAAGCACTAATACTTACTTTTTGAGATAAAGTGTTAGACCCAGAATAATTAGAACTAAATCCATAATAAGTAAATTTTCCATTTAAAGTTGCTTTTACTGTTCCATCAGTAGTAACCGTTAAACGACATGGTTGAGTTACATTATTAATTGTTACATTAAAGGTTTTAGATCTTTGACTATTACCTGCATTATCATAAACCGTTATTGTTTGATTTGATTGAGATGAAGTATATTTTTTACATACTTTAGCTTGTTTACAACCACTTTCATTATCAGAACAAGTTGCACAAACATTAACTTCTTTAGTACCTGAAATATTAGTATTATTATTAAATGTAATAGTAGGTGCTGTTTTATCTATTTTAACGGTAGCTGTTTTAGTTATTTGTTGATTATTAGCATCCTTAGCTAAAACAGTAACTGTCGTTATTCCACTATTAGATATTACTATTTTTCCATTTGAAACATTAGAATAAACACAATCACTAGTACAATTAGTTCCATATTGAAGACTTGTTATACTACTATCTGTTTTAGCATCAACAGTTATCGTAACATCTTGGTTTGTCCATTCAGTTGTACTAGGCGTTAAATTAAGGGATATTTCATGTTTTACGGGAACATTTTCTACCGTAACAGTACATTTCTTATCTCTAGTTTTACCATCAATAGTATAATGAATAATTACCTCGGCTGTTCCTGCTCCAACAGCTGTTATTTGTCCATTTTCATCAACAGCAACCACATTTGGATTAGAACTAGTAAATGTTGAATGAACACTACTTTCTGTATCAACTATTTTATATGATACAAACTCTTTTTCACCAACTTTTAATGTATAGTTCTCTTTCGCAAGTTCAATATCACCTTTAACTTTATTACTTGTACCAAATAATATTATTAATAAAGCAATTAAGATAATTAATAAAACAGCAATTATTACTATTTTAATTATCGTTCCTTTATTATTACTACTTGGTTCGGGTTCTTCATCATTAGTACCATAGAAATCCGAATAATCATCTTCATCTTGAACTTCAACTACTTCCTCTCTTTTAGGTTTAGTAGTTTTTTTCTTCGCATCATTTTGTACGGGATCTCTAAAAGATGTATAAAAGTCACTATCATCACGATTATTTTTTTTATTTTTTAATTTAACTTCTTCATCGTCTTCTGTATACATACACCCTCCATATTACACAATAATAATATCATACGCATAATTAAATATCAACAAAAAGGCCTTATAATATTTACTCCTTGTCAATATGAATGTCTAATTGATTAAATGGAATAACTATCTTATCTTGATCAAATTTATTCTTTAAATTTTCTAATAAATCAAACTTCGTATTCCAATAATCATCTTTATTTACCCAAACACGAATTGTATATTCCATACTACTCTCTTTATAATTTGTAACTCTAACAAATATTTCTTTTTCACGATTAATACGTTTTTCTTTATCTAAAACACTATTAATACTGTTTTTAACATCATCAATTTTATTATTATAAGAAATATCTAAATTAATATCTAATCTTCGATCTAATTCATTGGAAAAATTAACTGATGAAGAATTAGCTAAACTACCATTTGGTATTGACACTGTTCTATTGTCAACTGTTGTCAAGGTAGTGTAAAACAAAGATATGTTTGTAACCGTTCCAGAATCAGTGTGAGTATCAATAAAATCACCTACTTTAAAAGGCTTAAAGATTAAGATAACTATTCCTCCAGCGATATTGGATAAACCACCTTGCATAGCAAGTCCAATAGCTACTCCTGCTGAACCAATTAAAGTTATAATAGAGGCTGATGGAATACCAATAACACCAGCGATAATAACTAATAACAAGATATTAAGAGCTACCTTCACAAAACTCATAAAGAAACTAGCCACACTCTTATCTAGTTTTTTATATACTCTACTTTTACCAATCAACTTAGTAATCAATTTAATTAATCGACTACCTACGATAAATATAACCAAAACATATACTATTTTTAAACCAGCATCTACCCATAAATCATTTAATTTACTTAATAACTTTTCCATTTTATTTCTCCTTTTTAACTTTTTCTACTATTTCATATAATTTATTAATTGCTTCCATTGGTGTTAATTCCAAAGGATTTATTTTACTAATATCATCTAATAATTCTTTATGTGATACATCTTCACTAAAATCAAATGATGTTTGCATCACATTACTAATCTTTTTATTTTTAGCCGAAGCTTCATGTTCTTCTAAGATTGTATTAGCTCGGTCAATAACTTCTTTAGGAAGTTTAGCAAGAGAAGCAACATTAATACCATAACTCTTATCTACTGCTCCATCTTTAACTTTATGAAGGAAAACGATATTACCATTATTTTCTTCTGCACTAACATGAACATTTTTAATTCTAGGAAGTTTTTTAGACATCTTAGTTAATTCATGATAATGAGTTGAAAACATCGTTTTACAGTGAATATTATTATGAATATATTCTAAAATAGCTTCGGCTAAACTCATTCCATCATATGTTGCTGTTCCTCGACCTAATTCATCAAATAATATTAAACTATTTTCTGTAGCATCAGTAATGGCACGATTAGCTTCTTTCATCTCTACCATGAAAGTACTTTCACCACCAACTAAATCATCACTAGCTCCTATTCTTGTAAATATTTTATCAAAAATAGGAATAATACACTTTTTACAAGGAACAAAGGAACCAATTTGCGCCATAATAACAATAATAGCTAACTCTCGCATATAAGTACTTTTACCTGCCATATTAGGTCCAGTAATTAATAAAATATCGGTCTTTTTATCCATTTTTACATCATTTGGAACATAATCATTTTTATTAACTTTTTCAACTACTGGATGACGCCCTTCAGTAATATCGATAATTCTTTCATCCGTAATTTCTGGTCTTATATAACTATTAGCTTCTGCAACATTAGCAAACGAAAGTAACATATCAAGTTCACTTAATACTAAACTTATTTCTTGTAAATCATTAATATACTTTTTAGCAATATCTCGTACTTCCACAAATAAATTATATTCTAAATTAATGATCTTTTCTTCAGCCCCTAAAATAATTTGTTCTTTCTCTTTTAATTCAGGAGTAATATATCTTTCTCCAGTTGTTAGGGTTTGTTTTCTAATCCATCCCCAATCATCTTTAATTAATGGGATATTTCCCTTACTAACTTCAATATAATAACCAAATACTTTATTATAACCAATTTTTAAATTCTTAATTCCTGTTCTTTCTTTTTCAGCGTTTTCAATTCCTAATAAATAATCTTTACTATTCTTTCTAACACTTTTAAGTTCATCTAATTCACTATTATATCCTTCTTTAATTAAATCACCATCATGTAAAGTAATTGGTGCATCAGGATTAATTGAACGATCAAGTAAATCACATAATTCATCTAAAGTTTTAATATCTTTATCATAATGAATATTATTTAAAACTGATTTAATATCCGGAAGTACTTTTAAACTACGTAATAGCTGTAACATATCACGAGCATTAATATTACCATAACTTATTCTTCCACATAATCTTTCTAAATCATACACTTCATTTAAATAATGACCAAGTTCTTCTTTATAAATAAACTCCGTTAATAATTTAGAAACTATATCATATCTTCTTTCTATTTCTTCTTTTTTACATAGTGGACTTTCAATATTTCTTTTTAAATATCTACTTCCCATGGCTGTTTTAGTTTTATCTAAAAGCCAAAGAAGTGAATAAGTTCTTGAATTATCTCGAATTGTTTCAGTTAACTCTAAGTTTCTTTTAGTATGAATATCAAATTGTAAGAAATCATTCTCATGATAGAAATTAGCTTTCTTTAAGTGAGTTAACGTTACTTTCTTAGTTTCCGTAACATAAGCTAGTAAATGCTTTATCCCAGTAATTAACCTAATATCTGATATATCACTATAAATATAATTATAAGCATTATCTTCACATAAAGTATCAGTAATAGTAACTAGTATATGATAAGTATTTTTAAGTTTATATATTAATTCACGATCAATTTTATCATTACAAATTAACTCTTTAATATTTTTATTAACAATCTCTTTTAATAAATCAACATCATTATCTAAAATAATAGTATTTATTTCACCAGTAGAAATATCTGCAAATGATAAACAATATGAATATTCAAAATCATATACACTAGCTAAGTAATTATTACTTTTTTCATCTAACATATTATCAAGTATCGTACCTTTAGTTATTACTTCAACAACATCTCGATCTACCATTCCTTTAGCTAACTTAGGATGGTCTGATTGTTCACAAATAGCTACTGTAGAACCTCGATCAAGTAATTTCTGCATATATGTTTCATAAGCATGAAATGGTACACCACACATTGGTACACGTTCCTCTAATCCTGCATTACGTCCTGTTAAAGTAAGTTCCAACTCATGAGATACTAACTCAGCATCATCAAAAAACATTTCATAAAAGTCACCTAATCGATAAAAGATTATCGTATCTGGATATTTATCTTTTAAATCAAGATAATGAGCCATCATAGGAGATACTTTAGATCGATCAACTTCCATTCTGTTCATATACTCACCTACTAATCTTTTTTATTATATCAAATTTATAAGTAAAAATAATGTTTTTAACAAAAAATAGACATAAAAAAAGTAGAGTTTTTCTCTACTTTTTCGTTGCATTTGAATTTAATTTAACTAATTTATTTGTAATATCTGATGCAGCAATATTTAAATCAGTTAAAACCCAAATAAGATTAAGTTTATTAAGAGTACGATAAAGACTAGTATGAAATCCAGTAAAATAATCATCTTTAGCTAAATAATTAGCCATCTCTTCTTCATCAATCATTCCATCTTTAAGTGGAAAATTAATAAATTCTCTTTTATTAATATCAAAGCCAATTGGTTTTACTTCACCAGTTTCATAATTCATTCTTCCAAGAAAAATTCTTGATATTTCACCTTTTTGATAACTCTTTAAAAAACAATTATTAGCATATATTTTATCAAAGACAGTACTACATGGAGTAAATGTTTTAAAATCATAAAATACACACTTTTCAATATCATTTTCCTTATATCTAACAATAACAATATTATCATGATGTTCTTCAATTCGAACATCTGATCCACCAAAATCTTCAATTGTTAAAAAATTAGTTTTAACAAATGGAATATTATTAGTTCTACCTAATACATCACTATTATTAATTCTTCCTCGAAAAACACAACCATCTTTATCTAGACATAATATTCTTTTTTCATCTTTTCCATATCTATTTAGGACATTATCAAACAGTAGTGTTGTATTAGAAAAACTTTTATCACTAGAAATAGTTGTTTCTCTTAGTCCCCACCTAACTTTATTTCCATCATATATTTCGAAACCTATTAACACCTTATCATCTAAATTTAAAATTTCTTTTTCAAAATAATATGGTGTATTAGTTTCTCGATAGCGATATTTTATTTCCATAATTCCCTCTAGATTATTTTTGATTACCTTTATCTATCATAGGATAATTTCTTGCATATATATTATCTAATATTGAATCAGTAAATACTTTTCCTCGAGTTAATGTACTAATAATATATCTTAAATTACCACAATAAGCTTCTCTATTATAATAATCTTCTTCATATCCAATCTCAGATTCTTCTTGTAATCTTCTTTTCATTTCATCATCATCAACTAAACCAAGTTCATTCATTGGAAATTCGATATATTCATTTTTAATAACATCATATCCAATAGGATATACATAACCGTTTTCTGTATTACAAAAGCCAATAAATGGTCTAATTAAACCATTAACCTCATAACTAATAAGCATAGAAAAATCTTGGTTAGTCAATCCTTTGTAAGCAGATGATAGATTAAATCTTCCATCAATAACATTACTTACTACTTGACCTAATTTAACATTATAATACATTCTTTTCTTGATTTTACCCTTATTAAGTTCAAAATATAGATTATTGTAACTATTGAAATCTTGATTACATGTAATATGATAATCAAGTGGTTTTGTACCAAAAAATTCTTTTAATAAAAGAAGATTTTTCACATTTTTTTCCATTCTACCCCCCTATAGGCTCATTATAATACCATAATTTTTAAAAAAAGTAAAGAAAAAGCGTTTTTCACCAAACACTTATCTTACAATTGCTATTTGTTTTTGCCACTTATTTTCAATCATATTACCTACTTTATCTATTTCTTCTTTATTATGGAAAATAAGACTATTTCTAACCATATCACCTATTTCAGTATAATTATTCTTACTGTTCTTTAATAAGTTTAAGATATAGTAATATTGATCATATGACAATGCATTTTGATATTTTTCTGGATCAAACCCAATTACTGCTTCTTCTTTTAAAAGACCTTTCATTTTATCATCATCAATTAATCCATTTTCATTAATTGGAAAAATAATTGGTTTTTCACGAACAAGATCATATCCAATAGAATAGACAAGACCAACATAAACATTCATTAATCCAGCAAAAGCTCTTACTTTTCCATTAATATTACAACTATAAATAAATGAACTATCATAATTATTTATATCTTTATTTAGTAATAAATATCTACCATCAATGATATTACTAACTATTCTTCCTTCATTTGTATTATACCAAAGATATTTTCTACACCCTTTCTTCTTAATAGTTATTAAAGCTATTTCTTCGGGATCAGACCAAGAATGACCACATTTTACTTTCCATTCTTTATATTCATCCCCAATTAATTCTTGTATTTTTCTTTCATCCATGTATTAGATATCTCCTTTGTAGTTAGTTTATTTTTTATTTATTTTATTCTTTTTCTCTAATGTTGGTAATATTTTGGGAACACACCAATCTTGTTTAAAATCACTAAGTATTTGATGATATCTATTATAATCACAATAACATTTAAAATTAGTATCATCTTTTTGATTCTCCACATATTTTTGCATTTTTTCGTCATCAATTAAACCATCTTCAGTAAGAGGAAACTTGATTATCTCTTTTTTATCAAAATCATAACCGTATTGTTTAACTAATGTACCATTTTCATCAATAAATCCCATGAATAATCGATAAACTTTAGATGGATAACCCCACTCTGGTCTTTTATATACATAACTTTTTAGAAAATAATTACCTTTACTAATAAAATCAAATTCATTACTATATTTTTTAAAATCTTTAATACTAAAGAATACTAATTTTTCAAGTCCATCTTTTTCATATTTCATTAGTGCAAACTCTTTATTAGCTTTTAATGTAACAGCATTTTTTCCACCAAAATCTTCTATTTGATAAAAATCATTTTCTGAAACACAAGCTTCATTTGCTCGGAAAAACACTTCACTACCATTTAATTTTCCATGAAAAACAAGTTTACCATCACCTAGATAGATTACTCTTTCTAAATCTTTTCCTTCACTATCCGTCATATTTTCAAAATGTGGAGTACTTAAACATAATCTATCATCAAAGATATTAATAAACTCTTCTCTTACTCCCCATTTAACTTCTTTACCGTCATAAAATTCAAACATAGTTAAACCAACTGGTGTACGTATTATTACATCTTCAAGATAATATGGTATCCCCTTCTCTCTCATCATGTATCGATCATTTTTTCGCATATAAACTCCTTAGTTATATATGTTAACTAATCATGTTTATCATGTAAATAATATTGACGACTTATGACATAAAAAAAATGCTTATTTTGCATAAACACTTTCTTTTATTTTTCTATTCATATCATCAATTCCATGCATAATATTTGGTGTTATATAAGTTACATTTAAATCTACTAAAACTCTTAATAAATTATCTTTATCAATTTCTTGATATATTTCTGGATCAATTCCTTCAGTCTTATCATTTTCTAATGATTTAACCATTTCATTTTCATCGATTAAACCATGCCTATCAATAATAAATGACACATATTTCTTTTTATTAACATCAAATCCAATTGGTGATACAACACCAGTTTTTAAATCTACTTTTCCAACAAATAATCTTTCTTTTCCATTAATTAAATAACTTTTTAAAAAGTAAGTATAACCATAAATAGCATCAAATATATTACTAATTCTTTGACGTTTTCCAATATCGTAGCTAAAAGTTTTAGTACTTTCATTTATTTCATAAAAAACAATTACTATATTATTATCTTCATACATACAAAAATCACTAACACCGTAATTATTATACTCTTCATTTAACTTTCTAGTTACATACTTCCATTCATTAATATTCATAATCTTTCCCCCGATTTAATATCATAAAAGAAAAACTTGAATTTGTAAATAAAAATTATAAAAAAAAAGTGCTTATTTTGCATAAACACTTACTTTTGTTTTATCTTTTCCTAAACGCTCAAATTTAACAACGCCATCTACTTTAGCAAATAAAGTATCATCACTTCCACGACCTACGTTTTCTCCTGGATGAACTTTTGTTCCTCTTTGACGATAAAGAATACTTCCAGCTGAAACCATTGATCCATCAGCGGCTTTAGAACCAAGTCTACGACCTGCAGAATCACGTCCGTTAGTAGAAGAACCTTGTCCTTTTTTATGAGCAAATAATTGAATATTTAATTCTAACTTCATCATAATTAACTCTCCTTTACATTAATATTTTTAGGATAATCTTTCGATAAGCTAATTAGTAAATCTAACATATTATTAATTAACTTAACTGTTATTTCATCATTTTTAATAATTTGAATAGTCATAGTATCATTTTTATACTTATAACTAATCGCTTTCTTATCAATAGAAATAATACCATTAATAGTAGTTGTTACAATACTTGATACTGCACTACATACAATATCTTTACCTAAAGTATCATAACCACTATGTCCTATTATTTCAATAATATTGTCTTTTTTTAATACTTTAATCATAATTAACCAATTTTATTAATTTTAACTTCTGTATATGGTTGTCTATGACCTTGTTTCTTTCTAGTTGATGTAGTGTTAGGCTTGTATTTGAATAT
>JAEEGL015990018.1_pt1 | contig 13082 bp, 12 predicted proteins | sample 9134231 | NCBI WGS metagenome assembly JAEEGL01 (sample SAMN16246548, study PRJNA631951) | gut metagenome | biome: gut microbiome; feature: rumen; material: fiber-attached | host: Bos | place: Iran: Karaj | collected 2018-10 | reverse complement strand
AACAGTTGTGGGCGGGGAAAGTCCACCTTAATAATTCATTTTTAATGGAGGGAATAAAATTATGTCATTTTGTACAAAATGTGGCGCTCAGATGCCAGACGGATCAGCTTTCTGTACTAAGTGCGGCGCACCAATGGGTCAGGCAGCACCAGCTCAGGCAGCTCCACAGGCACAGCCAGCTCAGCAGTTTAATCAGCCACAGCAGGGATTCCAGCAGCCATACGCACAGCAGCCATATCAGCCAGTAGATTATATGGCATCACTTAGACAGAACGCAAAGGTGATTAAGATTATATTCGCTTGCATCAATGCATTCTTAATTATTTCGCTTATTCTTCCTTATGTATCAATAGAGGGATATGGCGATACATATCATTACAACAGAATAGCTCATAGTGGAGATGGAGATGCTTTCGGACTTCTTATTATGACACTCTCACTCTTTACTATTATTGCTTTATTTACACTTAAGAATAAGTTATTTATAACACTTACTTCTATTTACAACTTCCTTATTACACTTATTATGCTTATTGCAGGTCATAAGACTATGCATGACAGCTATGGTGTAGGACATGTATTTGTTATCATCGCTCTTGTATTCCTTGGTATTGGTATACTTGGATACTTTATCAGCTCTGATGATAAATAATTAATTGTAATCTTTGCCCCTTGGATTAGTTCAAGGGGCATTTTTTATTCGGTTTAAATTCAGCAGGTTTTATATGGAAGATCTTAAAAGAAAGCTGACCCAGTCATTTAAAGAACTATTATGCAAGGGTCCTATAGAAAAAATCACAATAAAGGATATTACAGACAAGGCTGGTGTTACCAGAACTACTTTTTATAACCATTTTCATGATAAATATGAGATTCTTGAATGGATAATAGAAGAAGATATCTTAAAATCTGTAAAGCCTCTTATTGAAAATGAACTTTTCTCAGAAATGGTTATCCTTATGTTCTCCTGTATCGCTAAGGAAAAGGAATTCTTCAAGAATGCAATTTTAGTTGAAGGTCAGAATTCTTTCGAGAGTATAGCCCTCAAATGTATTAAAAATGCCTTTACGGAAGTAGTCGATGCCAAATCTGAAGGAAAGCGTCACAGCTATCCATGGCTTACGCCAGGGCTTATTGCAGAATACTATGCCCGTTCACTTATGTTTGTAATAAAGGAATGGATAAAGACTGATATGACCATATCTCCAAAGGAGATGTCTAAGATATATGACTACCTTCTTAAGCACTCTATGGAGGAAGTTCTTGCTGAGATGTACGCTATTCAAATATAGCTATGCAAATATAAAATGCAAAACAACAAAACAAACTTTACAGCACGTATTAAAGCCATTAACAATCAATACAATATGAATAATATTATCCGACAAACACAATAAAATGTCACAATATAAACAACAAACTGCAGGGATTGAATCTTCAGTCCCTGTTATTTTTTTGCTTATATGGAATTAGGAAACAAACAGAGGGTTTTCCTTGAACTATTAATAAGGAAGGAGCGTAAAGAGATGTTAAACATCGGAAAATCTATAGTTAAGTTTAGAATCCCAATCCTAATCATAAGTCTTGCTCTCCTGATACCATCGGCAATAGGGTATTTTAACACAAGAGTAAACTATGATATTCTCTCATATCTTCCAAAGGATATTGAGACTATGAAGGGTCAGGATATTCTACTTAACGACTTTGGAACAGGGGCATTTTCTCTGGTTGTTGTAGAAAATATGGACCCTAAAGATATTAGTAACATGAGACAGGAAATTGCTAATATCCCTCATGTTAAGGATGCTATCTGGTATGACTCTATAATGGATCTTTCCATTCCTATGGAGTTACTTCCAAGTGACATCTATGAATTTTTCAATAATAAAAGTCAGGACTCAACTCTTGTAGCAGTTTTGTATGACACATCCATGTCAGCAGATGAAACTATGAAGGCTATCGGAGATATGAGAAAGGTAGTTAGTAAGGACTGCTTCGTAAGTGGTATGGCTGCGGTTGTAACTGATACTAAGAACCTTTCAGACCGTGAGACACCTATATATGTAATTCTTGCAGTTATTCTTGCGGTAGTTGTTCTATCGCTTACCATGGACTCATTTATCATACCAATATTCTTCTTATTAAATATTGGATTTAGCGTTGTCTACAATATGGGAAGCAATATCTTCTTCGGACAGATTTCCTATATTACTCAGGCACTTGCAGCAGTATTACAGCTTGGAGTAACCATGGATTACTCCATATTCTTGTGGCACAGCTATCAGGATGAACAGAAGAATTATTCTGGGGATAACAAACTGGCAATGGCCCATGCCATCGCAAATGCCATAACTTCCGTAGTTGGAAGTTCGGTTACAACGATTGCAGGCTTTATTGCCCTCTGTTTTATGAGCTTTACGCTCGGCCTGGATCTGGGTGTAGTAATGGCAAAGGGCGTTGCACTTGGCGTTATCAGCTGTGTCACAATATTACCTTCTATGATTCTTCTCTTTAACGGAATTATAGAAAAGACAAAGCATAAACCTATTATTCCAGACCTTGGAAAGATAGCACCATTTATAGTAAAGTTCCGCTTTGTAATTCTTATATTGTTCTTACTTATAGTTGGCCCTGCTTACTATGGTCAGTCACATACAGAAGTGTACTACGACCTTGCTGGTACCTTACCAGAATCACTTGATAGTATTGCAGCCAATAAGAAGCTTGATGAGAACTTTAATATGGGTGCTACTCATATGATTCTTGCCAGCTCAGATCTAACAGCAAAAGATGCCAAGGATATGATAAGCGAGATTAAAACACTTGACGGCGTAAAGACAGCTGTAGGCGTTGACTCAATACTTGGGCCAGCATTTCCAAAGGAGTTTTTAGCAGCAGATATCCTGGACAATCTGGTATCTGACAAGTATCAGCTAATACTGGTTTCCAGCGAATATAAGGTTGCTTCTGATGAGGTTAATGCCCAGTGCGGCCAGATTAAGGATGTAATAAGCAAGTATGATGACAAGGCTATGCTTATTGGTGAAGCATCTTGTACCAAGGATCTTATAGAGATAACAAACACAGACTTTAATACTGTTAATGCAGTATCTATCGGAGTTATCTTCGTGATTATCATGTTTGTATTTAAGTCAATATCTATTCCAATCGTACTTGTATCAACTATAGAATTTGCAATATTTGTAAACATGGGTATTCCTTACTACACCCATACAACACTGCCATTCGTAGCCTCTATCGTTATAGGAACTATACAGCTTGGTTCTACTGTAGACTACGCAATACTGATGACCAACAAATACAAGGTTAACAGGGCAGCGGGTATGGATAAGAAGGGAGCTGTTACCGATGCTCTTGCAGGTTCGGTTCAATCGATTATAGTAAGTGCTCTTAGCTTCTTTGCATCAACATTTGGTGTAGGCCTCTACTCAAAGATTGATATGATTAGCGCTCTTTGCTCACTTATGGCAAGAGGTGCACTTATAAGTATGGTGGTTGTACTTACAGTTCTTCCAACATTCTTTATGGTATTCGACAAAATAATTATCCATACAAGTATGGGCTTTAAGCCAAAGAATAGAGAAGTAAAGTTAACATATAGCCAGGACAGTTCGTTAGAGACCCAGCATTTATAAAAAGAGAAAGGAGATAGTTATGAAAAAACTTAATCTTAAAAAAATAGATTTAAAAAAGATTGATATAGAAAATATACATATTAGCAAGAAGGTTGCTACAAGAACAGCAATCGGTGCATTATCAGCAGTGATTATAGCAACAGGTGCATGGGCTTTTAATGCCAGTGCAGGCAAGGACAAAGATGGTACATCATCAACAAGTCAGGACAAGGTAGATAAAATTGAGTCTGACGATTTAAAGGCATCTCTTGAGAAGAATGTTACCATAAGCACTGTAGATGCTGACAAGGAAGAGATGGTATACATCATCTCTGATGCTAAGGGTGATGTTTCAAGCGTTATAGTTTCTGAACATCTTAAAAACAAAGATGGCAAGGATAAGATTAAGGATGTATCTTCTCTTAGCGATATTAAGAATGTTAAAGGCGATGAAACATTTACTCAGGATGGAGACAGCCTTACATGGGATGCAAAGGGTTCCGAGATCTACTATCAGGGAACAACAGATGCAGAGCTTCCTATTAGTCAGGCAGTTACCTACTATCTTGATGGCAAAGAGATTGAGCCAGACAAGCTTGCTGGAAAAGATGGTCATGTAACTATAAGATTTGACTATGAAAATAAGGCTAAGGAAGGTGAGGTTTATGTACCTTTCGTAGCATTTACAGGTATGATTCTTGACGACAACTTCTCTAACATAGAGGTAAGTAATGGTAAGGCTATCCAGGATGGCAACACTTCTATCATTGTTGGCTATGCAGTTCCTGGAATCAAAGATAGTTTAAATGCCCCTGGGCTCAACATTCCTGACTACTTTGAAGTATCAGCTGATGTTAAGGATTTCGAACTTGAAGCAACTATGACTGTGGTAACTAACCTTGGATCACTTTCATTCGGAGATGGTTCTATAGATTTCTCTTCTATCGAGGATACAATTACATCTGTTATTACAGGTATAGATGAACTTTCTGATGGCGCAGCAGCTCTTGCAGAAGGAACAGATACACTTAAGGATGGATTTAAAGATTATTCTGATGGTGTAACAAGTCTTACAGATGGTGTAAGCCAGTATCTTGATGGTTCTGTTAGTGTAAACGCAGGCATTAAACAGGTTAAGGACGGTATTGATACAGTAAGTGCTAATATGCCAGCCTTCCAGTCAGGAGTTACAAATCTTATGAATGGTGCCAATGACGCATATGAAGGATCTGTAAAGCTTAAAGATGGTATGAAGGAACTTCATGACGGAATCAACAAGATGTGTAACAGTGTAGAAGATATAGCCGGCAATATAGATGATGCTAAGCAGGATGTATATGACAGCTTTAAGTCTAAGACAGGTATGACTTACGATGAAGCATCTGAAAAACTTCAGCAGTTAAAGACACAGAGAGGTCAGGTGGTTGCAGCTTGCCGGGGTGGCATGGATATGTGGTCAAGCCTTGAAGAGATAGATAGTGGTATTGCTAGTCTTGAAAAGGGTCTTGGTCAGGTAGATGGTGCCATAGCAGCTCTTAATGGTATGAAGTCTAAGGTATCTGGTTCAGATACAGCTGATGGTATAGCAGCTCTTAGAACAGGTGCTGGTAAGGTTGAGACAGGAGCTATCGGCTTATCAGAAGGCCTTTGGAAGTTATATGACGGAACAAGAGTTTTAAACGATGGTACTACAACACTTGTAGATGGTGTAAGCCAGCTTGCTGATGGTGCCAATACATTATACGACGGCAGCAATACACTTATTGCTAACAATCAGACTATCCTTGATGGATCATCAAGACTTTACGATGCAACAATCCAGCTTACTAATGGTATTGATGAATTATCTGAAGGCGCTCATAAGCTTGATGATGGTGTTAAGGAGTTCAAGGAAGAAGGCATCAGCGAAGTTATGGATGGATATGTAACAGATGCTGAGGATTTAGTAGACCGTATAGATGCTATAAAGACAGCAGCAGAAAACTATCAGTCATATGCTGGAATAGCAGAAGGACAGCAGGGTACAGTTAAGTTCATCTTCAGAACAGACGGTATCAAGTAAAAAGTGCAAAAGGATAGCCTGGCATTAAGTTAATATATTTAGCTGGGCTTTCCCCGCCCACAACTACTATGATGATAAGTGCTATATTATAGTAGTTGTGGGCGGGGAAAGTCCACCTTAATAATTCATTTTTAATGGAGGGAATAAAATTATGTCATTTTGTACAAAATGTGGCGCTCAGATGCCAGACGGATCAGCTTTCTGTACTAAGTGCGGCGCACCTATGGGTCAGGCAGCACCTCAGCAGGCAGCTCCAGTTCAGCAGGCAGCTCCAGTTCAGCAGCCTATGCAGCAAGGATATCAGCAGCCATACGCACAGCAGCCATATCAGCCAGTAGATTATATGGCATCACTTAGACAGAACGCAAAGGTGATTAAGATTATATTCGCTTGCATCAATGCATTCTTAATTATTTCGCTAATTCTTCCTTATGTATCAATAGAGGGATATGGCGATACATATCATTACAACAGAATAGCTCATGGTGGAGATGGAGATGCATTTGGACTTCTCATTATGATACTCTCACTCTTTACTATTATTGCATTATTTACACTTAAGAATAAGTTATTTATAACACTTACTTCTATTTACAATTTCCTTATAACACTTATTATGCTTATTGCAGGTCATAAGACTATGCATGACAGCTATGGTGTAGGACATGTATTTGTTATAATCGCTCTTGTATTCCTTGGTATTGGTATCCTTGGTTACTTTATCAGTTCAGATGACAAATAAGTAGTTTAATGAGTTTTAGAGCCCCTTGGCACTGCCAAGGGGTTTTTTTATGTTCTAAAAATATTACTCAACAATATTTGACAAAAAAGTATAAAGAACTATAAAATAATTAAAAAAGTATAAAGAACTATAAAAAGGTATAAAAAGTTTCAAAAAGTATAAAGAACTATAAAAAGGTATAAAATTATGCAAATTCCATTTACAACAACATTCAGTAAAATACCAAGTATATATATCCCGACAAATCAAAGTTCGGAGATTATAGAAAACTTCAGTTATGAAAATCCATCAGAATCTGTATATAAGATTACAGGTGTTAGAGGTTCGGGAAAAACTGTTCTTCTTGCAAAGATAGAAGAAGAGTTTAATAGTAAACAGCGAGAAGACGAAGGTTGGATTGTTTGTAGTCTAACAGTTAATAGGGATATGCTTCAGCAAATGGCTGCACTACTTAGTAAAAAAGGCTTCATCAAAGATAAAAAGATAAGCAAAAGTGCGGGATTATCTGCCAATATTCTAGGTGCAGGAGCTAATGTACAAGTTACCTCTGATAATCAAAATGGATATTTTGATGTTGGTATTGAGTTAGATGAAGCTTTAAAGGAGTTAACTCAAAAAGGAAATAAGGTACTGATTGGTATAGATGAGGTATCTAAAACAAAAGATATGCTTGTCTTTGCAGCAGAGTTTGGTAAGTGGATACGTGAAGGATATTCTGTTTATCTTGTTTGTACCGGTTTGTACGATAACATAGAACAAGTTGCTAATGTTAACAATTTAACATTCTTTAGAAGAGCAACCACCATAAAGATGGAAAACTTAAATTTTGTTAGAATGACAGAAGCATATAAAAAACAGTTAGATGTCAATATGGATGAGGCTAAGGAGCTTTCCAGACTCACTCAAGGATATGCATATGCTTTTCAAGAGTTAGGTATCTTGTATTTTAAGAGTGGCAAAAAACATTCAATTGATGAGATATGCTCTGATTTAAAGTCTGAACTATTCGCTTATGCTTATGAAAAAATATGGGAAGAGCTAACAGAAGAAGATAAAGAATTGCTACGTCTTATTATTGATAAAAAGGATAATAAACGTGAAGATATAATTTCGAAAATGAAGAAGCCTAATAACTATTCTGTATATAGAGACAGATTATTGAAGAGAGGAATAATAACCGCAAGGCAAGCTTACATATCTTTGGCACTTCCGTTTTTTGACGAGTATATTAAAGAATATGGTATGTAATAAAAGAATCCCTGGCTCAATTTCAGCGGCTTGGGATTTTTTTTATTTCTTTATCCTCTTAATCAAAGTAAGAATAAGAAGCATATCCTCGTCAGATAAGGATTTAATCTCTTTAATCGCCTTTGAAAGAAGTTCTGGATTTGAGTGGTTATTGTCAAAGAATTCTGCAGGAGTAATCTGAAAGTATTCGCAAATATAGAAAAACTCACTCATAGAAGGAAGAGTCTTTCCAGAAGAGATGTTGTTAATATAGCCTCTACTATGTCCCAAATCGTAACTAAGTTGATATTCAGATATGCCTCTATTAATTCTCAGTTGTGTTATACGATTTCGAACAAATTCATCCATAAATATATTCCTCCGATAGAACATAATTTAAAAGACGTAAACACTTGATTAGCCCACAGAAAAATGACGTTATTATTGTAAAAACATCTACAAAATGTTATTATATGAAACGAAGGAACGGAATCAGTATTACTGACATTTTATAAATGTCTAATAGGGTTTCAATTTATAAGCGGGAGAGGGGTTACTTATGGCAATACTTGGTGTAATTCGTTTTGATGGATTAAAAAGCAGGGACTGGCTTATATATAAATATCCATCAGATTCAATAGTTCTTGGTTCACAGTTAATCGTACAAGAGGGACAAACAGCTATTTTTGTAAAGGGCGGTATGGTTGCTGATGTTTTCTATCCGGGAACATATACTCTATCTACGGGAAATCTCCCTATTCTAAAGACAATTGTTAATCTGCCGTTTGGCGGTCAAACCCCATTTAGTGCTGAAATATATTTCTTGAATACTACTATGAAATTAGACATAAATTGGGGCACTACAGATCCAATACAGCTAATCGATCCTAAATACTATGTCAAATTAAGAATACGAGCTTTTGGCCAGATGGGGCTTAAAGTTCTTGATGTTACTACACTCTTTAAAGAACTGATAGGTGGAATGCAAAAGTCCGATATTGTCAGCTTTGATAAGATTAAAGAGTTCTACAGAGGAATACTTGTAATCAAGGCCAAGTCAGCCATAGCAGAAGCTATTATCACTAATCATATCTCTGCACTTGAGATTTCAACACAATTAGAAGCTTTATCAACTAAGGTTAAAGAACAGATTTCTCCTGAATTCGAGAAATATGGTTTTACAGTGGCTAATTTCTATGTTCAGTCTATCAATTTCCCTGATGAAGATTTTGAAAAGATAAATAAGATTCTAGAAGATAAAGCAGCATTTGAAATTATGGGCGATGGAAGATATGCAACAAAGAGATCCTTTGATGTATACGAAAGCGCTGCAAATAATGAAAGTGGTGTGGCTGGTGCTTTTGCAGCAGGCGGAATAGGACTTGGAACTGCTCTTGGCATGGGCTCGGCTATGGGTAATGTAGTAGGCAATCCGCTTGAAAAAGAGACAACAAAAACTTGTGTATCTTGCGGAAAAGTAATTCCAGCAAGCGCAAAATTCTGCCCTGAGTGTGGCTATAGCTATAAAGAAAAAGTATGTGAATGTGGAACAAAACTTGCACCAGGGGTTAAGTTCTGTCCTGAATGCGGAAAGAAGGTGGAGTAGTGAAAAATAGAGGAATAACTGCAATATTTACAATAATACTTCTGGCTTTTTATATAACAATAATTCTATTTACGTTCTTTGCAGTATTGCATATTGATAAAGTAAATAATTTTGCTACAGCGCTTGTTTTTGAAATTATAGGATTTGTATTATTAGCATTTTTTATATTGGTGAACATATTTGGAAGTAAAGTTAAAGTTGGCTATTTGGCATCGCTAATTGGAACCACTGTTTTCTACACTGTTATTTTAGACGTAATTAATTTGGGATTAGTAAGAACTATGCCTCATAACTTATTTTTTCTTGTTAATCTAATTGTTTTATTTATCTATTGTTTGATTTCTGTCCCTATCTACATTATGGGGATTAAATAAATATCTGGAGGGATAATGTTATGTCGGAAAATGTATGTCCGCAGTGTGGAGCTCCAATTAATCCAGGAGCATCAGAATGTCGTTTTTGTGGTGAAAAATTAGTTCACCAACAGGTTGTTCAGCAAATGCAGCAGCCAGTATACCAACAGCCTATGTATCAGCAACCACAGCAGATTATTATTCAGCAGGCTGCTCCTCAGCCGGTGTATACAGCTATCAATCCGGCTTGGCCTGTTAAAAGTAAAGTTGCAGCAGGGGTGTTAGGTTTGTTTTTAGGTGGAATAGGAGCTCATAATTTTTACTTAGGGAAAATAGGAACAGGTTTATTGTGTCTATTATTCTGTTGGACAGGTATTCCTTCTATAATTGGTTTTATTGAAGGAATAATGATACTTTGTTCAAACGATGAGAATTTCCAGCTTAAATATCATGTTAGAGCAATGATGTAAAATATTAACTTTAAAATAACGTAAGGGTTGGAGTAATCTCCAATCCTTCATTAATATTAATGTTAAGTTAAGACATATCTTTAAGGGCAAATAGGAAGAGGGGAAAACTTACTATGAAAAAAGGTTATAAAGGAATAACTAATAAAGAGAAAAAGCTTGTATCTATTGTTATAACTGCACTGATGCTTTCACTTACTGCTTGTGGTAACAGTTCCAAGGAAGGGGCAGAAAGTGTATCGCAGGAATCTATTGAAACAGAAGTATCTGTGCAAAATGAAAATGAAGTTCAGGATGTGAAGGAATCAACAGAAACTTCACAAGACGAAGACAAGAAGGTTAGTGAAGAAAGTACAAAGGATTCTAAGACAGAAACAGTGTCTAAAGATGAAGCAAAAACTACTTCTAAAGAAGAGACTACTGATAAAAATAAAGATTCAGATAAGCCTGAGGCTTCTGCAGAACCTACACCAGAACCTACAAAAGAACCTGTAGAAAGTACTCCGGCACCTGTTCAATCACAAAATTTTAATGTTAATATTACAGCTACAGATTTTGTGGTAACTGATAATGGACCTGTTAATGAAGTTGTTGATTTTGGTAATTTTATAATTACAATAAATGGCGATGCACATGTTGTTTCTGAATTAAGTGGATGGGCGCTAAAAGATTACTCCGATGGTTCATATGATGTTAACATTCTTGTACCGCTTGCTGCACAGGATGCTAATAATACATATAATTTTGAAATAAAGTGTCCAGACAGTATTAAAAATGGAACAATAACCAATGTTAATGATGGTTATTATCCTTTTAGTTTTACAGTTAATAATGGAACTATAAGCGGGACAGCTACAGCAGTTACTGAACAGGTAGTAGTAGAAGGGTCCTCAATTTGGGTATTCTTCAACGTTAAATTTTAATCAATAGCATTTTATAAAAAAAGAACAGCTTTCATCTGGAAGTTGTTCTTTTCTAATGCAATGCACCTAAAAAGGTGTATAATTCAACTTAGAAAAGTAAAAGGAAGTCGCATATTATGAAGAAGATAAAGATTTTTTCAGCAATGCTTATGGCAATGATTACTATTTTTGCTAATGTAATTGTTGTATGTGCAGAACCACAAACTATGCCAGATGGCAGTATATTTGACCCAGAATATTATGCAGCGAACAACCCTGATGTTGTAGCTGCATATGGAAGCGACAATCCAGAATACATGTATCAGCACTATTTAAATTATGGCAAAAAAGAAGGACGTCTTCCTTATGCTGGTGCCGATAAAGTAACTCCGGTGGCTCCAACTGCTACAGCAACTCCTGCACCTAGCGTGCCACGCACAACGTCAAAAGATGCTTCGTCATATTTTGCAAGAAGCGTATTTGTTGGGGATTCTGTTATGGCAGGATACAGAAACTATCTTGCAAAGCAAAAGGGTTCTCCTGAATCTTCAGCAACATTTCTCGCGGCAGCCAGCTATTCAGCAGCTCACGCATTGAATGAAAATGATTCACTTCATCCTATTTACAGAGGAAAAAAGCAACCAGTTTGGAAATCAATTTCTCAGATGGATGTTGACAGAGTGTTCATAATGTTTGGAACAAATGACCTTGTGGTTAAGGATGCAGGTCCTGCTTCCGATGATGTTCTTGCTTTGGTTGATAAGATCATGGCGGCAAATCCTGGAAAAGAAATCCATATTATAAGTATGTCACCTGTATATGCAGGTACAAGCAAGGGTGCGATGAATAATCCAACCATCAATATATATAATTATCTCCTTTCTCAGGGTGCAGCCCAAAGAGGTGTTTACTATCTTGATCTGAATTCGCATCTGCTTGATTCAAATGGAAATCTTAAGGCTGAATACTGCTCAGACCGATATGTTCATCAGACTTATACTTCATATTCGCAAGTATGGGACCCATTTTTTACAGCTTATGCAACAGGTGCCTACTAGAATTTGAAAATACTAAAAAGACAGGATAAAACTATGAAAAGTAAAGTAATCAGATATAGAATTTTTGCTGGAATGGTATGTTGCCTTCTGGCTTTAAGCGGATGTAAAAAGAACCCTTCATCTTCAACAAATCAGGTAGATTCTGAGTCAGCCTCATCAGTAGATAGTGAATCTGCTCCTGAATCAAAAAAAGCATCGGATGATGTTAAATCTGATGACAGTACAAAACCTGCTGAAGATGCTAAAAAGAATACTGCTGACAGCAAATCCGAAGATAAAATAAAAAATGAAGAGGATTCACAAGATACAGCTGGTCCAGATAAATCTAATAAAGAACCAGTAGCACTTATGGATCTTTATAATAAAATTGCAGAAAGTGTTACCCTTCCGGAAATGTACTTTGCGGATGAGGATTTTATGCTCAATTATTATGGAATCGATGCTTCTAAACTGGAGGATTATGTTTTTGCTTCATGTGTCGATTCTACATCTACTGATTCAATCATCCTTATCAGGCTTAAAGACGAAGCTTCTGCAGACGAAGTGGTAGAAGGCCTTAACATGGTTTTGGAGCAGATGAGTGCGGAGATGGAAAACTATAACCCTGAAGCAAACGAACTGGTAAAAGCAGCCGAAGTACGTAGAAATGGAAAAAATATAGATCTCATTATTCATCAGGATCGTGAGGCAATCCTTTCGATCATAGACAGTGCCCTTTAGTATAGAAAGGATAGTCTATGGTCTTTTCAAGTCTCCTGTTTTTAATCTTCTTTCTGACGGCTCTGATTCTTTGTTACTTTCCGGTAGGACTGATATTCGGAAAGATAAAGTCAGAAAAAGCAGGCCGAATCGGGATTAGCATTCAAAATGCAATACTTCTGATTTTCAGTCTTTTTTTCTATGCCTGGGGAGAACCAAGATGTGTTTTTCTCCTTATTATTTCTTCGCTAGTAGACTTTATTGACGGCATTCTTCTTGAAAAATTTAATGACCGTCCGACGTGTAGAAAGATTTTTCTAGGGATAGCTTT
>JAEEGL015679062.1_pt1 | contig 13082 bp, 1 predicted proteins | sample 9134231 | NCBI WGS metagenome assembly JAEEGL01 (sample SAMN16246548, study PRJNA631951) | gut metagenome | biome: gut microbiome; feature: rumen; material: fiber-attached | host: Bos | place: Iran: Karaj | collected 2018-10 | reverse complement strand
GATAGGCGACGGAGTACATGCCGATGTCGTCAAGGTCCTGCACGTCGTTCTCGTAGTTCGCGGCGGTCGTCTTCTTGACCGCCCTGTCGAAGCCGGAAGGCGTCTTCGCGACGTCCGTGGGCTTCACGGCGCCGGGGAGCGTGGCGAAGTTGTAGTGCATCACGAGCTCCGTCGGGAGCATCGGGAGGCCGTCGTTGTCGTTGCGAGTGCCCCCGTTCACCCAGACCTGGTAGACGTCAATGCGGTTCGACCGGGCGTCTGCCATCGTCATGCGCCGCCTGTAGTTCTCGAGTATCTCCGCGCCCGTGCGCGCGCCGTCCCAGACGCGGACTTCGTCGACGTAGCCCTGGTAGAACTCGCGCATGTAGCCGTAGTCCACGCTCTCGGTGAGGAGCGGGTTCATGCGATCTTCGACGAGAGGGGTGTGAATCGGCCTTGCGCCGATGTAGAACGTGGTGGGCACGAACTCGTACATGTCGTAGAGCGTTCCGGTGCCGACGTCCTGATTCACAAGCCTGACGCCGGTAGCCGGGATCAGCGTCGTCGCGGCGGTGTCGGCCACAAGGCCGTTCACGTAGAGCGTGAGCTTCTTGCCGTTGTACGTCATCGCGACGTGCGACCACTCATTGAGCGGCAGTATCTGGCCCGTCACGCGCTGGCAGCTCACCGGCTCGTTGCTGCCAGACTCAAGCGCATCGGCGTTGTCGAAGAGGCCGAAGACGCGCCCTTCCGTGTCGAGGCCGAAGCGGAAGTTGGAGCGAATGACGTACGCCGGGTTCAGCACCGTGTTGCCGCCGTAGAGCGAGCAGCGGTCGAGGATCGTCTGCTCGACGCCGCGCTTCTCGGGCCGCACCCACGCCTCGACGGTGAACTGCTTGAGCATGTCGTTCGCGTCGGAGCCGCGGTACGCCTGCGTCTTCGTCATCATGAAGGAGTCGCTGCCGTCGAACCACGCCGCCTGGCGGCGGTCCGGGTCGGAGAAGTCCAAGGGGTCAGTCGCGACCTTCACGGTCTTTATGATCTCGCGGCCGTCGGCCACCCAGTCGTTGTCGGTGTCGTAGCCTTCGTTCTCCTCGAACGTCCAGCCGAATTCCGGCGCAGGGTCGCTCGGGAGCTCGCGCATCGAGCCCTTGACGGCGTTGTCGTAGTAGAGGTCGCTCGTCGCGAACTGCATGACCTTGAACGGCAGCTCCCCGTCGGGGTTGTCAGGGATTCTGACGGGCGAGAAGTTGCGGTAGTACTGGTTCACGAAGCTCATGCCGAGCCCCGGGTCGGTGAACCACGCGGGCGTCGGGTCGGTATGCGTCGGCGCGGGCGAGGTAAGGTTCGCCCTCAGCATTTCCTCGTAGTTGTTGATGCCGTCGCCGTCGGGATCGGCCTCCTCGGTGCCCGCGAACCACGGGTACATCACGAAGTCGAACTTCAGGGGGGCGTTGATCGGCCCCTGACGCTGGGGCGATATGACGGGCGGCGGATACCCCATGAACGCCATAGAGCGGTCGTAGTCGACGTTCGTCCACTCGTTGAAGGCGGCGTTGAACTTGTCGCCTATTCCGTACGCATCGGCGATGATGTCCTTGTTGCCGGGCTCGGCCGAGCCAAGGAGCGGGTTGAGACCGTGGAACATCTCGTAGTAGTCGTCCATTCCGTCGCCGTCGGTATCCCACGCGCGCGGGTCGGTGGAGACGTAGGGGATGTAGGCCCGAAGATCCGTCTCGCTGAACCTCGGCGACATCAGCGGCGGCAGCAGTATCGCCGGGTTGGAGAGGACGACGTCGGTGTAGGAGCGGTCCCAGTACTTCTCGGGCATGCTCATGTAGCCGCAGAACTTCCAGCCCATCTGCGTCCAGGGCTGGCTGAAGGATCCGCCGGAGCTCATGCGGTTCAGGACGGCCGTCGCAAGGCTGCTCACGTTGGAGGTGACGGTCGTTATGTAGTTCGTAACGACCACCGACGTCATCTCGTTGGTGACAACGTCCATCCCGTTCGTCGTCACCGTGACGGTGACGCCCTCGGGGCCGTATGCGTTCATGGCGGCCATCACCGTGAACTCGCCGGCGCTCTGCGCCATCGGCGTAAAGGCAAGGAAGCCCTGCGTATGCGGGAACATGGCCGGCGCCACGCTTTCGTAGAGGACGCGGCCCATGAGGGGCGTGGTGATGTCGTCCCAGCGGAAGTGGCGCACCGTCTGCACGAGGTACTCCTGGTAGTTCTCGAGCCCGTCGTGGTCGAAGTCGACGTCGCGCACCGTCCCGAGGAGCGGGTCGTAGGAATGGCTGGGCGGGTCTGCGGGCGGCGGATCGTACGGATCGGTGTATACGTCGCCGGGCCACGTCGCGTCCATGCCGCCGACGATGTACTCGCCGGCATATTCCGACTGCCTATCGCCGAGAAGCCCGTCGGCTATGGCGACGACGTTCGTCGCGTCGCCGATGACGTCCGCGACGGTCCTTATGCTGCCGGCGTACTGGCGCTCCCACGGGTCGGGCAGGCCGTCCTGGTCGGTGTCGACGGTAAGCGGGTTCATGCCGCCGCCGCGGATGCAGCGCGAACCGTCGTCGGAAGGCGTGCCGAAGATGAACGTGTAGACCCTGCCCTCGTTCAGCAGGTCAAGCCCCTCGAGGCTGTCCGCAATGGAGTCGCGGTCTGTGTCGGCTTCGTCGGGGTTCGTCGGGAAGAACTTGTTGAACCAGCCGTATATCTGGCTGCCCTCGTTGCGCGGGCTGTTCCTATAGATGGATTCGCATGTGCTGTACGCGTCGCACGTGTCGAGACCAGCGAACTCGAGCTCGTACGGAAGGCCGTCGTCCTCGATGTCGCGCGGCAGTATGAGCATGAGGTTCCTGCCGAACGGCGGCGGATCCTCCTCGTCGCCTGGCGCCGCGTTCGGGTTGCGGCGCATGTAGAGCTCCCAGCCGTCAGGCACGCCGTCTCCGTCGGAGTCGGCGCCGTGGCCCTTCACGACCGCATGGCTGGAACCAGACGCCGCAAACGCCTCTGCAAGGCGCTCCGATATGTCGGTCGTCGTGGAGCTGGTCGGATCGGTGGCAGTGCCAGTGCCGGCGGCGTCGCCCGTGGTATCGTCGCTGGTGGTGGCATCGGCAGTCTGGCCATCATCCACGGCATTCTCGATAAGGACCGAAGGCTGCGTCGTCATCGCCCTGATCCAGCCCCAGACCCCGCCGGACGTCGCATCGGGAATCTCCGGTATCGCCCCGGGGTCGCCCGGGAAGTTGACGTTGAACGCCATGCGGTATCTCGCGAGCAGGTATTCGTCGTATGCGCTGTACTTCTTCGTGTTCACCGCAACGCCCGCCATGTCGTACTCGCCCTGGGGCGTCCAGCGCGTGCTGAGCAGCCCCCTTGCGTTCATGTACCACGCCGTCCTCGGGTCGAAGCCGTAGATGCTGCGCACCTGGTCGTGGAGGTAGACGAAGCTCTCTTCATAGAGTTTCGCGTCTACCGGTATCGTGCAGGCCCTCGTGTCTATCGGGCAGAGGAACGCGCGGTAGATGTTGTCTTCGCCGACGGGAACGACGTCGTTGTCGCGGCCATACCTGAACGGCTCGGGGCCGTCGCCCCAGTCGTAGACGATGGAAGCCGCGGCGCCATTGAGCTGCACTTCGTGGTTCGCAGTCATCTTTATGATGTTCGAGACGAAGTTGCCGTTGTCGTCGTATACGGGCTCCCTCTCGTAGTCGATGCCCTCCCTGAGCTCGCCAGAGGCGTCGAAGTACATCCGCCCGGTCGACTCGTCGAACCACGCTATGACGCCGGGGTGGTAGTCGTAGGCCATGAAGTCGCCGTCTTCGTTGGCGTACTTCGCCCCGACGCCGCCGCTAAGCGGGTCGAGGCACATCATGACCTCCCAGCCGTCGCACATGTGGTCGCCGTCGGTGTCCCAGTGGCAGGGGTTCGTGCCGATGATAAGCTCCTCGAGGTCCGAAAGGCCGTCGTCGTCGAAGTCATACGTAGCCCTGGCCTCGTCGTTTTCGCGAGGGCTCAGCGGGTTGAACAGGCGCTCGACCTCGGAAAGCGGAATCTCGTGGCCCGACACGAGGCGCTCCGGCCAGAAGCGCTCGAACGCATATCTCTGGCCCGCCTGCAGCTTGTAGCCGCCTCCCGGCACCCACACGTGCGCCGCGTACCAGAAGAAGTATTCCCAGCCGTCGGGGAGGTTGTCGGAGTCGGTGTCGTCCATCGTCGGGTCGAGGCGCGCCTGCCTGCCCTTCGGCTCCGGGCTCCAGCTGCTGAGCGCGTCGGCCGGGATCTCGAACCACGCCTCGCGCTCGGCGGGGGCCTTCGCGCGCTCGTCGGAGATCTCCTTGAGCGTCTTCCCCTCGACTGCCACGTAGTAGGCGTTGGACTCAACGGTCGTGAAGTCGGGGTCGCTTATGCCCTTCTCGTTGAGGCCGGTGCCGAGGCCGCGGAACTCGCGCCTTGTCGTGAAGGCGAGGCCAATCGGCGCGTAGCTCGAGCCGGTGCTGTTCACGTTCGCAATCTGGCCGTTCGCGCCGTAGATGCCGGGGAGGTAGTCCTCGTCGGGGTTGGAGCCGGCGATGTCGCGGAGGTCGTCCTGCACGGAATCGTACCCGAGGACGTCAAGTATCTTGCCGTTGCCCCACGTCGTGTGGACGAACACGTCGGGCACGCCGTCCTGGTTGATGTCGCCCAGGTTGTCGGTGGTGAGCCATTCGCGGGCGAATATCGCCTCGACGTGCGTGTCGATGTAGTTGCCGTCCTGCGTGGTCTCCGTCGGGAGCTGCACGCGGCTGCTCGTCACGCGCCCTGGGCGCTCGGGGAGGATCGTGTTGTTCAGTATGGATATGTTGGCGCTGTTTGCGGACTGGCCGGGCTCGGTCACGAGCCAGCAGTAGAAGAAGCTGTCCTTGCCGTCCGGGTCGGAATACTCGTAGGGGCTGCCGGGCACGGTGTCGGGGTCGGACCGGTTGCCGCTCCCGTCGATGGCGATGTCGGACCCTCCTGAGAGGTTGCCGTCGTCAACGTCGCCCATCTTGTAGCCGTAGGCGTAGATCGTCATGGTGACGAGCTTCGAGCAGTTCCACTTTAGCGAGAACTTCTCGGCCTCGGTGAATATCGCCCCGGAGACGTACGTATGGCCCTCGCCTATGCCGGCGCCCTTGCCTGCGAGGACGTACTTCTGCGAAAGCGGCGAGGACGACGTCCCGCCGGAAGGCCCGGTGGACTGCGTGACGAGGAACTTCGACGGCGTGACCGTGAACTGCCACGTCCAGCTCCTCATGCCGCCGTCCTTGTCCTCTATCGTGAGGAGGACGTCTACGGGGCCCGTCAAGGAGCCGAAGTTAGGCACAAACGTGCCGCCTGCCGTCTCGGTGATGTTCGTCGTAAAGCCGTTCACGGGGCCCGAGATCGAGACCTTGATGCCCTCGGTGACGCCGTCCGCCCACTTGTTGGTGAAGTCGTCGATGACGTCGCTCTGCACCTTCCACGTGATCGGGTGGCCGGTGGCCAGGCCGCCGGCGACTTCCCACCTGTTGGTGTTCTCTTCGGGCGTGGCCAGGCAGTACGGCTCGACGTTGCCTATGTAGACGCGGTGGGAGCTCTCGAGATAGTACTCGTTCGCGGGGCGGTTAGGCGTCGGAAGGTTGTCGGTGTTGACGACGGACGCCTTTATCTCGAAGCCGAAGAGCTGGGAATTGTCGGTGCCGTCGAGCTCGATCGCGTTGATGGTTATGAGCTTGCGGCTCTTGTTGAGGGTGACGTAGTACACTCCCGGCTCGGTCGGCGAGGCGTAGAGGGAGTCGAGGTCGAGCCGGCCGGGGTTCACGCGGTTGGCGCCGCCGTACTGCACGACTTCGAGCTTGACCTGTATGTCGCCGTTGTAGCGGTTGTCGAAGTAGTCGAGGCCGACCTTGAACCTAGCGTTGGCAAGGTCCCTTTCGTCCAGTGTAGTCTCGTCGGGGTTCATCTCGTTGGGGCCGGTCACCTTGACGTAGGGCTGGTCCAGGACCTCCACGCTTATCGAGCAGGACTCCGTGGAGTACTTCGTCATGTCCTTGTCCTTCACCTTGCACCTGAAGGTGTAGACGCCCGCCTGGGTGAACGTGTAGTAGAAGTTCGTCGGGTTGTCGCCTGTCGGGTTGCCGTCGATGACGAACGGGTCGTCCTCGTAGAGCTCGCCGTCGAGGTACACCGACCACTGCACCTTGAAGGGATCGGCCGTGGACTCGAGGTCGAACTGGCCGGGATCGGTGACGTCGGGGCGGAAGCGCCGCGTCTGGCCGACCGGCACCTTCGTCGGGTACGTAGCGCCGTCTTCGTACGCGTCGGCGCTGTCGTTCACGTAGATGCCGCCCATGACGGGCTCGACGTTGTACACCCTGAAGTTCAGCTCCTGCGAGGTCGGGTAGCCGGAGATTATGTTCGCCGGGTCGAACTTCTTGGACGTGCAGAGCACCACGGAGAAGCGGTACTTCGCGCCGTTCTTCGCGGCGTTCGCGCCGTCGAGCGCCATCATCGAGGCGGGCGTCCAGTCGACGACGTCCTTGTTGATCTTGATGCCGCTCGAGCCCTCGGCCACGACCGAGAGGTTGGTTACGATGAAGTTCTCGTCAAACGTCCCCAAGTCGATCTCGTCGTCGGAGTAGAGGAAGGCGTAGGCCGTCTGGCCGAGCTTCACCTGGTCGTCGCCCGAGAAGAAGCCGATCTGGAAGTTGATGTCGTCGCCTTCGTTGTACTTGTCGTCCTTGCCGTCGATTGTGCGCACGACGACGGTCGTGACGTCCTTCACGTTCACCTGCGACGTGTAGATCTCGCTCCACTGCCTGCCGTACGGCGACATCACCTGGATGGTGATCGTCTTGTCGCCGGAGGTGTTGTAGGTGATCGTCGGGAGCTTGGTGTTGTCGTCTTTGGAGACGAGCTTCTCGTTCTTGTAGATGTACTTGTCCTGAAGCGTCGTGCCGTTGATCTTCACCGTGTAGCCGGTATCCTCGTCGGTGATGTCGGCGTAGATGTCCGAGAGCGAAATCTCAAGGGAGAGCGGAGTTCCGCTCTCGACGGCGTCTTCGTGCTCCGCGCCCGTGATGACGGGCTTCGCTGCCTTGATGGTGAAGCCCGCCGCATAGAGGTTGCGTATGCCGGAGGCCGTCTGCTCGCCGTCGCCGAGCGTGGGCGTGAGGCGTATGGGCTTCGCCCTCGTGCGCGTGTAGTCGTCGCTTCTCAGGGGGTAGATGTAGATGTACTGGCGCGCCGTGGAGTTGGCGGGTATCTCGACGGTAAGCGCAGTCTCGCTCTCGGCCTTCGTGGGCGTCGCGGCGACGCTCTCGTCCTGCGCAAAGCGGAAGTAGTCCTCCCACTTGATGTCGGCGGAGTCGTTGCCGTTCGTCGCGAGGAAGGTCGGCGTCAGCGTGACGTGCACGGGCACGTCCACTTCCTGGTTCAGGTACACCGCAACCGCGCTCTTCGCGTTTTCGAGGTCGCCGTCCGCCGTCACTTCCGTCGGGTTGATCTCGACGTAGACCGAGGCCGCCTCCTTCTCGGAGCACATTACCGGAACTTCGATGTAGTCGACGACGCGGTCGTTGTTGACGTCGTAGGTGAAGTCCCTGTACGGGCTCAGGACGAGAGTCGCCGTCTTCGGGTAGGAGACGCCGTACAGCCTGAACGCGCCGTAGATGTCGCCGCCGACGATCGTCACCTTGGCCATCTGCACCCGCGTCGTCTGGTCCTCGACCTCGTTGTTAGAGTTCAGCACCTTGTTCGTGACGACAATCGCCTCGAAGCCGCCCTGTATCCTCACCGCCGATTCGTCGGTGGACCAGACGTACAGCTCCACCGCCTCGTCGACCGCGGCATCCGCCACGATCTGCGCGGAACCGTAGCCGATCTTCGTGGAGGCCTCGTGGACGGAGCGCCACACGCCGGGGTCGGGATACTCGGGGGCGACCTCCCACTCGGGGTGGAAGTCCACCGTCTTCACGAAGAAGCCGCACTTCTTCAGGGTGAAGTCGGTCTCGCGCGTCCCCCAGGGCCTCTGGTTCAGCAGCTGGTCGACGCTCGAGGCGAGCACGAGCTCCGCAAAGTTGCCGTCGTTCGCCTCGCCCGTCACGTTGTCCTTGTCGCGGATCTGCCACTTGCCCTGGTCGCCGTTCGCCGTGGAAAGGCGGTTGAAGACGTACGCGGAGGCGCTCCCGGCCTCGCTCGCGGGAACGTAGTTGCCGAACTCGTCCTCTACGGCGAGCTTGATGGGCAGGGCGAAGTCGCCCGGCTTCGTCGTGTACTTGAAGATGAAGTCGGTGTAGTAGTAGCCGTCGCCAGTGGGCGAGGCGTACGTGAACTGCGTCTCGACGAGGTCTGCCCAGCGCAGCTTGCCCGACACGAACACGCCCACCTGGAGCGGGTACATGATCTCGTCGAGCGTCGGGGAGCCCCATGTCGCGTCGTTGTGGACGAGCCGCCAGTGCGGGCTGGTGACGGAGTGCCGCACGAGCCTCATCACGAAGTAGCAGTCGCGGCCGGCCGAAAGCGGCGCGTCGAGGGTGGCGTATGCATCCGCCTGCACGAACGAGGCAGAGCCGCTCGTCGACGGCCTGCACGGGCGGATTTCGTAGATGTCGGCCGCCTGCGCCGTTGCGCAGAGCGCCGCGAAACCTGCAAGGGCGAGCCCCTTCTTCATCATGTTCATCGTCTTCATCACTTCGTCTCCTTCTTCTTCGACTTCTGCAAATCCGTGTCACGCAGCATGCGAGAGCGCACCAGCGCCATCGACTTCTGCCTGTTTGCCTCGAACTTCTTCGCGAGTCCAAGCTCTTCTTCCCTGAGGCGCTTCACCTCGTCGCCCTTCCCCTCCGGGTCCTTCTCCTCGGCGACCTTTATCCTCATCCTGAGCGACTGGAGGTCGCGCATGAGCGCCTTCTGCTCGTTGCGCTGCTCCTCGATTGCCGCCACGTACTTCGGGTCGGACATGCGCTTTTCCAGCGGAGACCTCGTGTCGGGCTTTTCGGGCGCGCGCACGCGGCCCACGACGAACGCGACGACCGCCGCCAGGACCGCAAGGCCGAGTGCGACGCCAATCGCGAGAAGCGGCGAGAATTTCTTCTTCACATCGTCACTCATTTAGTAGATTCTCCTTTCTCAGCATCTCGACCTCCCTCATTTGCATCTGCGTGTCTATCATCCACGAGAAGTAGATCGGCATCGAAGGGTCGTACTCATCCCAGCCGGCCGAATATCCCTGCGACTCGCTCGAACGGGGATCCACGATCTCTATCCTCGCCTGGCACTCCTTCTCGTGGCCGGCGGGATAGAAGGAATCCCCATTGAAGACAAACCACCTGAGCGGCACCCAGTACCTGGAAAGCCAGCGGAGGTCCGTCTTGCCGTTCGCGAGGATACCGCGTATCTTGAATGTCGCGTCCGTCCAGCCGCCCCTGTCCGTGTAGTCGAGGGAGTGCGACCCGGGCTCCATGCCGCGTATGACGTACGGCGGCCAGTACTTGTAGCCGGTCGACGCGTTGTCGTTCGATATGCACATGTAGACGGACATCACGACGTTGGACGCCGTGCGCGTGCCGGCATACGACGGGTCGAACGCGTCCTTCCTAATGGGCGCCGCGCCCCACCCCACCCTGACGAACATGTCGCCCAGCGTCGGGTCGATGTCAAGCCAGTACATCTCCCTGAGGGAGAGGTTGGTGATTACGCTCCCGCCCATGTTCACGACCTGCGCGAGGGATATCGTCTCGCTGCCGGCGTTCGGCCATGCGCGGCCGTAGATGTCGGTGCCCTTCTCGAGCCAGTCGAGGATCGCCGGCGTGTAGCGGTCGTTCGGGTCGAGCCCCACGTCCACAAGGTGCGGCGAGATCGCCGCGGAGGCGAGCACCGTCACGTTGTTCGAGACGCCCTTGCCGACTTCCACCGAGTACGTGCGCGGCTCGCCGAGCTCCGTGAAGGCAGCCGCCTTGCCGTTCGTCGTGACGCTCCCCAGGACGTACCACGGGTCGACCGTGTAGGTGATGTTCGTGCCGTACGGCCGCCCCTTCTGGAAGACGATGAACGTGTTGGCGTTGGAATTGACGACATCGCCGAACGTCTGCCTGATGTGCGGGAGCGCCGGGTCGAGGTTCGCGTAGATGAATATCTCCTCGCCGTGCGGCACGGGGTGGTTGGAGTCTATCTGCTGGCCCACGTTGATGCGGCCAGGCGACTTGAGCATCGTGTTGTTCCACTTCCCCGCGTCTTCGCCCTGCGACTCGAAGACTCCAAGCGACGCGTCCGTCGGCCCGTTGTCGTAGCCAACGCCGAAGATGTTGGAGTTCTTGCCGGAGGCGTTCACTATGTCGTTCAGCAATCCAGCCTCGCGGAACACGTCGCCCATCTCGGCGTACCCCTGGTATTCCGCCCAGAGGTTCGTGCCGGAGACGGTTATCTCGTGCTCGATGATGCCGCTCGGCCTCACGAGCTGGATGGCGAACGGGTAGATCGTGCTCATCGCCCCGTTGTTGCCGAAAATCCTCGTCGGGCTTACGTTCCACACGCCGTCGAGCGTGCCGTTGGAGCGCTTGAGCTCCTTCTTGTTGTTCGTAAGCGGGCTTGCGACGACGTGGAAGGACATGTTCGAGGCTGAATACGCAGCGTCCTTGATGGCGGGCAGGTTCTCCGTGCCGAACGTCGCCGCGATGTTCGTGACAACCGTGTCGTCGGCGCGCTCGAGGAACTTGAGCTCCCACCCGTCGAGCGCGGCCTCCACGGGCGCCGCGATCTCGACGTACTGGCAGGTGTCCTCGACGTTCTCGTCCGTAACCGCGTCGAACATGGAGTAGATGTTCACCTCGTTTATCCACGCCCAGCCCGGGGCCACCGTGTCGAGCACGTTGAATGCGGAGAATCCGCCAAGGCCGTCGTCCGGCGGGTTCCTGTTGTAGTCAAGCGGCGAGAACCAGCCGGGGACGCGCCACATCGACTCGTCAATCCTGTTCGTGACGGGCGTCGTCAAGTCGCTCTTGTTGTAGTAGACGACCTCGAGCATGTACTGCACCACCTCGCCAGCCGTCGTGGAGGCGGGTATCACGCTGTCGCCGCGCCCGAGGTTGGTGGAGCGGAAGACGAGGTTCGAGTCGCTCGCCGCCGGGAGCTGCACCCTCTTCGCGCCAGGGAGGACCTTCCACGCGTCGTAGCCCCAGGGGAGCGGGCCCTTGAACCAGCTTAGGTACACCTTCGGCTCGCGCGCCGTGAAATCGACCTCGTCGGCAAGCTGCGACGCATACACCTCGCACTGCACGCCCCAGCTCTCGTTGCAGAGCGGCTGCTCGCCCTTGGAGGGGACGTTCGGCACAAAGGCCGAGCCGCTTATGTTGCTGCGGAACGCGCCCACGTTGCGGAACTTCAGGTTCGGCCTCACCGCCTCGCAGACGAGGAACTCGTCGATGATGACGCGCTGCGGGTCTTCCTCTCCAAGGGGAACCGCGAGCCTGAACGCGCTGTACGTGCCGCCCGGCGGAGTCTTGTAGGTGTACGTCTCGAAGGCGTCGTTCGTTATCGAGAAGTCCTGCACGCGCTGCCACGACGAATCGTCGGCATCGGTGGTGTGGCCCTTCCTCGCGCCGTAGAGGACGAGGAGCGCCGGCTTCGAGCCAGCCGTAGTCTTGAACTTGCGCGCCTTGAACGAGACCTCGCCCACGATGTCGTCCGTGAACGTCGGCGACTGCACAAAAGGCCTGTGGCGGTTGTAGACTATCTCCTCGCCCGTCGTCACGCCGTCCGGAAGTATCTTCGCAGGCGGGTTCACGTAGGAGTTGTTGAGGGCCATCGAGCGGCCGGCGTACGTGCCGTTCTCGGAGAAGTCGGGGAGGAACGTGCGCCCTTCGGCGTTGCAGCCGTCCTGGCCGTTCCATATCTGCCAGTCGATGTCCTTGAGTTCCGCGTCCTGGCCGACGCTGCGGATGTTCCAGCCCCACCAGGCGCGCTCGTCGATCGAGGGCTCGTCGGTGCAGGAGACCTCGGTGATGAGCACCTCGCCGAAGCGGGAAGTATCCGAGATGTTGTCAGCGACGGCCTCTACTGCCGCCGGATCCACTACGAGCCTGAACATGCCGCTAACGCCGTGGAGGCCGGTATAGACCGTGCGCGAACCCTTCACGCGCTCCTCGGCGGAAAGGACGGAGAAATTGAAGTTCGAGACCGTGTACCAGAGCTCGTCGTTGAACTGGTCGAGGTTCGCCGCCTGCGTGTAGTTGACGTTCGTCGCGATCTGCAGGAGGAGCGACGCGTTCTCCTGCGCGTTGGAGTAGGAGAAGGTGAACTTGCCCAAGCCCGAGCCGCGCCCGTATGCGTCGTCGAAGAGGGGGCTCTTTATCGAGGCGGGGGCAGAGGGCGTGGTACGCTTCGCCGAAAGGAGGATGCCCTTCTCCTTTATCCACGCCGTGGAGAACGTGAAGTTCGTAAGGTCGTAGTAGTTGTTGCCGATCGAGTTGATGCCGCCGTTCACGTATGGGCCTGCGTTCGCCCAGCTGTCGCCGCGCCACTGCGAGACATACACGTCGTCGATGACCACGTCGACGCGCACGTCGTCGACGTCGCCGCCGACCTTGAACTTGATCTGCGAGTTGACGAGCGAGTAGAGGTTCGTCGAGAAGTCGAGCGTCGAGCTTGCAGTGCCGAACGAATTGAACTCGTTCGTCCAGATCGTCGACCAGCCGCTGTCGCCCGTGCCGCCGGCATTCGGGTCGCGCAGGCTTACGTACAGCGTCTGGCTTACTGGCGAGGCCTTGAAGCCGAAGTCTTCGCCTACCGTCTCAGAACTGCCGTACCTGTCCATGCGCCCGTACTTGTAGTACCAGCAGTCGTCAAGAATGTCGTTCTTGCAGGAGGTAAATTCACTGGCAAACGTCACCTTGGCCTTCTCGGATTTATGGAAAACGTCCTTTATGACCTGCGTCCACTTTGAGACCGACACAAGGTTCTGGCGATATGTCAGCGCATGGAAAATCCCCTCGCAGTTCGCCGCTGCAAGGCCATAGGTTCCGTTTTTAATCCTGTTCGCGCTGGCATCGACGTACTTGATGCTGTACCAGCTTTCTTTTGCAGTGCTGACAAAGGCT
>JAEEGL014277810.1_pt1 | contig 13082 bp, 11 predicted proteins | sample 9134231 | NCBI WGS metagenome assembly JAEEGL01 (sample SAMN16246548, study PRJNA631951) | gut metagenome | biome: gut microbiome; feature: rumen; material: fiber-attached | host: Bos | place: Iran: Karaj | collected 2018-10 | reverse complement strand
GATCTTCGCCGCGATGGCTCTTCCGCTGTTTATGCTCCGAAAAAGCGTTGCGGAAAAGCTGATAGGCGACGGCGGCGCAGCGCTTTCGATCGTGCTTGTGATGCTCTGCATCCTGTTGACGGGGATCGAAAACATCCTGAAATCGGTGCATATCGCTTTCGGAAAAGTCGGAAGGACGGCGGTTTCGGAGCTCACGGAGCAGAGCGTTCGCTTCCTCCTTGTGCTGCTGCTTCTGAAACGCTTTTCGGCGGAGGGCAGCGGCATGAAGACCGCGCTGATCATGGCGGGGATGCTCGGCAGCGAATTCGTGAGTGTGAGCTTCCTTTCGGGTTCATATAAAAGGCTTTTCTGCCGTGAGAATCCCGAAACACGCGGAACGGCGGGGAAGGCCGCCGCGATGCTGATCCCGATCCTCGTTCCGGCTGCTCTGACAGCCGCTGCCGGAACGGTCTTTTCGGTCTGCGCCTCGCTGATGCTTCCGGGCCGCCTTATGCTCGCCGGATATACCCGAAGCGAGGCCCTCAGCTCTATCGGCGCGCTGAATGCGGCGGCGATCCCGCTCGTGATGATCCCGATGGCGTTCATCGGCGCTGTCTCGGCAGTGGCGCTTCCGGCGGCGTCGGCCTGCTGCGCGGCGGGGGACGGTGAAGGTATAAAGCGGATCGCAAAGCGTTGCTTTTTCGCGGCAGCGGCGGCGTTTTTTGCGATCAACATCCCGGCTCTGCCGTATCTCGCAAAAACTTCGAAGGCGCTGTTCGGCCTTGAACCGACGGGGCTCTGCTTCTTTCTTCTGACCTTTAAGGCCGGGTTCGTTTACTTCCAGATCACAGTGCGGGCGATCCTGAACGGGCTGATGAAACAGCGCGGCGTACTCATAATCGCACTCATCGGCGAAGGGCTCCAGCTCATTCTGATCATCATCCTGTCCGCCGTGAAAACGCTGCATATCTACGGCTATCTGCTCGCTTCATGCGTCGGCGAAGGGCTCGAGCTGTTCATCGCGGCGGTTTATCTGCGGAGCGTTTTGAAAAAGCAGGGGAGGCTCCCCGATCGAATATGAAAAGCGGACCGGCTGACCGATCCGCTGTTTCGATAATAATCGGTTTATGCTTGGTTCGCGGCTGAAACGATCAGCTCATAGACCGTATCCACGAGACCGTCGAGACCCATCGGCGAACCCGTTTCATCGTCGATGATATAGGTCGTATAGACATAGATCACATAATCACCGACGGCGACGGCGGCATAGAGCGAATGTTCCTCGCCTTCCTTGTTAAAAATGCAGTCGAGGATGCTTTCCCGCGTGAACTCTTCGATCGGCACAGGCATGACCGCGCCGACGGTGAGATCGTCATGCTGCGCGTACCTCGGCGAAGCCTCGTAAGCGGAGCGCCCGTAAACGGAATACTCGATAAGCGCGTATTCATCGGCGCATTTAAGGTGCATCCAGGCGTGTGAATAACCGGTCGGCGTCACTTCGCCGCCGAAAACGGGCTCGGCGTCAAAGTATTCGATGAAGAAGCCGTTCGGCACAGCGGCGGGGAGGTAAGCGCCTACGCCGCCGAGACTGCGCAGATACCGGGCCTGGCATTCGAGATCGCGCTCGGGAAGAACGGCTTCATCGCCTTCGCCGGCTCTGAGTAGGGCGATAAGTTCATCCGCAGCGGCGCCGTCGAGCCGGAGCATCGCTTCCGAGAAGGTATCGGGGAAGAAGACGCTGCCGTCGCTCATAAGGGTCAGTTCGACGCGCAGGCCGTTATCGAGCATCAGATGCAGATAGAACACCGCATCGGCGTATACGTTCTTATGCGGGTTTTCGACCAATTCTGTGCCGTACAGCGCATCGATGAAGCGTCCGATCGCGGGATACGCCGCGGGATCGAGACGGCGGGTCGGGACTTCGGAATATCCGTCGCTTTCGCGGTCATAGCCTTCATAAAGCAGCGCGCTCAAACTATCGCGGAGCGAGAATGCGCCTTCGAAAAGATCGCCGCCGGTCACGACGCCGCTGCCGGAGAAGCAGACGCTCAGCTCGCCGTCATGAATAAGACCGAGGAGCTTGCGGGGATCGCAGCCGCGCAGCTCGTAAACGGGGGCGGTAAACGAGCCGCTGATATTATCCGTTACAAAACCCGAGCCGTCCGCTTCATCGCCGCCGCCGTAAATGAAGGCAACGTTTGCGACCTTCTGACCGATGAGGCCGAAGACCTCCAGCTGAACGTAGGAAACATACTGCATACAGGGCTGATACACCCTGCCGTCATAGATGAAATAGTTGCCGACGTCCATGTCCTCAAGGCGTATTCCGAGCTCATCATCTCCGATCCCGGCGATATCATCGGGCAGGAACGGATCCGGTGCGGCGGTCGGAACGGGCGTCGGGTCGGTATTCGGCTGTGCGGAAGCCGGCGCCGATGCCGAGGGCTGCCCGGTTTCATCGGGCAGTACGGCGCTCATATCGCCCTTCGGCCTGCCTCCGAATGCGCCAGATGCGAAAAGGATCCCGGCGGCGATAACTGCGGCGGCCGCGGCTGCGCCTGCAAAAATGCCGTATCTGCGGCGCGGCGCCTTTTTCATTGCGGCGGCGCTTTCGATCAGTTCGTTGTCGATGCCGCCGAGCGATTCGAGATATTCTTTGCTGTTCATAATTTTCTCCTTTTGAGGACGGCTCCCTCAATCGACCGTAAAGCCTTCTTCTTCAAGCTGCGCCCTGAGCTGTTTCCGAAGCCGCATAAGTGTCATCTTCACGCTTCCGACGCTTTTGCCGCTAAGCTCGGCGATGCGCTCGACGGGATCGAAGAACCAGTACCTTCGAATGAAGATATTCCGCTTCTGCTCAGGCACGGTGCGCAGGAATGCGTTGATCGTGCGCATGAGGAGCCTCGCCTCGATCTCGTTTGCGGTGTCCGCCGACGAAGGCAGGCACTCTTCAAGCTCGCGGGTAAGCTCGCCGAGCTCCGCACTGCGCTTTTTCGCGTTCTCCTTTTCCATCCGGTTGATCGCCGTAAAGCGGACGATCCTTCCGAGGTAGGCGAAAAGATAACCGTAGGGTTTATTCGGCGGGATGCGGTTCCAGGCTTCGAGATAGGCGTCGTTGACGCATTCCTCCGCAAGCCCCGCGTCGCCGGTCACTCCGAGCGCGATGCGGCGAAGCCTCTCGCCGTATTCCGCCTGAGCGCGCTCTATCGCGGTCTGGTCGCGTTCAAGAAAAAGTTCGATGATCTCGCGGTCGTTCAAGGAAGCTGTCCTCCTTTTTGATTAAAGGCCTTCACCCTCTATATCAGCTTTTGCGGGCAGAAGGTAACGCCATTATGAAGAAAAGGGAGAATCGGAACAAAAAGCCCGGCGGACCGTGATCCCCGGGCAAAAAAGCAAAAGAAGCGGCGTCAGTTAGCCTGCCGCAGGATATCCCCCGGAAGGAGCTTTTCGCGGCAGCCGATGATCAGCCTTTCGCAGGGGTGCGGCGCGCTGTCCGCAGGCTCGCCCGCTTCGGTGCGGATGCCTTCCACGCGGAAGCTGCGCTGTACGTCGCCGGGGGAGAGTATGCTCAGCGTATCGCCGTCGAAAAAGCGGTTGCGCTGCTCGATCAAAGCGGTTTTCGCTTCATCATCGTAATCGAGAACGACGGCGGAGATGCGGTAATCCTGGATATACGCGCCGGAATCCGGAGCGATCATTTCGCCGTCGTTTTCGAGCATGAAGCCGGTCGTGTAGGGACGGTGGCTGATGCGGTTCAGCTCGTCCATAACGACGCCCATATCCGCGCCGTCGAGTGCCATACGGTAGGCGTTGACGACCGTTGCGGCGTAGAGGATAGATTTCATCCGGCCCTCGATTTTGAGGCTGACGACGCCGGCGTCGATAAGCTCGTCGAGATGCTCGGCCATGCACATATCCCGGGAGTTCAGAATATAGCTGCCGGTCGGCTCGGCCTCGAGCGTGAAGAATTCGCCGCCCTTGCCGCGCTCGCGGAATTCATAGCTCCAGCGGCAGGGCTGAACACATTCGCCCCTGTTGCTGTCGCGGCCCGCGATATAGTTGCTCAGAAGGCAGCGCCCGGAATAGCTGACGCACATTGCGCCGTGAACGAAGGCCTCGAGCTCCAGCGTTTCGGGCAGCTTCCGGCGCATTTCGGCGATCTCCCGGATCGTCAGCTCGCGCGCGAGGACGATCCTTGAAACGCCCTGCTCGTGCCAGAAAAGCGCCGCTTCGGAATTCAGCGTGTTCGCCTGGGTGCTGAGGTGGAGGGGCATATCCGGGATCACGCGCCGCGCCGTGCGGATGACAGAAGGATCGTTGATGATCAGCGCGTCGGCGCCGGCGTCGGCGATCGAAACGAGCGTATCCGCAAGAGAACCAAGCTCGCTGTCGCGCATGAAGGCGTTGACCGTGACGTAGACCCTGACGCCGCGCTCATGCGAATAGCGCACGGCTTCGCGAAGCTCGTCGAGCGTGAAATTGTCGGCCATGTTGCGGAGAGAGAACGCGGTCGTGCCGAGGTACACGGCGTCCGCTCCGTAGCGGACAGCGGCCTTCAGCCTTTCGAAATTACCGGCGGGAGCAAGCAGCTCCACATGCTTTTTATCTGTTTTGTTCGGCATTGAAATTCCTGCTTAATACTTTGAAAATATAGTGTGCGATAAGTCCGGTGAATATCCCCGTCGGCACCGAAAGAAGGCTCATGACGGGAAAATAGAAGAACATTGCCCGGCCGGCGATGAGAATACCGACGCCGAGCTGCCCGAGGTTGAAGGCAAACGCGCCGAAAACGCTCTCGCCGACAGCCGAAAGCCTGCCCCGGCAGCGGAGCGGTTCGAGCATAAACATCGCCGCGAACGAAAGCAGCGCTCCTGCAAGGCTGTAGGGAAGCTGCGAAACGGCGCCGGTGATCAGCACTGCCACAACGCAGCGAACAATGGCGACGGCAGCAGCATAAGGCGCACCGAGCAGCATCAGCGCAAGCAGCGTGAAAACGTTCGCAAGGCCGAGACGCACGGGAATGCCGGGGATCAGCGGCGGAAGCAGCGCTTCGACGGTGTGGACAATTATCGCGGCGGCGGCGATCAGCGCGGCAAGGGCGAGTTTTTTTGTCGGAGAAAATGAGCCGGGCTTCACCATGTTCCGCTGTCCACCTCCTCCGTTCCGATAACTGTCACAACGACCCTGTTCGGCAGGCAGACGATCGGATGCGAGGGTGACGCCGCGCCGGAGCGGACGCAGATCCTGTCCCTGCATTCGGCGTTCTCCATTCGGACGCTGCCGTTTTCGATCACGATCGTATTGAGTCCGTCGGGTGTGACAACCGTTTGATCCTTCGTGATACTTCCGCGGTAGATCTCCTCGCCGTGCCAGGTTATGACAACGGTGCTGCCCTCATCCTTCGGAAGAAAAAGCAGCGGCGCAAGGCTGATAAGAACAACGGCGGCAATAATAACGAAATCAAGCAAACGAAAGGGCGGTTTGCCCTTTCGCGCTGTTTTCCCGCATTCCCCGCAGGCTTCGGTTTCGTTTTTGAGCCGGTTCTTTTTCAATCCCTTGATGCTGTTTACTGTTCGGTTTCGCCGACGGAAGCGAGCACGGACTGCATGAGCTTGTACATCGGTTCGCATGCCGTGAAATCGGCTTTCAGCCTTTCGGCAATGTCGGACGGCGCTATGACATCCGAAACTCCGGTGAAGCCGGCGGTCCAATAGAAATACTTGAGGTTGATGTAAGGCTTGATGGCGGAAGGCGCATCGGGAAAACGGTCCCGCTTATACGGTTCGCCGCTGACTCTGAAGCCGCGTTTTTCGAGCGGTTTCGCAAGTTCGAGAAAACCCGCGGGGTCCGCGAGCAGCCGCTTTCTGTACGCCGCCATGAATGCGGTCGAGGTCGAATAAAAGCCCATTCCGTAGGAATACCCGTTCGGCGTGATCTCGAAATAGAGCGTGCAGCCTTCGCTGATCCGCGTGTTGGGGTAGCGGAACCCGATCCACATATGGTTGCGGAAGGGGGACTTATCATAGGTGAAGCGCGTGTCGCGGCGGATCCTCGAAACGGAGGAATTGACCTTCGGATTGAAGTTCGGGTCGATCCGAAGCGCGGTCGGCATCAGTTCCGCCGCAAGCGCACGCATAGGGTCGCGCACGAACTTTTCATAGCGCTTCCTGTTTTCGCTGAACCATTCGACATTGTTGTTGAATGTGATCTCGAAAAGGAATTCGAATGTTTCTTTGCTGAATCCTTCGAAGCTCATTGTTTACCAATTCGGGCTGTATTTTGCGACGTTCGCGTTGTGCTCACTGAGCGTTTTCGCGTAAACGAGAGCGCCGGTCTTCGAATCCATAAGGCAGAAGTAGAGGAACTCTTCGTCCATGTATTCGGTGTTCGGGTAAAGCGCGGCGTTGATCGCGGCGTTGCCCGGGTTGCAGACGGGGCCGAGCGGCAGACCGCGGTTGACATGCGTATTGTAGCCGGAAACGGTCGCAAGCTGCTCCTCCGTCAGGCTGATCGAGCCCGTTTTCAGGATGTACTCGAGCGTTGCGTCGGAATCGAGCGACATGTCGCGGTCCATACGGTTGTAGAATACTGCAGAGACCTTCGCGAAGTCCTCGGTGACCCTCGCTTCTTTTTCGATCGTGGATGCGAGAGTGACGATCTCATACATGCTGAGCCCGAGTTCTTCCGCCCTCGCTGAATAGACGGCGCCGAAGATCTGCTCGAAGCGGGAAAGCATCTTGTCGATAATGGTCTCCTCGTTCGCGCCGACATAGATCTCGTAAGTATCGGGGAAGAGGAAGCCCTCGAGAACATAGCGCCTTTCGCCGGTCTCATCAACGGGGATATCGGAAATGAAGGGATGATCCTTAACGAAAGCTTCGCCCGTTACGCAGAGTTCAAGGAATCGGTCGGGGCTTTCGAGGATGCCGTCCGAAACGAGCTTCGATGCCATTGCTTCGATCGTCATACCTTCAACGACCTTTATCTTTATGATCTCCCTCGGCGGTTCACCGCGGCAGATGACGTCGACGATGTCGGGTATGCTCATATTCCTCGAAAGAACGTATGTTCCGGCCTGCAGTCTTGAGGATTTGCCGATGAAATCAACATAGACCTTGAAAACGGCTTTATGCCGTATGAGGCCCGGTGCGTCTTCGCCGCCGGCTTCGTAAAGGATCTTCGCGATCGCGGAAGCGCCGCTGCCGTCGGGAATAGTCACAACGACGGGTGTGCTGTCGTTCAGATCAACGGGCAGGAGGTAGTTCTCATAGAGCTTCTTTCCGACTTTCGTCAGAAGAAGGTAAGTTATCAGCAGCGTGACGCCGATGATTACCGGGATCCTCGCAACTTTCCAAATTTTCCAGAATATCCTCATGCCTTTCTTGAATTTCTTCTTTCGTTCGGTTTTCTCTTCTTCCTTATCGGCGCCGCCGCGCGCTCCTTTTTCATAGCGCTCCGCATCGGATTTCAGCTGGTCGACGGGCTTCGGGACGGCGGGGAAGTTAACTGTCGTGTAAAGCTTGCTTTCCTCCTCGGGCGAAAGAACGCCGTCAAAAACCTCGCTTTCGGCGCCGGGAAGCTTGAAATCCGCAGGATCGATCTCGGAAAACTCATCTTCGCTGTCATCCGTTCCGAGAGCGGCCGCGGTGATGTCCTCATAATCGCTTTCGAGCTCGGAATCGTCGATCTCGATATAACCGTCGCTTTCCGCCGGTTCATCATCGGACCTGTCTTTTGAGTCTTCCGCTTCTTCGATCTCCGTGATCTCCTCATATTCATCCGTTCCTGCTGCAGCAAGCCCGGAAGATAAGTCGGATTCACCGTTTTCTTCGGCGGTCTCCGGGACTTCCTCCGCTTCGGCGGCGATTTCTTCGAGAACCGCATCGGAGGATGCCGAACCGAACTCATCGGCGGTTTGCGGAACGTTCTCCGCCGCGTTCTCCGGTTCGGTCTCCGCCTGCGCGGAAGCTTCTTCGGATTCGAACAGGTCGGGATCGAAATCGTTCAAAAACTCGTCAAGCCCGAAATCGTCGGGATCGACTGAGGAAACGGCGTTATTTTCATCGGAAAAACCGATATCGTTGTTTTGATGGTCTTTTTTCGGCTTCATTTTCAAAACCTCTTCGTTTTGTTAAGTATGAACGGTTTTCGTGGGGATGCTTCAGTCCGCAAGACCGAGATCGGCGCCGACGGCGCCCGCAAGATCCTTGTAGATCCCGGCAAGCAGTCCGTTGAGGCGGTATTCGGCGAAAAGATACTCGCTCGTCACCGGGTCCATCTGCAGAAGCTCGCCGAGTTTTTGAAGCTTTTCAAGCTCTTCCGCGCAGTCCGCTCCGGAAAGCTCGGCTGCCTGCAGCTTCTGCCGCAGCCGTCGGTATTCGGCGAGCAGGGCGGCGCCGGATGCGCTTCGGTTAACCGATTCGGCAGCCTGCCTGAAGTCCGCGTATTCCTCGCTTGCCTTCAGCAATTCCGCAAGTTCGGCTGTTTTTTCCCTGATATCGTTCATAGTCCCTTAAAATATAACGTTTGCGCCGACGCATCGGTTCAAAGCTCGATGTCGACAACGATCGGAACGATGATCGGTGTACGCTTCGTTTTGTTGAGCAGGAATGCTTTCATCGCGCTCTTCATCGCCGCGTTGAACGCCGTCCAGTCCGGACCGCGGTGCTTTTCGAGCAGCTGCACGGACTGGTCGAAGGCATACTGCTTCGCTTCCGCGATCAGCTCGTCGGAATCCTTGAGGTAGATGAAGCCCCTTGTGATGATCTCCGGAAGGCCGATCAGCTCGCCCGTCGATTTCTGAACGGGGATGATGATCGAGAACATGCCTTCCTGGGACAAAAGCCGCCTTTCACGAAGCACGGTCGTTCCGATATCGCCGACGCCGAGGCCGTCAACAAGGATCGAGCCGGAAGAAACATTGCCGTTGAGCTTCGCTTCCCTGTGGTCGATCTCGAGGATACTGCCGTTTTCCATAACGAAAACGTTGCCTGGCGCGATGCCCATTTCCTCCGCAAGGCGAGCGTGGCGGTAGAGATGCCTCGTTTCGCCGTGAACGGGAATGAAATATTTCGGCTTCAGCAGGCGGAACATCAGCTTAAGCTCCTCGCGCCTTGCGTGGCCCGAAACATGAACGTCCGCAAGCCGGTCGTAGATCACGTTCGCGCCGCGACGGAAAAGCTGGTTGATGACGCGGCCGACGCTGCGCTCGTTGCCGGGGATCGCGGAGGCGGAAAGAATGACGGTGTCGCCCTTGCCGACGATCAGACGGTGATTGGCGTTCGCCATTCGGAAAAGTCCGCTCATGGACTCGCCCTGGCTGCCGGTCGTCAGAACGCAGATGCGGTTGTTTTCGTAATTCTTGAGCTGATCGATATCGACAACGCTGTTGTCGGGAAGGTTAAGATATCCGTGCTCGAATGCGATGCGGGCGATATTGACCATCGAACGCCCCTGGAAGCAGATCACGCGGTCGTGGCGGACCGCAGTATCGATGACCTGCTGGATCCTGTAAACATTGCTGGCGAAGGATGCGACGATAACGCGGCCTTCGGCTTCGGTAAAAACCTTTTCGAAGGTCTTGCCGAGCTCCCTTTCGGAGGGCGTGACGCCTTCGAGTTCGGCGTTGGTGCTGTCCATCATCAGCGCAAGCACGCCTTCGCTGCCGTAGGAAGCGAAGCTGTTGATGTCGATCGGCTCGTCGTCGATCGGTGTGTAATCGACTTTGAAGTCGCCGGTATGTATCACGACGCCAACGGGTGTTGTGATCGCGAGGGCGACAGCGCCGGCGATGGAGTGGCTGACCTTGATGAATTCGATCTTGAAACAGCCGAGTTCGACGGTATCGCCGGGGGCAACGCAATGCAGGATCGCGTCGATGATGCTGTGCTCCTCGAGCTTGTGCTCGATCAGCGCAAGGGTAAAGCGCGTTCCGAAAACGGGCGCAGAGACCTTATCGAGAACATAGGGGAGCGAGCCGATGTGGTCCTCGTGGCCGTGCGTGATCACGAAAGCGCGCAGCTTTTCTTTGTTGGCTTCAAGGTACGATATGTCGGGGATGACCATATCGATACCGAGCATATCTTCATCGGGGAAGGCAAGACCGCAGTCGACAACGATCATGTCGTCGCCGTATTCAAGAACGGTCATGTTCTTTCCGATCTCTCCGAGACCGCCTAAAGGGATTATCTTCAGCTTCCCGGTAGGTTTATTGGACAAAACTATCTCCTTTCGGCCGCCGAGATGACGGCGGACAAGGCCGGATCGACCGGCCGGATACTGTGATTTATTCGCCTGTCAGTTCGGAAAGCCTCTTTTCGGCTTCCTCCCAGTTTTTATAGAGCTTTTCGAGCTCCTGCCGCAGGCGGTCGGCTTTTGCGGAAAGCTCCACTGCTTTTTTGTAGTCGGCGGCATAGGCGGGGGAGGCCTGCTCCTCTTCAAGCGCTTTGAGCTCCGCCTCGGCTTTGACAACGGCTTTCTCGGCGCGCTCACGCTCGCCCTTTGTGCGGTTGATCAGGCTCTGCTGCTGCTTCTTTTCGCGGTAGTCGATCGCGTTCCGGGAAAGATTCTTTTCCGCCTCCGTGCCGTTCTGCTCCTTCCGCGAAAGCGCTTCGATGTAGTCGTCGTAGCCGCCGATGTATTCCTCAAGTCCGTTCGGCGTCATCCGCAGAATCCTGTCCGCAAGGCGGTTGACAAGGTAGCGGTCGTGCGTAACGATCAGCATCGTTCCGTTATATTCCTCAAGAGCGCTTTCAAGCGCTTCCCTCGAAGTGATGTCGAGGTGGTTCGTCGGCTCGTCGAGGAAAAGAAGGTTGCAGCGGGTCAGCATCAGCTTCAGAAGCTGCACCCTTGCGAGCTCGCCGCCGGAGAGAAGGCCGAGAGGCTTGTTGACGTCGTCGCCGCGGAAAAGGAAGGCGGCAAGCGCGTTGCAGACCTCCGCGCGGGTCATGGTCGTATAATACTTGTCCCAAACATCGTTCAGAACGCTTATATCGGGGTCGGAAGGCGTCAGCGTCTGCTCATAATAAGCCGCTTCAACATGCGCGCCGAGATAGAACGCGCCGGACGAAGGCCGGATCCTGCTCGAGAGAATGTTCAGAAGCGTCGTTTTGCCGGAGCCGTTGTCGCCGAGAAGGAAGACCTTTTCGCCCTTCTTGATCAGCATATCGACATTCTTGAAAACGCATTTCCCGTCGAATGATTTCGAAAGCTGCTTCGCAACAAGGACGTCGTTGCCGCTGACTTCCTTCGCAGTGAAGTGAAAATGGATCGAAGCGCTGTCGCGTTCGGGTTCGACGAGGGTCTCCTTTAGCCTGTCCGCCTGCTTCTGTTTTGATGCGGCGGTAATGAAATTATGCGCCTGACCCCAGCGCCGCTGCTGCTCAACGATGCCCTCGATCCTTTTGATCTCCTTCTTCGTTCGAAGGAACTGACGCATCTCGAGTTCGCGAGCCGTGCTGCGAAGCTCCATATGGCGGGAATAGTTGCCCTTCGAAATGAAAAGCTTGCGGTCCTTGAGCTCGATCGTCCTGTTCGTGACCTTGTCGAGGAAATAACGGTCATGGGAGATGACGATAAAGGCTCCGCGGTATGCGCTGAGGAAGTTTTCGAGCCACTCTATCGAAGCGATGTCAAGGTGGTTGGTCGGCTCGTCAAGAAGCATGAGATTCGAATCGGAAAGAAGCAGCCTTGCGAGCTGTGCCTTGTTTTTCTGGCCGCCGCTGAATGTGCGGATGCTTCTTGAAAGCTCATCCTCCGTAAAACCGAGGCCGAGAAGAGTCGAGCGCGTGCGGGCGCGGAAAGTCGTTCCTTCAAGGCTGTAGTAACGGTCGTGGAGGCGCTGCTGGCGCAGGATCAGCTTTTCGTCAGGCCCATTTTCGGAAAGGCTCGCGGCGATGCTGTCGAGCTCGGATTCGATGCCGATGAGCTCCGAAAACACTTCGAGCGTATAATCATAAAGCGAGATATCGTCGTTTGAGACCTTCTGCTGCATGCTTCCGATCTTCGTTTCGGAGGAAACATAGATGCTGCCGCTGTCATACGGCTCTTCGCCGAGGAGTATGCGGAAAAGCGTCGATTTGCCGCAGCCGTTGACACCGACGAAACCGATGTGGTCGTTTGCGTCGACTTCGAAAGAGATATCTTCAAAAAGCAGACGCTCGACGAAAGATTTTTTTAAATTATGAATACCCAGTAAAGGCATATAAACTCCATTCGTTAAGGCGGTCACGGTTCGATCATAATGATCCGCAGACCCTTTTCCTGCGCAAGGCAAAGCGTCCGGTAGGTCCCGCCTTCACTGCGCCCGTCATAACAGGCGATCATCAAAGAAGAATTTTCAATAAGAAAACGGTTGCGCTGCTGCATACACCCTGCGCAGTATTCTCCCGCAAGGACAATGCTGTCATCGGCGAGGGAGGCAATGCTCGCGGCGCGCGGATCGCCGGTCGGGCAGGGGAAAACGCAAACAAGGCGGATATCGGGAAACCGGCTTTTAAGCCGCAGGACCTCCTCGGCGGCATAGACGTCGGCACCCGACGCCATGCCGGAAAGGAAGCAGCGCTTTCCTTCGGCGTAGGCCGAGGCGATCGCGGAAGCAAGAGCGCTTTTCAGCGCCGCGCAGCGGGGATCGTTCTCGGCGAAGCCCCAGGGGAGGCTTTCGGCGCGGTGCCCCGTGAAAGCAGCGGTGCTGTTCCTGTCGATTGCGGGCAAAGTCTTGCTGATTTTTTCCGCCGGAAGCATCGGGATCACAGCCCGCTTTCCGTGAAGCGCGCCCAGTCGCGGTGCATATAGCGCTCGATCGGATAGATCTCGCCGATATACGCGGGATCCATGCCGTTTTCTTCAGCATACCTGCGGAATTCGGAGATCACGGGCTCGCAGCCGGTCGTGTATTTGACCTTCAGACCGGTTGCTTCGCAGACCTTGCGGACCATATCATAGCCGTCGATGAGCTCCTTTACAGTCGTTTCCTGGGAAAGGTTGGTGTTGTTGACAACGGCGCTGATACCGACGCGCCCCGCTTCGGTGACCTTGCCGATCATGTCGATATTGAACTCGAGCTCGCACGAGAACGGGCGTCGGGAGTTGATGACATAAAGCGT
>JAEEGL013265529.1_pt1 | contig 13082 bp, 11 predicted proteins | sample 9134231 | NCBI WGS metagenome assembly JAEEGL01 (sample SAMN16246548, study PRJNA631951) | gut metagenome | biome: gut microbiome; feature: rumen; material: fiber-attached | host: Bos | place: Iran: Karaj | collected 2018-10 | reverse complement strand
CAGCAAAATTCTCTAGTAAATTTAGTTGCAATGCCGTGAGTTGTTTTCGCGATGCTTTAGAACAAAATCTTAACGCCTAAGAAAAGGGCTACAAAACCCGTTTAATTCACTCGGATGATTCGCACGGTGCTGTTGAGTCCGCTGGGCATGGGTTTCCAGTTGGCGAAAGAAGTGTTTTTGTAGTTGATGTCAACCATGTTTATTTCTTTCATCTTACGCCATTTCACGCCTTTGCGGTCGAGCTCGGCAATATGGTTGGCAGGCAGATTGGTGACAGCGATGCTAATGGTATTGATACCCTCGTGAAGCACCGACTTGTCGAACCAAAGCACATAAGGAACAGCCCATGCACAACCAATGTCGTGGCCATTGATGCTGACGCGGGCACTCTCGCGCACGTCTCCAAGATCTATCTGCCACGTATGGCTGTCGTTGAGTTGATACTGATTGACCTCGAAATTGCACTGATAAACTCCTGTGCCCATGAGGGTTCTGGTTTTTCGGTCGAGTGTTTCCCAAGTGCGAAGCTGGTCGAGTTTATAAGTCTTCTTGATGGCTGGCTCCGAGTTTTCGAAGTGCAGTTTCCAGCCTTTGTTGAGCGTGATGGTGTTTCCGCCCGTCAGGTTTGGAAGTCGCGGACGCTGTTTCAGTCCACTTCCGCTGTTGGCTTTGTCGCCTTCGGGTTTGGGCTGGTCTAAAGTCTGCAAAATGAGCGACTCACCCGAACGAAGCATTACTTTTATCCATTTGCCGTCGGTTTCTACTGCGTATTTTTTGCCCGTCATGGGGTCGTACCAAAAAGCATCTTTGAAATCATTGGCCAGCATGGCCCATTCGTCCACATCGTTGGGCGTAAGGTTGGCTATGAAATAATGGTAGCCCACGGGGTTGCTTCTCCGAATCATGTGGAGATGCAGTTCGCTTTTTATGGTCTCAGGCTTGGCTGCACTTACCAAGTCGGCCTGAGTGATGCTCTTGATGATGTTGGCTCCGCGCCGGCCCAACTCGTCGATGTGCTGCCGCACATGCTTGGGCATGATGCAGTCGCCCGGAATGACGAGTGCCTTATAGGCCGTGCCTGCCGCTGTTCGCAGGAAATGGCCGTCGTAGGTGGTGGTGAGCAGAAACTGGTCGGAGATATAGTCGCAGTCGAATCCGAGACTGTCGATGGCAAGGATGGCACGAATAAAGTCGGGCGCTTTCTTGTCCATGGTGTGAATATCGAACATCATCAGCCTCTCGCGAGAATTGTCGGCCCACATGTTGCGCACAGGCAGATAAACCAGGAAATCGTTGTCGGGTTTGCCCCATTGCAAGTAGTTCTGACAACGCTCGATGTATTTCATCAGGTTTGGCGCATCACGCCAAATGGTATTGGTGGGCGACATGTCGATGGCGGCATAAAACTGCCGGCCCGGCCACGGCTCGTCCTTGGGGCTGTAGCAAGTACCGTGGAAAAACATGCGGTTGACTCCGGCGCAGAACATCAGGTCCATGTCGGGTTTCATCTGTGACAACGAGGTGCGGAAATGCTCGGTGAGCCAGGTGAAAGTTTCGCTGCTGGTGAGCGGCTTACCCGTGATGTGAGAAGCGCTCGACGCATATTTGAGCATCGAGAGGTCGGAGAAATTTTTGATGGTCATGCCGGGGTCGGTGCGCAATCCCTTGATTCCGAAATCAGAGAGTCCGTATCCTTCGATTTCGGGCACATCAACAGCAGCATAAACGTCAATCAGATTGGCGGGCGACCCATGTGCCTGGTTGCGTACCTGCACACCGTGTTTGTGGCTCCACGCCACCCACTGGCGGGTGAAGTTGTTGAGCAGCAATTCGGCCAGTGTCTCGCGATAGTCGGTGAGCACTTTGGGATTGCCGTTGGCCAACGCTGGCAGATGGTTTTCAAGCCGGTAGCCGCAGCGGCGGAAAAACTCGTCGAGCAGCGAGGGAGTCCAGTCGGCATCGTACACCTCATAGCTGTCGTTGAAGAATGTGTTGGGATATGGGGTGTTGGTTTGGGCAAAAGCACGCTCGAAACGGTCGAGATAGTGAGCCACGGCCGTTGAGTCGAAATGGTCGATGACGTAGCCTTCACCTCCGGGAGCAGCCCGTTTCACCTTCTGCAGGGTGCGGCTCTCGTAGAGGGCTATCACCCGCCGATAGTCGCGCTTGTTCACCGGAAAATCGCGCTGAACCAGCAGTCGGGAGTGGGGTTTCTCTTTTTCGGGCACTTCGAGCACCAAGTCCTTGGCCACACGCGTGGTCACCACGGTGTCAATCAGAATGAGCTTGCAGGCAGCCTCTTCAAGCGGAACCTCAGGGCCGCCAAATGGCCAGCCCGTGCCACAATTCATGTCCACCTGAATGTGTTTCTTGGCAGCAATGTCCTCAACGTCGCGCAACGACTGCATCCATTCGGGCGAAAGAAACGGGCGGTCGTTTTTCTCATTGCCCTGCACGCCAAAAATTGGTGTGATTTCAACGGTGCCAATGCCAGCCTGCGCATACTGATCGAGGCTCCACTGCAGGTTTTCGCGGTCCACCGCCGATCCGTGCCACCACCAGCGTGTGCCTGGTTTGGCACTTAGCATCGAGGGGGGCGACGTTTCCACCACCGACGCTTCCTGTGCGTTTACATTCTGCCCGCACAACAACATGAGAGCTGCCCAAAACAGGCTTTTTACTTTCTTCATTTTTTTATTTGATTCATTCAATTAATCTTTCGGAAGCTTTACTCCCTCTTCAATTTGTAGTATTCCGTAGCCCCCAGCAGGAAACATCCTGTTCCGTAGTCCTCGAAATTGGGTACGCTGGTGAACGTCACGGGCTGTCCGGACGACGGGTCCTTGCCCGTGCCTTGGTTGTAGCCCAGAAAACCGTCGGCGTGCACACAGGCCTGCAACGCTTTCCATGCCCGGTCGCAAGCCGGGAGATAGGCCTTCGCCTTGAGGTAGCCTTTCTGTATGCCCCAGCTCATGCCATAGAGAAAGAGGGCCGTGCCCGTCATTTCGGGGCCTCCGTAGGTGACGGGCGACATCAGGCTCACGTTCCAATAGCCGTCCTCGCGCTGGCAGGCCAGCAATCTGCGGCTCATCGACAAGAAGTCTTTCTTCAGCTGCTTGTACTCTTTCGACTTGGGCGAAAGCACCTCCATCGAGCGCACCAGTGCGGCATACACCCATCCGTTGCCACGGCTCCAATAACAGTTGTTGCCGTCGCTCTCCTTGTAAGGCGGCACATAGTCCTTGTCGCGCCACCAGAGGCCCTCAGCCTCGTTGAACAGGCCTCCGCCACACGTGTTGCGCGTCCACAGGTAGCTCCGCATGCCGTAGTCCAAGTAGCGTCGGTCTCCCGTTTGCGCGTACATCTTCATATATACCGGCAGGGCCATCTGGATAGCGTCTATCCACGTCCAGTAGTCCACGCGCCCGGTGGCCATCTGCTTGTCCAGATTCTCCTTGATGCAGTCAAGCGTTCCCTTACCCGTCAGCTGCAGCAGCTCGATGTAGGTCTGCGCGCAGCATTGGTCGTCGGCATCGGTCGTCCCCACGCCGTTGCGTGGTGTCCATTTGTGGAAGTCGGCCCACCTGAGCGCATAGTCCACGTAACGCTGTTGAGCATCAATGCTGTAAAGTGCCATCAGTCCCTCGTAGTACACAGCCCGCGTCCAGAGCGAACTAGGACGAATCTTCTTCACGTTGGTCGGAACCGTTGGGTCGCTGTATTTCGCCATGAAGTAGTTGTTCGTTTTCTGAGCAGCCTGCAGCACCTGCTGCGGTTGAGCCTTGGCCGTCATACCCGCTGAGGCTATGAGTGCGAGCAAGAGCCACGTCCTTACATTTTTCATCTTCGTTCGGGTTAGTTTCTTGTAGAATTGTCTTGGTTACATCAATCTCAATGGGTGTTTTGTTTGCAAAAATAACAAAAACAAAGCACAAAGCCACAAAAAGTGAAGATTTTTTTCATACACTCCGCTTTCTTTGCTCTTTCCGTGCTAAGCCTGAACCATGAAACAGAGTGGAGTCACACACAAAGTCTAAAGTTGAGAAGAAAAAATGTCAACCGTAAACCGTAAACTGAAAACTGAAAACTGGCAACTAATCAATAGTTTGCCTACACTGCACAAAAAATGATTTTTTGAAATAATATAGGGCAGAAGCAAAAAAAAAGGCTCTTTCTATCGCCCGTATCGAAAAAAGTATTATTTTTGTGCCGAAAAAAAAACAACCAACTAAAACAAACGAATGATTTTGATAGTTCCAGCAAACAAGATGAAGCCAAGGTTTAGTGTGCGCAAGTTTTTTATTGTTCACAAACATAATACTCATCTAAAAACAAACATTTATAAAACAGTCATATTACTACTCACGCTGTTCACCCTGACAGCGGAAGCCAAGAAGAATAAAGAAGTGTGGCCCGACGGCACGCCCATCGACGCATGGTTCAGCAACACACAGAAGATAGACATCTCGGCGTTAGGGCGGCAGTATGTGCTCACCGACTATGGCGTGGCGACCGACAGCACCCAGGTGCAGACCGAGGCTGTGCAGCAAGTCATCGACCGCGCCGCCCGCGAAGGGGGCGGAGTGATTGTGGTACCACGCGGTACCTTCCTCACCGGCGCACTGTTCTTCCGCCAGGGCACCCACCTGCACCTTGCCGAGGGTGGCAAGCTGAAAGGCTCGCCCCGAATCATCGACTTTCCTCTGCTCCTCACCCGCATAGAGGGCGAGACCTGCCGCTATTTTGCCGCACTCATCAACGCCGACTCACTGGACGGCTTCACCATCAGCGGCACGGGCACCATCGACGGCAACGGACTCGCCTACTGGCAGGAGTTCTGGATACGCCGGCAATGGAACCCACAATGCACCAACAAGGACGCCCAGCGCCCCCGTCTCACCTATATATCCAATTCACGCAACGTCACCATCCAGGACGTACACCTGGTGAACAGCCCTTTCTGGACCAACCACGTCTATAAGAGCCACCACGTGCGCTATCTGGACTGCTATATATACGCCCCTACCGAAGGCATCTATCCTCCCGACCCCACGCGCGGAGCACCCAGCAGCGACGCCATCGACATCGATGCCTGCACCGACGTGCTGATTGACGGCTGTTTTATGCACGTCAACGACGATGCCGTAGTGCTGAAGGGCGGCAAAGGCACGTGGGCCGACCGCGACGAGACCAACGGCCCCTGCGAGCGCATCATCGTTCAGAACTGCCGCTACGGACGGGTACACGGCTGTCTGACGCTCGGCTCTGAGTCGCTGCACGACCGCAACATCATTCTGCGCAACTGCCACGCCGTGAGCGCCAACCGCGTGCTGTGGCTCAAAATGCGCCCAGACACGCCCCAGCATTATGAGTATGTACTGGTGGAGAACATCAGCGGGCACTGCGGCAGTTTCCTCTACATCCATCCATGGACCCAGTTCTTCAACCCCCAGCAGCGCGACGACATGCCCCTTTCGCGCTGCAACAACATCACCATGCGCAACAGCAGCATCGAGAGCAAAACCATGTGGGACGTGAAAACCTCCGACAAATACGAGCTCACCGCCTTCACCATCGACGGACAACCGCTGGACTTCAATACCGACGGCTTCGAGCGCGTTGACCCTGCATCCTACACCCGTCCGCAATAAGCCATCAGCCGCCCACCTTTGCCCGCCATCGTGTTGGGTAGAAAGAAAAAATGCAAATAATTCCCGTCAGCAGGCCGATAATTCGGGGATTTTGTGTAATTTTGCAGCTGGTTTATTTAATCATTTAAAATTTTGATTGAAAAGCATATTGTTTTAGAAGATATAGACCCGCTCGTTTTCTACGGAGTGGGCAATTCGCATTTGCAGATGGTGAAGGCGCTCTACCCCAAGTTGCGCATCGTGGCGCGCGACAACGTGCTGCGCGTATTGGGCGACGAGGAGCAGATGGCCCAGCTGGAAGAGAGCGTAGAGCGAATGCGCTTGCACGTGCTGAAGTACAACTCGATAACCGAGGAGGACATCCTCGACATCGTGAAGGGCCGCCAGACCAAGCTCGACGGCGTAAAAGGGGTGATAGCCTACAGCATCAGCGGGCGTCCCATCAAGAGCCGCAGCAAGAACCAGCAGAAACTGGTAGAAGCTTTCGAACAGAACGACATGGTGTTTGCCATCGGCCCGGCTGGCACGGGCAAGACCTACCTGAGCATCGCTCTGGCCGTGAGGGCGCTGAAGGAAAAGCAGGCCAAGCGCATCATACTCTCGCGCCCTGCCGTAGAAGCCGGCGAGAAGCTGGGATTCCTTCCTGGCGACATGAAGGACAAGATTGACCCCTACCTGCAGCCACTCTACGACGCACTGGAAGACATGATTCCTGCCGTAAAGCTGCAGGACATGATGGAGAAGCGAACCATTCAGATAGCCCCCCTGGCATTCATGCGCGGACGTACGCTGAGCGATGCGGTGGTGATTCTTGACGAGGCCCAAAACACCACGGCTGCGCAGATTCGCATGTTTCTCACCCGCATGGGGTGGAACACAAAGATGATTATCACGGGCGACCTGACGCAGATAGACCTGCCCAAAGGACAGCGCAGCGGTCTGCGCGAGGCTTACGACCTGCTGAACGGCATCGAGGGCATCGCCTTCGTTGAAATGGACAAGAGCGACATTGTGCGCCACAAGCTGGTGACGCGCATCGTGAATGCCTACGAACAATTCGACAAAAACAGAAAAGACATAAAACAGTATCAGAACAATGAAAGCATTGACGAGAACTGACTTCAACTTTGAAGGACAAAAGAGCGTGTACCATGGAAAGGTGCGCGATGTGTATAACATCAACGACGACCTGCTGGTAATGGTTGCCACCGACCGTATTTCGGCATTCGACGTGGTGCTGCCAAAAGGCATCCCGTTCAAGGGGCAAGTGCTCAACCAGATAGCCGCCAAGTTTCTCGACACCACCACCGACATCTGCCCCAACTGGAAACTGGCTACGCCCGACCCCATGGTAACTGTCGGACTAAAGTGCGAGGGCTTCCGCGTTGAGATGATTATCCGCAGCATACTCACCGGCTCGGCATGGCGCGAATACAAAAAGGGATGCCGCGAACTGTGCGGTGTGCGTCTGCCTGAAGGCATGCGCGAGAACGAGCGATTCCCCGAACCCATCATTACGCCGACTACCAAGGCCGACGAAGGGCACGACATGAACATCTCGAAAGAGGAAATCATCAGCCAGGGCATTGTCTCGGCAGAAGACTATGCCATAATGGAGGACTATACACGCCGCATCTTTGCACGTGGGCAGGAAATTGCCGCCCGTCAGGGACTTATCCTGGTTGACACAAAATACGAGTTTGGCAAGCGCGACGGCAAGGTATATCTCATCGACGAGATTCATACGCCCGACTCGAGCCGCTACTTCTATGCCGACGGCTACGAGGAGAAACTGGCCAAGGGCGAACCACAGCGGCAACTGTCGAAAGAGTTTGTGCGCCAGTGGCTCATTGAGCACAACTTCATGAACGAGCCAGGCCAAGTGATGCCCGAAATCACCGACGAGTATGCCGAGAGCGTCAGCGACCGCTACATCGAGCTTTACGAGCACATCACCGGCGAGCACTTCGACAAAGCCGAGACCACCGAGGACATTGCCAGCCGCATAGAGAAAAACGTCAGCCAATGGCTGGCAAAAAGATAAGGAGAACGGGGAACCCGCCCCAACCCTCCCAAGGGAGGGAGAAGAAAAATTTTAATCTATAATTTTTCATCTTTAATCTTTAATTCTTTAACATCTCCTCATGTACCAGCAAGAAAAGATAAAGCCCTACAACAATGGTGAGAAGGCTTCGCAGGTGGAACAGATGTTCGACAACATCGCCCCCGCTTACGACAAGCTGAATCACCGGCTCTCGTGGGATATTGACAAAGGCTGGCGGCGCAAAGCCATCAGGCAGCTTGCCCCCTCCCGGCCGCAAACAATGCTCGACATTGCCACAGGGACAGGCGACTTTGCCATTCTTGCCGCCGACATGCTAAGGCCCCAAAAAATCATCGGGGCAGACATCAGCGAAGGCATGATGCAAATAGGTATGCAGAAAGTAGCCGCAAAGGGACTTGACAGCATCATCAGTTTTGCCCGTGAGGACTGCATAAAGCTAACGTTTGCCGACAACACCTTCGATGCCGTGACTGCTGCTTTTGGCATCAGAAATTTCTCTGACCTCGACAAGGGACTTGCCGAAATGTGCCGGGTGTTAAAGCCCGGCGGACATCTGAGCATTGTTGAACTGACCACACCCGTCAGTTTCCCCATGAAACAGCTGTTCAGAATTTACTCCCACACGGTGCTGCCCGTCTATGGCCGGCTCGTATCGAAAGACTCCAGTGCTTACACCTACCTCACCAAAACCATTGAAGCGTTTCCGCAAGGCGAAACCATGGTGGAGGCTTTCAAGAAGGCAGGGTTCCGGCAGGCATCGTTCCGGCGCCTCACATTTGGCATCTGCACCATGTACCTTGCCACGAAGTAGCAGGCCCCAGAAACAGAAATAGTATTGTAAACCTCAGATAGTATTATTTTGAATTATGGACAAATACGGACTCATAGGCTACCCCTTAGGCCACTCGTTCTCGATTAGTTATTTCAACGAGAAATTTGCCAACGAAGGCATCGACGCCCAGTACATCAACTTCGAGATACCCACCATCGAAGCCTTGCCCGAAGTGCTGGCCTCCAACCCTGAGTTGAAAGGCCTCAATGTGACCATTCCTTATAAAGAAAAGGTGATTCCGTATCTCGACAATGTCAGCCCCGAAGCCCGAGCTATTGGCGCCGTCAATGTGATTCGCGTCACCCACAAGGGAAATGATGTTGAGCTGAAAGGTTTCAACAGCGATGTCATCGGGTTTACCAAAAGCATAGAGTCGATGCTGGAGAAGTACCACAAGAAAGCGCTCATCCTTGGCACTGGCGGCGCATCGAAGGCCATCAACTACGGACTGCGCTCGTTGGGGCTTGAAACGGTGTATGTAAGCCGCTATGAACGGCCCGACACCATTCAGTACGATAAGATTACGCCCGAAGTGGTGCAGGAGTACAACGTCATTGTCAACTGTACGCCCGTGGGAATGTATCCGCATACCGAAGAATGCCCGCAACTACCTTACGAAGCCATGGACAGCCACAACATTCTCTACGATCTGATTTACAATCCCGACGAAACCATGTTCATGCGCCGCGGAGCCGAATATGGCGCAAACGTAAAGAACGGACTCGAAATGCTGCTGCTTCAGGCCTTTGCATCGTGGGAGTTCTGGAATGAGTAAAAAGAGATAGACCATCATCATTTCTCCATAATAAACGTAAGACTCAAAGCAAAAGCACAAGGCTTAGGTCTAAAAAAACGCTCAGTTCAAAGAAATAATAAAGAATGAACAACAACCGATATATGATGCGCGGCGTGAGTGCCGCCAAGGAAGATGTTCACAACGCCATCAAGAACATCGACAAAGGCATTTACCCACAAGCATTCTGCAAAATCATTCCCGACATTCTCGGCGGCGACCCGGAGTACTGCAACATTATGCATGCCGACGGGGCCGGCACTAAATCGTCGTTGGCCTACATGTACTGGCGCGAAACGGGCGATCTCTCCGTGTGGAAAGGCATTGCTCAGGATGCCATCGTGATGAACACCGACGACCTGCTCTGTGTGGGCGCCGTCGATAACATTCTGGTGAGTTCAACCATCGGGCGCAACAAGATGCTGATTCCCGGCGAGGTGATTTCGGCCATCATCAACGGCACCGACCAGCTGCTCAGCGAGCTTCGTGAAATGGGCATCGGCATTTGGCCCACTGGCGGCGAGACTGCCGATGTGGGCGACCTGGTGCGCACCATCATCGTAGATTCTACCGTCACTTGCCGCATGAGGCGCAAGGATGTTATCGACAATGCCAACATCCGTACGGGCGACGTGATTGTGGGACTCTCGTCAACCGGACAAGCTACCTACGAGAGCCGTTACAACGGAGGAATGGGCAGCAACGGACTCACATCGGCACGCCACGATGTGTTCGCCAAATATCTGGCAGAAAAATATCCAGAGAGTTTCGACCATGCCGTGCCGCAGGAACTTGTATATAGCGGCAAGTACAAACTGACCGACGAAGCTCCACTGGGAACTTCAGGCATAGCTTCAGCCCTCACCATGGGCGAGCTAGTTCTCTCCCCTACCCGCACCTACGCTCCTGTCATAAAGCGTGTGCTTGACGAGTTGAGGCCCGAAATTCACGGCATGGTCCACTGCACGGGCGGAGCTCAAACCAAAGTGCTCCACTTTGTCAACGACAACTGTCGCGTCGTCAAGGACAACATGTTTGCTGTTCCACCGCTGTTCCATGCCATTCACGAATGCTCGCAAACTGACTGGCGCGAAATGTACCAGGTGTTCAACATGGGACACCGCATGGAGATTTATGTCCGTCCCGAGGTAGCCGAACAAGTGATTGCCATCAGCCGCTCGTTCAACATCGACGCTCAGGTGGTGGGCCATATCGAAGAAGGCCGTAAGAGCCTCACCATTACAAGTGAGTTTGGACAGTTTGATTATGAATAGAATATTTTTACCTTTCCTCCTCGTGGCACTTATGTCAATGACACTCTGCTCGTGCCGCACGCTTACCGAGTTACTGGTAGAAGATCCCCTCAATTATGAAATAAACAAAAAGCCGAATTCACCGACGGCACCAAACCGCCGAGAGGCAAAAGAAAAGGCCAGCGAACGACAGAAACTCATTGAGCAAGGCAAATGCCCCGACTGCTACGGCATAGGGAAAACCGCCGACGGCAAATACAACTGCGCCACCTGCAACGGAACAGGCAAACTTACGACTCAATAATCCACCATCATCATTACACCCGGTTCCCCCGTTAACGGAGTAAAGACAAACAAAGAAATGGACAACAACAGTATATTACAAAAACTTGAAGGGCTGGAAGCCCGCTTCGAAGAAGTTTCAACCCTCATCACCGACCCCAACGTGATTGCCGACCAAAAACGCTTTGTAAAACTCACCAAAGAATACAAAGACCTGGGCGACATCATGGACGCTCGTAAGCGTTACATAGCTTGTCTTAGCGGCATCAAGGAGGCCAAGGACATTCTGGCCAACGAGGACGACCCCGAAATGAAGGAAATGGCTCGCGAAGAACTGGCCATGAACGAGGAACTCCAACCCAAGTTGGAGGAAGAAATAAAAATAGCACTCATTCCCAAAGACCCAGAAGACGCCAAGAACGTGCAGATGGAAATCCGCGCCGGAACGGGCGGCGACGAAGCCTGCCTATTTGCCGGCGACCTGTTTAAGATGTACAAAAACTTCTGCGAGTCGAAAGGCTGGCAGCTCAGCATTACCGACTTTAACGAAGGTACCGTTGGCGGATACAAGGAAATCGATTTTGCCGTGAGTGGAGCCGATGTGTATGGCACACTGAAATACGAAAGTGGCGTTCATCGTGTGCAGCGCGTGCCCGTTACCGAGTCGAACGGACGTATGCAGACCTCTGCTGCCACCGTGGCCGTACTGCCCGAAGCAGACAAATTTGAAGTGAACATCAACGAGGGCGAAATTAAATGGGACACTTTCCGCTCTAGCGGTGCCGGCGGACAAAATGTGAATAAAGTGGAATCGGGCGTCCGTCTGCGCTACATGTGGAAGAATCCCAACACGGGCGAAACCGAAGAAATACTCATTGAATGTACCGAGACACGCGACCAGCCCAAGAACAAGGAGCGCGCTCTCTCGCGCCTCTACACTTTTATCTATGATAAAGAGCACCAGAAGTACGTTGACGACATTGCCTCGCGCCGCAAGAGCCTTGTGTCAACGGGCGACCGATCGGCAAAAATTCGTACTTACAATTTCCCGCAGGGACGCGTCACCGACCACCGTATCGGCTTCACTACGCACGACCTGCAGGGATTCCTCGGGGGCAACATCCAGCCCATGATCGATGCGCTCACCGTGGCCGAAAATGCCGAGCGCATGAAGGAAGCAGAACTCTAGTCAAGAACTCCCATCCCTTCGATCTCTCCCATTAGCCTTATTTCCCTCATAACTCTTATTAGTCTCATAACTTCCATAAAAAAACTTATGAACCGTCAACAGTTAGTAGAACAAATATTCGCCAAGAAATCATTTCTCTGTGTAGGACTCGACACCGATGCCAAACGGTTGCCTGTGCACCTGCTCGACATGCACGACCCGCTTTTCGAATTTAACCGTGCCATTATCGATGCCACAGCCCCCTATTGCGTGGCCTACAAACCCAATCTGGCTTTCTACGAGGCTTTCGGCATTCCTGGAATGACCGCCTTCGCCAAAACCGTGAAGTACATCAAGCAGAACCATCCACACCACTTCATTATAGCCGACGCCAAACGAGGTGACATTGGGAACACCTCGAAATTGTATGCACGCACATTCTTTCAGGAGTACGACGTTGACGCACTCACCGTGGCTCCTTATATGGGCGAGGACTCTGTAACGCCTTTTCTCGAATACGACGGCAAATGGGTCATTGTGCTCGCCCTCACCAGCAATAAAGGCTCGCACGACTTCCAGCTAACTGCCGATGCACAGGGCGAACGGCTTTTCGAACGCGTCATCCGACAGTCGCAGCAATGGGGCACCACCCAGAATATGATGTATGTGGTGGGTGCCACTCAAGGACGCATGTTCGAGGACATACGCCGCATTGCCCCCGACCATTTCCTCCTTGTGCCAGGTGTGGGTGCCCAAGGCGGTAGCCTCGAGGAAGTGTGCCGCTACGGAATGACTGCCGATTGCGGTCTGCTGGTCAACTCCTCGCGTGGTATCATCTATGCCTCGAGCGATGAAAACTTCGCTGAAATAGCCGGCAACAAAGCCCGCGAACTGCAACAACAAATGGCCGAACTGCTGAAGAGCGCACGGTAAATTGCGTATTTATCATTGATATTCAAACTATTGTCTTGCCCTGGAAAGCGTTGATCATAAAGAAACGTTTTCCAGGGCAAGACTATATAGACATTTTTGCTCTAT
>JAEEGL012975492.1_pt1 | contig 13082 bp, 12 predicted proteins | sample 9134231 | NCBI WGS metagenome assembly JAEEGL01 (sample SAMN16246548, study PRJNA631951) | gut metagenome | biome: gut microbiome; feature: rumen; material: fiber-attached | host: Bos | place: Iran: Karaj | collected 2018-10 | reverse complement strand
TATAGAGATGGGATTCCGATTTCAAAACCGCAGCCGCCCTTCGACACAACCAAAATGAAGAATCCTTCGTCTTGCAGGGCGAAGGATTCGATGCGTTTTCATTTATGATGTGATGCTTGACACAACCGATTGCGTTGAGCGTGCAACATTCTGCGTTATTTGGTAAACACCGATCTCAAGAACGTTTCTACGACCGTTTGATCACATGTGCCGGGCGTCTTGGCGATATTGCCGTTCTGCAGCGTCCAGCGCGGGGATGCGGCGTGGATCTGCTCCTCGGTCATGTGGAGATCATACGCAGGCAGCAGCTTTTCGACAAGGGACAGATAATCGGTTTTCTGATAGCCTGTATCGGTATAGAATGCGGCGGCAAGCGACGGCGCGGCAGCCTCGGTCTGGTCGAGCAGAGCGGGGAGGAAGGACGCGCAGGCGAAGCCGTGGGGCACGTTATATTTCTCCGAAAGCAGATAGCCGATGGCATGCGGCGCAACGGTGCCGGTAATGCAGATCGCCATGCCGCCCAAAATCGAAGCATTATACAGCGTTTCGCGTTCGTCAGAAGTCGGCAAATGTCCTTCGGCTACCTTGTTCAAAAGCGGCATCAGTTCTTTAATGCCCTGCAAGGCAATCGCCCTGGAAATATCGCTTGCCGTCTTGTTCAGATAGCTTTCAACGCAGTGGCACAGCGCGTCCACACCGGTCGTGGCGGTGACGGACAGCGGCATCGACTCGGTATAGCGCGGATCGCCGAACGCTGCGGCCGCGTACAGATCGTCGCTGCGCATGCCGACCTTGTTGCCACTCGGATTCGTGATGACCGAAATCTGCGTAACCTCGCTGCCGGTGCCGGAGGTGGTGCCGATCAGAACGACCGGGACAGGCTTGTTTGCCCATTGCAGCTTATAGAGATCGGCGGATTCATACGTCGGGTTCGTCACGCAGACGGCGACGACCTTGGACGCATCCAGCGGTGAACCGCCGCCGATGCCAATGACAAACTCCGCGCCGAACTCCGCACCTTTGCGTCCGGCCTCAATGCAGGAGGCGATGGTCGGATTCGGCTGAATACCGTCGTACACGGTATACGCGATGCCTTTATCTTGCAATACACTTGTTACATCGTCGAGCGCGCCGCTCCGCTTGGCAGCGGAACCGCTCGTTACCAGCAGGACCTTTTTGCCGAAGGATGCGATCAGATCGGCGTTGGCCGCAACGACGCCGCGTCCGGTCATGAGTCTAACAGGCATATAAAAATTCATGTTCATATCCTCCCCAAGATTTCTTTTTCAGTATAGCACACTTCCGTCCGAAACGGTACCCCAAATGCCAATATATTTCTGCAATGCATGGCCGTTTTATGACGCGAACCGAAAAACGGGGCATTTAGACCGTTTCCGTTCGGCCTTTACCGCGCCGATCTTATATGTCGCACCCTTTATTGCTGCCTGAAATGCGGCAAAGTTGTAAAATCCATATCGGATTATAAGAAAGGGTATGAACAAACTATGGACAATCCGATAAATTTGTGTTAAAATAATGCCACTAAATTGAGGTAGTATGCAATGATTTTGGTAAGTGCTTGCCTTGCAGGCTTTCGCTGCCGGTATGACGGCGCTGTTCGTATTCACGAGGAAACGGCGGCGCTCGTGCGGGAAGGACAGGCCGTTCCGGTGTGTCCCGAAATGCTCGGCGGCTTGCCGTGTCCGCGCGTTCCGTGTGAACGAACGGCGGCGGGAACGGTGACAGCAAAGGATGGCACAGACCAAACGAAGGCATTCACCTTGGGCGCCGAGGAGACCCTTCGGATCGCGCGGCTGTATGGCTGCGAAATGGCGTTGCTGAAATCCAAAAGTCCGTCGTGCGGCAAGGGCCGCATTTACGACGGCACGTTTTCGGGAACGCTGCGGGAGGGAAACGGCGTAACAGCGGAGCTGCTCGAACAGAACGGCATTCGCGTCGAAGCAATAGAATGACGGAGGAAACCATGGAGAACAATATCAACACCATTCTTGTCATTGACGACGACAGAAACATTCTTGCCATTATTGAATTGTACTTGAAAAAGGCGGGTTTCGAAGTTGTTACCTGCACGAACGGCTACGATGCGCTGCCGTCGTTCCGTGCCGTCAAGCCGGCGCTTGTGATCTTGGATGTCATGCTGCCGGGGCAGGATGGCTGGCAGATCCTGCATGATATTCGCAAGGAAAGCACTACGCCGGTGATCATGCTCACGGCTAAGGGCGATACCGGTGAACGCGTGCGCGGTTTGGAGCTCGGCGCAGATGACTATATCGCAAAGCCGTTTGATTCCAACGAGCTGCTTGCCCGGATCAAAGCAGTTCTGCGTCGTCTTGCGCCGCAGCCGGAACCGATCCGTGAGATCGAGGTGCCGGGGCTGTTCATTTCCCTCGAAAACTACTCCGTTGTTCTGAACGGCGAGCAGATTGATATGCCGCCGAAGGAAATCGAGCTGTTGTATTTCCTTGCTTCGCACAGCGGCAAGGTGTTCACGCGTGAGCAGCTGTTGGAGCAGGTCTGGGGATTCGACTTTTTCGTCGATTCCCGCACCGTCGATGTGCATGTAAAGCGCATCCGGGAAAAGCTCGGCGAGTGCGATATGTGGGAGCTCAAGACCGTTTGGGGCGTCGGTTATAAGTTCGAGGTACGTCAATAATCGTTCATGCGAAAAAAAGTTCGTTTCCGAACCATCTTTTCGCGTATGCTGTACATGCAGAGCCTTGCGGCCTTGGTCGTGATTCTGCTGATCGGCGGTACGCTGACGCTGGTGGTTCGTGTTCAGAATACACAGGATGTGCGGATTTCGCTTCGCAACAGTGAGCAGACGTTTGCCGCAGCCGTTGAACGCGGCGGCAACACGGATGATACCTTAGCGCGGATCGCGGACGAGGGCGGGTTGCTGCTGCAGCGCATCGACGCGCACGGCTCCGTGCAATCCTATTATGCGGATGAAAAGTGGCGGCCTTATGCAGAGTATCCCGCCGAGCGGACGGCTTACCGTTCTGTCACCGCCTCAGCCTCGGCGGCAGGAGAGGCATACGGCCGGTATTTTCGCGGGGCGGAGCTTCCGATCCAAACGATGGCGTTTACCGTAACGGTCGGCGGAGAGGAGCAGATCCTTCTGTTCCATGCGGATGCGTCCGGCGTGCATCGCCATTCGAGAGAACTGCTTCTGTGGACGGTATTGATCAGCTTGCTGGCATTCCTGGTCGCGGTCATGTTCTCCTATTACAATGCACATCGGCTGATCGACCCGTTTGTGGAAATCAATCATATCGTGCAATGCTATTCGCGCGGCGATTTTTCGCAGCGCATTTCCATGAAGGGGAAGGATGAGGCCGCGCAGCTTGCGAAGAGTTTCAACGAAATGGCCGAGCAGATCAAGGATCTCGACAATACGCGCCGTTCCTTCGTCGCCAACGTTTCTCATGAGCTTCGTTCGCCCCTGACCTCCATGAAGGGCTTCTTGGAGGCCATGCAGGACGGAACGATTCCGCCCGAAAACTATCCGCAGTATATCGAGATCGTTTTGGCCGAGACGCGCCGCATGGCAGCGATGGTCAACGATCTTCTCGACCTAAGCCGCATCGAATCCGGCATGATCGAGCTGCATTACGAAACGTTCGATATCAACGAGCTTGTCCGGCGGACGCTGATCACGTTTGAAGCGCGGCTTGCCGAAAAGCGCATGGAAATGGAAGTGCGCTTCGCACAGGAGCAATGCTTCGTGTATGCGGACAGCGTACAGATCGGTCAGGTGCTTCGGAATCTGATCGACAATGCGATCAAGTATTCCGAGCCCGGCAACACCGTCGGAGTATCGACCTACTCGGTGCGAAAAGAAGTGTATGTGACGGTCAAGGATAACGGCGTCGGGATCCCGCAGGAGGATATCCCGCACGTGTTCGATCGTTTCTATAAGGTGGAAAAGGCGCATACGCCGTCGCCGACGGTCGGGTCCGGCTTGGGGCTTTCGATCGTGAAGCGCATTATTGAGCAACATGGACAAACCATCACCGTGCGCAGTGCTCGCGGACGCGGAACACAGTTCACGTTTTCGCTGGAGCGTGCCGGTATGATGAAACGAATGACGGATGGAGGCAAACAGAATGGCAATTAGACAAATCTCTTATCCTGCGGATTATGAAAACGACCGCAAGCTGCGCCGCGAGCATCGCGGCGGCTGCGCGCTTGTCATTATCCTTTCTTTGTTGGTTGTAGGTCTTTCGGTCGTGTCGATGGCGCTGACCGCCCGCGGCGCGACGCTTGTCACGCCCAAGACGGCGCAGATGATCGTCGATCAGATCGAACCGCTGATCCCGCCGACGCTGAAGGACAATGGTGAAAGCACCGTGCCAGAAGCACCGGTCGCTACGCCGGTGCCGCAAAAGACGGCGGAACAGACCGCGGCGCCCGCAAAGGCCGAGCCGAGCCCCACGCCCTATATCCCGAACCCCACGTTCATGGAAACGGCTGCGTCGCCGTTTACCGAAACGTTTGAGGCGCTGCCCGATATCGTGGACGCCGTTGCACCCGGCGTCGTCAGCGTCATCAACTGGCAGACGCTTGAAGACCTGCAGCGCGTCGTCGAATACGGCAGCGGCTCCGGCTTTGTCATCACGACCGATGGCTATATTCTGACCAATCAGCATGTCATAGAGGACGCCGAACGCATCACGGTCGATCTGCATAACGGCGAGGAATACGACGCCGTGCTGATCGGCGCGGACAAGACGAGCGACGTTGCGGTATTGAAGATCGACGCAACGGGGCTGACCGCATTGCCCAAGGGCGATTCGGAAGCGATCCGTGTCGGTGAATTTGTGCTTGCTATCGGCGACCCGGTGCAGACGGAGCTGTCCGGCTCGGTCACGTTCGGCATCATCAGCGCCAAGTCCCGGCGTATTACGATAGACGGCATCGCCAATAACTATATCCAGATCGACGCCGCGATCAACTTCGGCAACAGCGGCGGTCCGCTGATCGACATGAACGGAAACGTCATCGGCATGAACAGCGCCAAGACGATCACCGCGGGGTACGATTCGATGGGTCGCACCATTTCTGCCGAGGGCATCGGCTTTGCGCTCCCGATCAATCGCGTGTGGGAGATTGCGACGCAGCTGATCACGACCGGCAAGGTCGAGCGTCCGGGTATCGGCGTCACGATCGCACAGCGCAATGCCAATTACGCGATGGAGGATGAGGAGATTCGTCCGTATATCCAGTCCGTCACAGAAGGCGGCCCTGCAGATCAGGCCGGTATACAGGTCAATGATGTGCTGCTCGGCGTGGACGGTATCGAAATGAGCGACTCTTCCGAGTTTGTGAATTATATCCAGCAGCAGACGCAGGTAGGGCAGAAGATCGTGTTCACCGTCGAGCGTGAGGGTCAAACGCTCGAACTGACTGTCACGGTCGGCGACCTCAACCAACTGCCGTAAGGAGAAGTATTTCCTAAAGGAGTGTTATGAATCAACGAGCGTTGACAACGCTGGAATTTGATAAGATCCGTTTGATGTGTGCCGCGTTTGCGGCCTCCGATATGGGAAAGGCGGAGGTGGAACAGCTGGTTCCGTCGAGCGATCTGGAAACCGCAAAAAAATGGCTCCGGCAGACTTGGGAGGCCGATGCGATCTATCGTCGCAACGGCCATACCCCTGTGGAGAGCTTCCCCGATATGCGAAATACGCTGCGCCGCGCTCACGCGGCGTATTCGTTATCGATCGGCGATTTGTTGGGCATTGCCCGCTGCCTCTATGTTTCCCGCTGCTGCCGTGAACTGTTGACCGAGGGCGACGAGGAAAGCGAGCTCCGTCATATCGCGCTGCCGCTGTCCTCCCACCGCTCCATAGAGGAGGAGATCGGCCGCTGCATCCTCTCGGAGGAGGAGATTTCGGACAATGCTTCTCCGACGCTGTCCAAGATTCGCCGCCAAATGCGGATCACGAACGAGCGCGTGCGTGATAAGCTGAACAGCATCATCAAAAGCACAACCTATCAAAAGTATTTGCAGGAGCCGATCATCACGATGCGCAACGGCCGCTATGCCGTGCCGGTCAAGGCCGAGCATCGCGCGCAAATCGGCGGCCTTGTGCATGACCAAAGCAGCTCCGGGCAGACGCTGTTCATTGAGCCGACCGCCGTGGTCGAGCTCGGTAATGAATATAAACGTCTGCTTTCCGAGGAAAAGCAGGAGATCGAACGCATACTGGCGGGCCTCACCACCCTTGTCGCGCCCTATGCCGACGAGCTGTATACAAGCCTGCTGCTGCTTGCCAGGATCGACTGCATCTTCGCTAAAGCGGTTTTGGCGCGGGAGCAGAGCGCCTATTGCCCGCGGCTCAACGATCAAAATTTGATCCGCATATACCATGCGCGGCATCCGCTGATCGACAAAAAGAAGGTCGTGCCGATCTCCGTATGGATCGGGGACGGCTTTAATACGCTGATCATCACCGGCCCCAATACCGGCGGCAAGACCGTCACGCTGAAAACTGTCGGCCTGTTCACGCTGATGGCCTGTTCGGGCATGTTCATTCCGGCGGACGAGAACAGCGATATTGCGGTGTTTCGCGAGGTCTGCGCCGATATCGGCGACGAACAGTCCATCGAACAGTCGCTTTCCACGTTTTCCGCGCACATGACGAACATCGTCGATATCCTCTCGGAGGCGGACGAACATACACTTGTGCTGCTCGACGAGCTCGGCGCGGGCACCGACCCAAACGAAGGTGCGGCGCTGGCGCAGGCAATTTTGGAGCATCTGCAAAACAGCGGCGCAATCACGTTTGCGACCACACATTACAGCGAGATCAAGGCCTTTGCGTTGACAAAGCCGGGCATGCAGAATGCCTCGATGGAATTTGATGTGGATCGGCTCTGCCCGACATACCGTTTGTTCATCGGCATTCCCGGTAAATCAAATGCCTTTGAAATCAGCAAGCGTCTCGGCATGTCCGATGCAATCATTGCGCGGGCGAGGGAATATCTCGAAACTGAGGATATCGCCTTTGAGGATGTATTAAGCGGCGCGGAGGCACAGCGCCGCGAGGCGGAACGGCGGGCGGAGGAAGCGAACGCGGCTTATGCAGAAGCCGAAAAGCTCCGTACCAAGCTCGACGCCGAGCAGAAAAAGCTGCATGACGAACGTGCGGCGATCCGCGAGAAAGCAAGAGAGGACGCTCGCTCCGTCGTCAACGCCACCCGGCGCGAAATGGAATCGCTGATTGCCGATCTGAGGAAGATCGAGCATATCGACACCAAAGCTCTCGAACGTGCTATCCAGTCCTCGCGCGATGCGCTTCGCAAAAAGGAAGAAGCATTGTATGACAAAGCAGAATCGGCTGATACCGCGGGGGCGGTGCCAAAGTCCGTTACGCTCGGGCAGCGCGTTTTCGTTGTCAGCTTGAACGGAGAAGCCTCCGTCATTAAGCTGCCGGACGCCAAGGGGCAGGTGCAGGTACAGGCTGGCGCGATCAAGCTGTTCGTCCCGCTTTCCGACCTCAGAACCGTTGAAAAGAAAGCCGCGGCGCAGAAGGTCGTCACCCGTCCGCGGGAGATCATGACGGAAATCAAAACCGTCAAGTATGAGCTCGATCTGCGCGGACAAACCGTGGATGACGCGATCCTTGAAATTGACGCGTTCATCGACCAATGCTCGATGGCCGGGCGCACGGAATTCAATATCATTCACGGCAAGGGTACCGGTGCGCTGCGCGCAGGCGTCCAAAGCTACCTGAAGAACCATCCCAAGGTCAAAGCCTTCCGGCTCGGCAATTACGGCGAGGGCGACGCCGGCGTAACCGTCGTCACGCTCAAATAACGGAGGTATCGGCATGAATCGCAGAATTTGGCAGATATTCACAATCCTGTCATTGTTAGGCGCGATCGCACTCGGCGTCGTTGCCCTCACGGTGTGGCAGAATACGCCGCAGATTTCCGAGGTGTCGGATTTCGGCTTGATCAATTTCTACTTTCACCAAACCGGCACCGGCACCGCCTATAACGAGGGCGACAAAAACGACGAAGCCATCCCGCTGCAATACGCCGAATACCGCAGCGAAGACGGACGGTTTTCGTTTCTACGCGAGGTCAGCAAGGACGAATATTTCGACTTTGAATTTGCCAAGGAGACCGAGGCGGAGCACCGCCCGCTGCCGCGTTATGTCTACGTATATTATGTGGACGGTGAACAGCAAACGATCATTCAGGAACAGCAGCTCAACGATAATCAGCTTCGGGAGATCATCGGCAGTACCCGCCGCGTTTCGGCGCTGACTTATCTGCTCTTTGCCTTGTTCCTGCTGATCGTCGGCGGTTATTGTCTGTATCGTTCGGTGAAAATTGCCAGAAAACGAAAAAAGCCCCAGAAAGTCACGAAATCCGCATAAATCAAACGGACAGCGAATAGGCTGTCCGTTTTCATCTATGAAACGGTATGCTCCGAAAGAAACGTTGCAAGCTCTGCTTGCGTGGGACAAGCCCGTCCGCCGGTGTGCATCACACAGCAGGCGGCAACGGCGTTTGCTGTTCGGTTCGCTTCGCTAAGCGAAAGACCGCCAAGCAGCGAGGCGACAAACCCGGCGTTATATGCGTCGCCCGCGCCGATGGTATCGACGACCGGCACCATAAAGGCGGGGCAGGGGAAGGCTTCGGAAGCGGTATAGACCGTTGCGCCACGGCTGCCGTTTCGCGCCACAATGACTTTGCCGCCCCGGCACAGGGATCGAATTGAGTCGTCGTCACTGCCGCCCGATAGGAGCGGAATCTCATCTTCTATCGAGCCGAGAATGAAATCCGAACAGGCTGCGGCTGCTTTCAAGTTCTGTAAATACACCGGATCCCCGCGCGATTCCATTCGCGCCATGATATCGAGGGAAACCGGAATGTTCGCTTCGTGACAGCGGCGCATCACTTCGAGCTGTACCGACGCCGCCGGTTCCTCCCGCAGCAAAACGCCCCCGCAATGGAGCCAGCCGATCCGTTCGTATAACCGATCCGGTATTTGCGACGGCAGGATTTGATGCTGCGAAGCGTGCGTGCGATGCGTCGCAAAAGCGGTACGCTCTCCGTTCTCGTCTACAACAATCGCAATCAGCAGCGTCGGCACCGTCGCATCCATGCGCATCGGGGACACATCACAGCCGAGCCGCGCAAGCTCGTTTTTCAGAGCGTGCCCGTAAGCATCGTCGCCGCATGTGCCGCAGAAAACAACCGGGACGCCGAGCCGCGCAAGACCTGCCGCCGTATTCGCCACGCTTCCGCCGTGTCGGAATTCTACATCCGTTGCGGACAACGGAACGGCTTCGCCGCGCGCGGCTTGCTTTGCGGCGCCGAACGGCAGAATCAGATCTGCGCAAATATCGCCGAGACAGAAAACAGGCTTTTGCTCCATACCCCGGTTGCCTCCTCGCTTATACTGACCAGTATTATAGCATAGATTTTTGCATCGGGCAATTCTTGCCGGAGAAAAACCGAATTGTGAAAAAGCAAGGATATTGCCAAAAACTATTTCCCTTTTTACAGGAATGTGATATACTAAAATCAAAATAGGAGAGGAGCCGTTTATTATGGTCGGATTGTTCGGAACGCTGTGGCTGCCGTGTCTGATTCTGTTTCTCATCGGCATTGTGTTTTTCATCATCGAGCTTTGCTTGCCGGGCTTCGGACTGTCCGGTTGCAGCGGCGTCGCATGCTTTGCCGCGATCATTATTATCCAGTATACGACCAACTCGCCGACCGTTGCTACCGTTATTTCGGCGGTGATGGCGGCTGTCATCGTTGCACTTGTCGTGCTGTTTATCCGGTCGATCAACCAGGGCATGCTGTTCCGTTCTCCGATTGTGCTGAAGGACAAGGTGCACGGCACGGCGACCTCCACCGCATCGGACAGCTATGCGGAGCTTCTCGGCAAAGAGGGCGTTGTGGAAACCACGCTGCGGCCGAGCGGCACGGTGCTGATCGACGGAAAGCATTACACCGTAAAATCCGCGGCAAGCTTCCTGGAGAAAGGAACTGTCGTGCATGTCGTGCGCGTGCAGGGACTTGACATTGTGGTGGAATGAAGTATTGTAAGAACTGCGGCGTCCTATATACCACGGACGTTTGCCCCAAATGCGGCATTATCCCGCCCGAACCGCAGGAGACGGAACAGAAGCCTGCGGACGCCCGGACGGTGCGCCGCCAATGGATTGCGCTGCTGATCGGGATTCCCGCCTTTATCGGCGCAATCATGCTGATCGTCTATCTGTTCCGTACCATTACTGCCTGAGGAGGTCTCTATGAACGCATTTGCTGGCGCAGCCCTGTTGCTGCAATCGAACCTGTTCTACATTCCCGTCGTCATTCTGATTGTGATTTTGCTCGTGATCTTTCTGACCTTTGTGCCGGTCGGACTTTGGATTTCCGCCAGCGCGAGCGGCGTCAAGATCAGCCTGTTCCAGCTTGTCGGTATGCGTATCCGTAAGGTCAGCGCCGCCGATATCGTCAATCCGATGATCAAGGCCACCAAAGCCGGTCTGGATATTCCAATGAATAAGCTCGAAGCGCATTACCTCGCCAAGGGCGGCAAGATCAACGGCAAGGCCAGCGTCAACCGCGTCGTCGATTCTCTGATCGCCGCGCAGCGCGCCGGTATTCCGCTCGACTTCGAACGTTCCTGCGCCATCGACCTTGCCGGCCGTGACGTGCTGCAGGCCGTGCAGATGAGCGTTAACCCTAAGGTCATCGAAACGCCGATCATTGCCGCCGTCGCTATGGATGGCATCGAGCTTCGCGCGAAGGCGAAGGTCACGGTGCGCGCCAACAGTGACCGTATCGTCGGCGGTGCAGGCGCCGAAACGATCATCGCCCGCGTCGGCGCGGGCATCGTTACAACCGTCGGTTCTGCGGCAAGCCATAAGGAAGTTCTGGAGAACCCGGATCTGATCTCCCGCACGGTGCGCGGCAAGGGCCTCGACGCCGGTACGGCGTTTGAAATCCTTTCCATTGATATCGCGGACGTGGACGTCGGCCGCAACGTCGGCGCACAGCTGCAGATCGACCAGGCGGAAGCCGATAAGCGCATTGCACAGGCCAAGGCGGAGGAACGCCGCGCCATGGCTGTCGCGCAGGAGCAGGAGAACGTCGCCGCGGTACAGGGCATGCGCGCCCGCGTGATCGAGGCGGAAGCCGAGGTTCCGAAGGCTATCGCCGCCGCGTTCCGCGAGGGCAAGCTTGGCGTGATGGACTATTACAACATGCAGAACGTGATCTCCGATACCGAGATGCGCAATGCGATCAGCAAATCCACGAATCCGCAGAAGGATAAGAAGGAGAACTGAGCGTGAGCCCGATCTTCGTTCTGATCGCGGGGATCTTTATCCTGACTACTGTTCTGAACAGCGTCAAGCGTCGCAAGATGCGGGAGGAGGCGCTCCGACAAAGTGCGGAGCGCGAAAAGCAGGCTGAAGCAACGAAAGCAAAGTCGGCTGCGGAAAATCCCGCTGCGCAAGCTGCTAAAGCCGTCCCCACGCCGACCGTGCGCCCGCAGGCAAGCGTCCCGATAGAGGGGCAAAGGGCAAACACTCCAAAGCCGCTTGCCGCGCAGGCACAGGTCGCGTATGAAAAGCAGCGTTCCGAACAGAAAAAACAAAAACCGGTTCCGGCAGCCGATATAACGGACGCAAAGACTGCGCCGCTGCTGCAATGGAATCAAAACTCCGCGCTGCAGGGTATCATGTACGCGGAAATATTGGGAAAACCGAAAGCGTTGAGAAGGAAATAAATGGATAAGGCAAGAACAACAAGCGTATGGATTACCGCCGTGCTGCTGGCTGCTATGATCGCAGGCTACGGGCTTTGGGTCGTCACTCAGCCGCCGGCGTATTGGGAGATCTTCCTGTTCGTCACCTTGTTGTTCTTGCTGTACTGTGCAGCAGTTGTACGCTTCGTTCCGTATTTGCTTGCCTATTTTGCAAGGGGCACGGAACCGCATCTTGAGCGCACAGGGGAGAGGACCTATCGCCGCTGCGGCGTGCGTGAGCTGACGAAGATCATTCTGCTTGTGATGCTCCTGCGCCTTGTGCAGCTGCTGCTGACGTATATCATTCGGCTCGGCACATTCGGTTATACCGAGACGTTTTTCACCGTACAGCGGTTATGGCTCGACTTCTTCCATGTCGAGTACTGCTTCCCGGGCTATGCGCTGTTCTCCAACATCTTCTGGTTTGTCACCTTCAATTTCAACCATGCCCGCTTTGTGGCTTCGTATGTGCTGACGGCGGTTGCCGCAGCCTCGGTGTATTATTGGGCACTTGTAGACTTTAATCGCCCCGTGGCGCGGCATACCATGGTGTATTTCCTCTTGATGCCCGCCGCCTGTCTGCTGCTCGGCACGCTGCCGGACGGCATGTTCGTGCTATGCACCATGCTTTCCTTGCTGTTTACCCGGCGGCGCAAATTCATTCTCGGCAATCTGTTTGCGATGCTTGCCGTGATGACGCATATCCTCGGTGTGCTGCTGTTCGTGCCGTGCATCATTGAGTTTTTGCAAATGCTGACCGTCGATCTTCGAACCCATCAGGAGGAGCGCAGCGGCTATTTGATGAACCGGATCGTCAGCGCGCTGTCGTTTTTGCTGATCCCGCTCGGCTTTGCTTTCGTGCTGTTGTACAGCCGCATCCGTTTCGGCGAATCCACGGCACTTTTCCGCGCTGCTATGGACGCCTACGGATACCGTCTTTCGTCGCCGTTTGCCTCCGTTGCCGGTCTGTGCGAAAAGCTGCTGGAGGCTTTGCACACGCAGGAGGGAACCGTGCTGCTGGCTTCGCTCGGCGATACCGTGCCCGGCTTGTTCTATCTGCTGCTCGGTGCGGTGATGCTGCTGCTCGCGCCCGGACGCATCCGTACATCGTATATCGCGTATATGCTCGCTACGTACGCCGTCGTGCTTTGTACGGGCTCGCTGTGGGAAGTGCCGCGTCTGCTTTCTCTGTGCGTCCCGTTTACGCTGACGTTTGCGCTGTCCTTCAAGCATAGATGGATGCATCATGTTCTTTATATCGTTTGCGCAGCAGGTTTCT
>JAEEGL010818584.1_pt1 | contig 13082 bp, 17 predicted proteins | sample 9134231 | NCBI WGS metagenome assembly JAEEGL01 (sample SAMN16246548, study PRJNA631951) | gut metagenome | biome: gut microbiome; feature: rumen; material: fiber-attached | host: Bos | place: Iran: Karaj | collected 2018-10 | reverse complement strand
TCGAATATCTCTGATACAAGACTGTCTTTTTTAGGATTATATTCTGCCATTCCGGAAGCCAGAATTGGCCCGGAACCTGCTTTCAAATTCTCAAGAACCTGATTTCGAAGCTTCTTCATCAGTTCTTCTCTGTTAATAAAATCGTTGCTTCTGAGGAATACAACGAATTCATCTCCTCCCACTCTGAATACAGGGCTATGGACAAAGATATTGCACAGGAGCATAGCTGATTTCTTGATATACTCATCCCCTGCCACATGGCCTTGTGTATCATTTATCATCTTCAGATTATTGGTATCACACACAACAAGCGCAAAATCCAGATATTCCAGACCGTTACTAATATTATCCTGAACCGATTTCTCCAGTTCATGATATGCAGTCTTATTCTTAACTCCGGTCAGTTCATCACGTCTTGCCAGTTCCTTCTCGGTGTTCAGGGCTTTCAGATGCTGTCTTTCTTTCTGAATCTCATCATCGATATTTTCTATACCGATAATATAATGGCTTCCATCACTGGTTTTGCGTACAGTACATCTCACATAATGTGTTATGTTGCCTGCCATAACACGATATTCAATGCTGTCGCTTTTTTTGTCATTAAAAGTGCTGATCATACGATCCTTGTTAAGAAAAGCGTACACGAGCTCCCGGTCTTCCGGATGCACGATCTGCGGAACATCAAGCAGACAATCTGCATAATAATCATCCCCTGCTTTCCGGGCATCCAGCTGACCATAGATGTTTCTGCATTCAAAACTGATATAGCTTGAGTCTTTGGCATCCACGTAATAGATCACATCGTAATTGGCAGCCAGACTCTCCGCAATCTGGCTGAAAGTAACCTGTTTCTTCTGAGTTTCACGACGCTGAGCCTCCGCCTTGATATCATCCTCTATATCTTTTTCATATAACACAAGATTCTTTCCATTATTTGCAAGCTTTAGCGTAAACAGGAAAAATCTTGGCTCCCCGTCTACCATAAGCCTGTATTTATACGAGAAGGACTTTCTTCCTTCAAGATTCTTCAGCATCGTCTCTTTTTGATATAGACTCTTTGCAACTTCCCAATCTTCCGGATAAACATATTTCTCGATATTCGCCAGCGTCTCAGCATAAAAATTCCGGCCTGCTATCGGAATATTCATGGCCTTATATTTCTGACTTGTAATATATTCCTGAAATTCTCCGGTCTCTACATCAATGTAATACATCGCAGCATAGTCTTCTGCCAGACCTCTGGCGATGCTGTCATATACCTCTTTTTCCTTCTTTTCGCCCAGTTCTACAAATGAATGGATCACACAGATTCCGATAATAAGTCCCATCGTATAAAACGGATTGTACGGATCGATTATCTGTAGTATCAGGAACACTTCCATCACAACGCAAGTAAACCCGACCGCAGCATATCGGGCTTTCTCTCCTCCGATGGATTTATGAGCAATATAGAGCATATATGTCGAAGTAAAGAAATAAAGAATAATCAGCAGAAGAAACGCGATATATCTCCCTGATCCGGGAACATATTCATGCTTTTCATTAAAAGAAAAAATAAATGGATAAAAGCGATTGGCCATCAGATATATAAGAGCGATGCCAAACATTGACCATACAGAATAAAGCATAATCCTGCTGCGACGCCTTTGTTTATTAATATAGGCGACAACATACCGAATCCATGCCAGCATCGACATGAACAAGAAAATAAAATAAAAGACACAATCTGAGTATAAGAGCGGAAAGAGTACATCACTTTCGTGATACTCATACAATACACCCCAAATTATGTCCGTAAGGAAAAAGCAGTTAGCCACTAAAACAAAAAAGCTGTAGCGCATAGCTGCCTGCTGCTCGTCTTTCTGCTCACCACCCCGGACAAAAAAATTCCTAATATATCCGCGATTAATGATCAGATTAATTATCAATGCCAGTCCGCTTATAATAGAGTAATACATCCGAAATAACAGTCCTCCTGCTATGACCTATTTCGCATATCACTCCCCAACAAACACTTTTCTACTATAATAATAAACTATTTATAGTACAAAATCTACCAAAAGGACGTTTCTTGATAGCAGAAAAAAAAGACCTCAACGCTATATGAGTCGTTGAGATCCATCTATGGTAAATCCCGCTTCATTACGGGGTTGTTTCAGGGAGGAAGGCTGACACAATTCAGGTCAGCCTCTGTGTGTTATGAATGCTATAAAAAAAGTGGTGTGTGGGGTTCAAGAAGTCTGTGTTCTTCTTGATGTATTCATATTACGATCCGAACCTTAAAGCAGCCTTAAAGTAATGTGAAAAAAATGTGACCATCACAGATCGAATCGGTATATCTTAACCTGTCGCTTTCCCTCTGCATACATTTCGTTATCCTCAGGGATATCCGTGATCTCCACAAGCTTACCATCTACACTTTCGCAGGTCTTATAAGAAGCGACATTGTCCGGATCGGTAGTAATTATCACATGATCCATCTCATGCTTTTTGGCCAACATAAACAAAAGCTTACATGCCTTTGCCGCATAATGATGTCCGCGATATGGCTCATCAACCGTATAGCCGATGTTACCCCCGATATAAGTTTTATCATTATGACCTATTCGAAGATCACAGCTGCCTATTTTAGTTCCATCCAAAAGACATATGTCAAAATAGTATGCGGGAAGCCAACGCTTCTTTGGCTGTTCGTCACAAGTTGCCGTTAAGTTTAAATAAATCTCATCTGTTCTCAAGTCATCAACACAAAAAAACATAAATATCCTCTTTTATTTCACTCTGTATTTTTATATATCCGCCTTTACTATATCATTTTTATATTTGATAAAAAAAGCCATCTGACAATATTTCTACTGTCAGATGGCCAAAATGCTTTATCTATTTAAACCTCTTTACCGTCGACGTCGAGCACTTCAACGTCATCATTTTTCTTGCCAATTCTTAAATCTTTTTTGTTCGCCGCCAGGTATAAGAGAATTGCTATTACGTCATCCACAGGTCCCGGCAAAAAATCCGCCGGCGAAACAACGTAGATTACAAGGATTGCAAGCACCAGCCCATTCAATATCTTGTTCTTACTCATTCGGAACCTCCCTTCCGTTTTAATCTTTTAAACCGTTTCTTTTCTAAACAAATATACAATTCCAACAACCACAAGAACAGGTAATGCTATCCTTGCAAGTCCGCTGATTATTGAAAAAAGAATGACCGGAACAATAAAAAACATAAACATAATCTTCATCATGCTCCAGGTCATCCTGAATGCGAAACCTGCGAGTTTTCCAAATAACCCAAAGAACAAAATCAAAAACAACAATGTCATCATAATTCATCATCCTTTCCACACAACAACATCATCATTAGTAATTGATTATCACCAGTAGATTTATCTGGTTGATGATATTATTTTAACGGAGTCTGAATAGTGAATACATATCTTTGTATGCGACTGGTCGGGGCATATTCCACCATTTTTGCAAAATATAAAGCCATCTGAAGGCTTTTTTACCTCCAAATGGCTTAAATTACTAGGATTGCTCTATAGGCCCCGAGTACTGATTAATACCGCCTATGCTCCTGGCGTTCTTGAATCCAAGCTCTTTCAGCTTCTTCTCGGCGTTCCATGATTTGGCTCCACTAAGGCAATATAAAAAGATGTCAGTATTCCTATCTTTGATAACAGATTCCGCCTTCTGTATATCTTTTTCGGGGATATTGATGCTATCCGGAATATGGCCTTTTTTATATTCCTCCGTGTTTCTTACATCGATAAGCACTGCCCAGGGTATCTTTTTAAACCTCTTGATACCCTCATCTATATCATTTATTTCATCACTTTTCATAAAGTCAAACAGTCCCATAGCAAGTTCCTCTCAATCAATTCCTCTTAGTATCAAATATACGCCATTCATTTCTGTATTCATTAGCTTCATCAGAATAGATAGCTCGCAGATAAGGATAATGATCTTCTACTTTGACAATGCGAGATCCTTTATTCTTATTGCATTTCTTACAAAGGGGCAACAGATTTCTCATATCATCAGTTCCACCGTGATACCTTGGAATAAAATGCTCTATTGTCACTTTTTCATATTCAAGCGTTCTTCCGCACACAGCACATACTCCGCCTGTTTTCTCAAGTATCCTGCTCTTAACCTGTGATTTATGAACCTTTACCCCCCTCATGTATCCCCCTTTTCTGCGCTTCTCTTTTAATCTTCTCCCTCAATACCATAATAAAGCAATTCGTTGTACTTGGCATTAGCTTCTTCAGCAGCTTTTTTGTTGCGCCAGGTAGCTATATCACTGCAGATTGCCAGCATCTCGTCCACTTCAAGGTCTGCCTGTTCTTCATGATCCACATTCTCTTTAAATAAGTTTAGCCGCGACCCTAAAGGAATCGCGGCTGCAACTCATAATCATTTCTTGAATAATCCACCTGCAAGATTCTTGAGATCTCCCAGGTCAAGCTTGCCATCTGCCACTGCTGCCTGAACTTGCTTGATGTCATCTTCACTAACATCAATGTTGACCTTCTTTAAAAGCGCAACGCCTTCCTTCGGGTCAGCCTTGGCAATCTGAGCCATTAACTCTTTGTTTCCGTTGATCTGCTTAATGATGTCTGCTACGTCCAAAATACTTCCCATACCTTCTCCTCCAATCTTGCTGATAATTTTTTAAGCTATTTCAATTATAAGCAATATTGGACTTTGTTGCCATATCATTCATTCAGACAAGTCGACAACTTTTCATCACATTGCATCACATTTAAGTGCCTCGATAATGCTGTCATTTCTGATCTTTGATGCGCTGAGCAGCATACTAAATCCAATGATAAAAAATACAACAATAACCATCATGAGATACATAGGGTAATTGAGTTCAAAAGCAAATACCTTGGTTTCAATTGTGTTAAACATCAGGAGGCTGAGAAGGATGGAAACAGGCATTCCTATGATCAGAGCCCTTATTCCATACAGGATGGTCTCAAGAAGCAGCATCTTCTTAATTCCCTTTTCTTCCATTCCCACTGATCTGAACATGGCAAACTCCTGCCTTCTCATATGTACCGCTGTCGATATAGTATTCACGATGTTTGCGATTGCAATAAGTGTCAGAAGAATTGTAAATCCATACATGGCTGTATTAAGCATGAGAGATACAGTATCCATGGCATCAATAGCCTGCGACAGATCATTGACCACGCAGTTACTGTAGCCGCCATAGGCTGTGATGTCCCTGATCTTTTCTGCAAGGCCATCTGTCTCTCCTGCGGTAAAGATCCCGAAGGTATAGCTAAGTACTTCTCTGTCTATATGTTCTTGAGCCTTTTCATAATACATTGATACCGGAACATAGACATCAACTGTATTCTTGGGAACAAGGTTACAAACATAGCTGTCTTTTTTGTACTTAACGATTCCGCCAACTTCTACCACCGGTGGGTTATTTTCCGGATCATCGTAAAAGATCTTTTGGCCGATTATACTTTCGTTGAACACAGGCTTTGCGTTCTCTGTATGAAGGTAGCTGTCCAGAATTACTCCCTTCAGCTCTTTTCCATGATAATCAGCAGGGCTGATTCCGTTATCCTCCAGGAGTCTGTCAAAATCCACATCGTCCACAAGCACAACCATAACCGAATCCAGGTTATCAAACAGTGTCCTGTAGTCCTTTGTAAGATATTCCTTATTCAAAATACTCTTGTTGGCCGGAACAAAATCCTGCTTATCCTCATGATCCTTAAAGACATAAGCAACATAGTCTGCAGATGCAGCTCTTTCAACCTCCGGAAGGGCCTCCAGTTCCTCTTTTAACCTGTCTGTTTCATCAAGTCCGCAGGATACATATATATTGCACGGAAGGTCAAGCTCATACTGGTTCAGCTTCATAAAAGTATTGTTAAAAAAGTCTATCGTTAGGAACATAATGATGGAGATAGCCATGGAAAAGACAATTACAGTTCCCTTAAATCCGTTTCGCTTGATGTTCTTATATGCAAGTTCTCCCTCATATCCAAAGATTTTCCTGATAAGAGGATTAACCCTGAGCCTTCTTGCCTTCATCTTAATCGTATTTGTCTGGCGAAGAGCATCAAGTGGCATAATCTTTGATGCCTTGATCGCCGGTACAAGAGCAGATATAAAGATTGTTATAGCTGAAATAATTACAATCACAAGAACAACGCCAGGATCGACAATAACAGGAATGCTTCCTCTCATGCCCTCTGCCCCAATGATAATATCTGATTCCAGCATTTTGCTTCCAAGTACAGCAAGGGTTACCGCAGCACCGGCAATACCCGCAGCAATACCCAAAGGTATTCCAATTGCTCCAAGCACCAGTCCCTCAAAATAGATGGATGCCCTCTTCTGAGCCTTTGTTGCTCCGACACTGGCCAACATACCAAGATACTTTATCTTCTCAGTAAGTGACATTCCAAATGCGTTGTAGATCAGGACTACGGATGTTCCAACTACTATCAAAAGAGCTATCGCCATCAGCGTAAACAGCTGAATATATGCGCCTCCCATGCCCTTGGTCGCAAAAACACTTATCAAAAATTCAGTGTTGATGTCCGAAATATGAAGGTTATGATCATCTGCGATCTGTCTTATCTGAACTGCTGAGGTGTGATCTGCTTTCTTTAGCGTGATACGACAGTGAAGGTATGGATTGCCCTTTTCATCAATGCCTGCAGGCGTTCCGAAATTCAATCCACGAAGGATGTCAAAGTCATTGGTGGGCCTGTTTCCATGGAGGATTGCTGTAACAGTAGCACTCTCAGTAGAAAGAACTTCGAACTGTTCTTCAGATCTGTAACTGCCACCATAGTAGACCTTTGTACCATCCGGTTCTATTTCATATCTGTTTCCAAGTTCAAAGGTGATGGTATCTCCAACATGAAGATCAAGATTGTTGTCCTTAAGAAATTCCTCCTCAACTGCAACCTCATCGGAAGTTTCGGGAAGTCTTCCTTCAAACTCACAATTAACAAGCTGCTTGTAAATATCGCAGCCGCCATTAAAAATATTACCGACTCTGAAACGGTTCTCTTTGTCGTTTACCATCCTGATTCCGGAAATTGTTGGATCCGTGCAGACAGCCCCCGCAAACTCTATCCTTTCATCATTCCTAAGGGCGTCTATGTCCTCCCAGGTAATGTGGTCAAAATCCGCATGAGCATCACCATCCGTAAGTTTGTTGATATTTCCAAAGAATTTGAAAACTGAAAAAATACCGACCAGAATAGCTGTTATAAGCGCAGTGGACGCCACGATTCCCAGGATGGTTACGATGGTTCTTTTCTTATTCTCCAAAAGATGCCTTATGGTGAGTCTTGATATGATATTCATTACGCACTCACCTCCTCCCTCTTGGAGTCCCTGGTGATCTGACCATCTTCAATTGTAATTACTCTGTCCGCTGAAAGAGCTATTCTTTCATCGTGGGTAATGATGATAACCGTCTGCCTGTTCTCTTTATTGAATTTCCGAAGCAGTGCTATAATCTCTCTGCTGTTCTCGGAATCCAGGTTACCTGTGGGCTCATCTGCCAAAAGAAGTGCCGGATGATTCATCAGCGCTCTTCCGATTGAAACTCTCTGCTGCTGTCCTCCGGACAACTGATTAGGAAGATGTCCTACTCTTTCTGATAATCCAAGCTTTTCAACCAGGTCTTTTAACAGCTTCTTATCCGGCTTCTTTCCATCCAGAAGAATCGGCAGAGTCATGTTTTCTTCAACATTGAGGATCGGAATCAGATTATAAAACTGATATATAAGTCCGATCTGTCTTCTTCTGAAGATTGCAAGCTTTGTCTCATCCAGCTTGCTGATATCAGTGCCTGAAATATTCACCACACCTGAAGTTGGCGTATCAACACCGCCCAGAATATGCATCAGCGTAGATTTTCCCGAACCTGACGGTCCGACTATAGCAACAAATTCTCCCTGCTCAACATCAAAGGAAACGTTCTTAAGGGCATCAACCTTTGTCTCGCCGCTTCCATAGACCTTGCACAGATTTTTGATTTCCAAAATTTTCATTTCACTATTCTCCCTTCTCTATTGTTTCTGAGAATAGGTTATTATATTGAAATTACAATCAGGTGACTGTAATATTACAGTTTTGTAATATTACACAATTGTCTTGTACAGTTTGATGACAAAGGTCGAGCCCTGTCCCTCGATGCTCTTTACCTCAATCTCACCATGCTGATCTTCTATGATAGCCTTGGTCAGTGCCAAGCCGATTCCGACGCTGTCTTTTCCCGCATTCTTGCCCTTATAGAATCGCTCGAATATATGAGGTATGTCTTCCGCGGCAATTCCGCATCCGGTATCCTTTATGGTTATCTGACCAAAGAGAGCCGTATCAAGAGTTGTGATCTCCAGCTCTCCTCCTTCGTCCATATGCTCAATGCAGTTTTTGACAATGTTCTGCAGCGCTTCCACCGTCCAGTTTTTATCACAGGTAAAAGACATATCGTCAACAGCCTGTTTATAGGAAATGCCGCGAAGTTCGAACTGGATCTCAAAGGGCTTTATTACCTCCGAGAGCAGTTCTTTTGCCGAAAGCTGCTCCCGTTTAAGTTCAATGGTCCCCGCATCAAGTTTGGATAATTTCAAAAGAGTCTGTATTAGCCAGTTCATTCTCGAAAGCTGCGCAGACTGAGTTTGCAGAAATTCCATACGCTTTGAAGTGTCCTCTTCAATGGAGAGAAGATCGTTCATGACCATCATAGACGTAAGTGGTGTCTTCAGCTGATGGCTTCTATCTGCTATTGCTGACGCCAGCTGCTTTTTGTCGTCACGAAGTATCTCATTCTGGAACTTAAGCGTGGATGCGGCCTTGTAGATATTATTTGCCAGGATCGAAAGCTCGCCCTCTTCCTGTTCGAGGATATCCGGTGTATCGTCCCTTGAAAGCACCTTCACCAGATAGTCGTTTATCTCTTCAATCCGGCTATATCTCTTTTTTGTGTAATAAAAAAAGACAGCAAGAAGAATAACCCCTGTAATAAGGAGCATTATCCCTGCTGCCATTCCCGATATAAGGAATCCGCAAAAAGTCATAAGTAAGATGACCGCGGTTCCAAGAATCATGATTCTTCTGAAGTCCTTGTTTTTCATGTTAGCCTACTATATACCCCATTCCCCTGACAGTCCTGATAATCTGTGGATTCGCCGGATCCTTTTCGATCTTATCCCGAAGCCTTTTTATGTACACTGTAAGTGTATTGTCATTTACAAAATCACCGCTTACGTCCCACATATCCTGAAGCAATTGATTTCTCGAAAGAATCATGCCCCGGTTGTTACAGAACGTAAGAAGAAGTCTGTATTCCAGAGCCGTCAGTTCAATACTTTTTTCTTCTCCTGTCTCCTCATCCTTCATTGTCACCTTGGCTTCATTTGTGTAAATGTTGATGTTCGCAAGCTTTTCCACCGATTCATCTTCCGGAGCTGCGCCGCTGTTTCTTTTCCCGGAGCGCCTCAGCACGGTCTTTATCCTGGCCATAAGCTCATTGATCCTAAAGGGCTTGCAGATATAATCATCTGCCCCCATCTCAAGTCCCATGACCACATTCACCTCCGCATCACTGGCTGTTAGGAAGATTACAGGAACATCCTCTTTCTCTTTAATGAACTTGCATACGTCATAACCGTTGCCATCCGGAAGGTTGATGTCTAAAATGCAGATATCATAACCGCCACTCTCCCACAGCTTCCTTGTCTGCATTATGCTTTCTGCATGTGTAACCTCATATCCTTCTTTTTCAAGAGAATATTTCAGCCCCATACTTATGGCATCATCATCTTCCAGCAAAAAAACTCTCATTTTCATCCCCCTACCTCAAGGTATTTCATGAGACTCCCTGAACCCTGGCGGCTGCTTCTTCCGGCGAGACCTCGCCTTTTGCCAGAGCCTCAAGGGCATCACGAATGACTATATAAAGTTATGCAATTGTTCTCTATTCATGGAAAAAGCCTCCTCTTAAAAAAGATTTGGACGTCCTAAGAAAAGGCTAATGTAATAAAAATTGTTTTCAAGTAAAATCTATCCTAATTTTCTGAAATTGTCAGAGACATACATCCATCGCATGAACCGCTAATATTTCCGGTGAGATATGAGCTGCCGGTACTATCACTTATACTTGGAACTGCATTGGTATTTGTGCTGGTGATTCTTATCACCAAAATCGAAATACGCAAGATGCGGGATCAGGATATTGCCTACGATATCAGGAAAAATGTGACCTGAAATCGATATTTAAAAAAGTGTATTGCTTGAATTCCTTGGTAATCCTCTTATTGTGTCCTTGACCGAAAAGGATTATCAGGCTTTCAACAATACCCGGAGATCCTCCTCATCCATCTTGGGTAAAACGTTTCTGATATGCTTTATGATTCGTTCCAGTGACTCCTCAGGATCTCTTTTGTATGCAGACCTGCAAAGCTTATCGCCCCAATATTTCTCGGCTATGTCGTAACGACAGTTGCCCCATCCGTACTCATCACCATTCTTGCGCTTGCTGTATTCGAAATTCACAGGCACAACATAAGTCTGCATCTGAAGTCTGGTAATAACTGTCTCAAAACCTTTATTGCCATCCTTTTTATAATTTAGACTGTCCTTAATGTCCCTTGTCAGCATAGCGCCGGCACCTGTGATGTAATCCACAACGCCTTTATCCTTGTATGGAGCAAGACCATCATCAAACCTGGCATCAAAATCATATCCGTCACGGCGATAATTGCAAAAGTCCGGCCAGAGCTCTTTGCTGATAAACCCGGCTTTTTTCTCAAAGAACTTTCCATAGACAAGCTCTTTATTCTGCAGGACCTCGCCCTTCCAATCCCAAGCATCCCACTTGACTCTGCCGCTCCAGCGTCCCTGATACCAGGCCTCATACGAAACATTCTCTTCTAAGGAGAATCCTTCTATTCTTCCGGAAAAGAATGGAAGATAGCCAATCTCATTTACCAGCTCAACCAGATCCTGCCTGGTCCTAATATCTGTAATGATCACACAATCACCTCTTTGAATTCCAAGTTAACTCCTCTCTCACAAGGCTGATTTCTGTTGCTCATCATAATGCCCTGACGTAACCAATCTCTGTATACACCATACCATGTCTGCCACGCTCAGATTTCATTAGTGATATTCCGTTTACCCTCATGGAATCACTTCCCTGAAACTCAGGCAAAAAAGCTTTCCCCTTAGTACAGTCAGCTCTTCTTATCAATGTAACATGAGGTAGGAACTTCTTTCTATCAAATGGGATGTCCTCCTCCAAAAGAGCTGCTCTAAGCCGCTTTACGTAATCTCTCAGATTCTCATTCTCTTCAAGTTCCGCAAAGAACATATCCTTAAAGGGTCTGAATCCACTCAGCTTTACAGAAAACGACCTCAAGGGTACTTTCTGCATAACTTCCACTATCTGCTCGGGATCGTCATACTCTCCGATAAATGCCAGTGTCATATGCAGATTTTCGCGAGGAGTATAACTGCCATTTACTCCGCTCCTCATGAGATCATCCTGAATCTCGGTGAGTGTATCAAGCATGTTGTCATCAAAGCAGATTGCTATAAACAGTCTCATTAAAGCCCCCACTTCTTCCACACATCAGGCTGATATCCCAACGTAGACTGCTTTCCATTCCTTACTACCGGAGTCATAATTATCTGTTGATTTTCAAGAAGCTTTTCCAGCTTATCCTCATCTGCAATATATTGTATTAGAGCAATTGCATCTTTGTCCTTAGCATTAGGATTTATCATATTCATAATGCCGCCGTTAGAAGCGGCAACAGAAGAAAGTTCTCCCTTGCTCATGCCCTTTTCCTTCATGTCGATAAACTGATATTTAATCCCTCTTTCCTTAAAAAATCGCTCTGCTTTCTTAGTATCATTGCACTTCTTTGTGCCAAAAATCTGTATGTTCATTACTCTACCCATCTCATTTCATTACACATCCAAATGCTGCTTTGCCAACCAGATTCCCCGCCAAATGATTAATGCCCTCAAACATCTCCATCATTTAAGAAGCTTCGAAAACTCCAAAGCTTTACCAACATCCCCATCAACCTTGAGCTTGCCAAAAGTAAAGGCAGCTACAGGATCGATCTTGCCGTTGATAAGCTTAATGAAGTCATCTGACTTGATGGAAATGGCACAATTCCTGTCATGATAATCGTATGGTTCCACATTGATCTTGTGGTCCTTTACTTCAACATAGAATACTCCTGGATCCTGATCTGTAAGATTAACCTGGACTGCAAGGAAATCTACGTTTGAAATATCGGCCTTTTCAGCCAGTTTTCTTACTTTAGTAACAACTGCATCTCGCTTCATAATAGTCCTCCACAATATTAACACTTAGTTTCCAACACAGAAAAAGCAGGGGTCAAAGAAAGTGCTCCTGCTTTGTATTATACTACTATTCTTTAATTGACAGCGCTCGTTTTATATAAACAGTTTCCTAATAGCCTGCCATAGGTTAGGGTTATCTTCAGTTTGTCCAGTAAAGAGGGTACATTTCAATCCCCCTACACGGATATAGGCCTGTTTTTCGCCCATTATTCCTTGCCACGTCCCATAGCTTTTAACATTTCCATCGCCTTTGCATAGGATTCTTTCATCTTCCGTGGATCATTTGTCGCTATCCCTTTATACTTAGCCATTGCTGACAACTTCTCATCATCACAGATAAAAAGTACTTCAGTCTCACATTCAGAAATGTATTTAGCCGCATCATCAGCATTAACTCGCACCACTTCAGCATGATGTCGCTCTTTTAGCATCTCTATCTGTTTTTCCAGTATTTCGTCTTCTTTTTCGCTCAGGCACAAAACAATCTTTGAATACACGTATTACTCCTTTCCGGAAGCTGGTATGAATACCCATCTGCAGCCCGGTATATTGCCCCTACCTCCTCCGAAATCATATTGCCTGCATAGTCCTTGAGTATCTCGTCAGTGACCGGATTTACCTCTCCCTTATCTATCAGATACATGTCACCGACCTTCCAAATATCATCGCCTTATAATCATTTCTAAGCATGCCATAAATATT
>JAEEGL017426965.1_pt1 | contig 13083 bp, 13 predicted proteins | sample 9134231 | NCBI WGS metagenome assembly JAEEGL01 (sample SAMN16246548, study PRJNA631951) | gut metagenome | biome: gut microbiome; feature: rumen; material: fiber-attached | host: Bos | place: Iran: Karaj | collected 2018-10 | reverse complement strand
TGCCATGCCATTGATGATTTTGCTTGTCTTGAATTGCAGCACTAAGGTAAGTGAAAAATCTGACATGGCAAAATCCTGTGCAACTTTTTGTTGCTCAGGAACTTATAAAAATGTTTAACTAAAGTGCTGCGGAATTTAGGAACCAATAAAAACAAAAGCAAACAAGGAAAAACAGGTTTTTATTTGTAAAACCTCTGTTTTTGTTAGTTTTTCTTGGTTTTTCTTTGTTTTTGAAAGGCGCGTAGCGTATAAATAAGGAACTTATGAATAATCCAGGCAGCAAAATGTCAACCTTACTCTCGACGTTATTTTTATAAACCACGGCATTATTATTATAAACCACGATAATAGAAAAATAACTCCCGACGATACGTACAAATTTTCTAGAGAATTTACACATATCTCCCGACGTTATTTTTCTATCTCCCGACGTTATTCATTTATTTCCCGACATTGTTTTTCCATTTCCCGACATTGTTTTTTCCTTGCTTGGCAACACTGCAAAGAAATGCGTTTTGGCAATGAAAAAGCACGAAAATAGCCCTGATTTTGTCAAGAAAAACAAATTGTTTTACGACTGCAATCCTTTTTTAAATTCAATTTTGTTTATACCTCGCTTTATATCAGATATTTATCGCTGTGATTTAAAGAAATTGCTGAATAAAACAAATTGATTTGTCTAAAAAGTCAATTTATTTTAGTAAAAATTAGCATTTTAAAATTGGAGAAAAATCAGAAAAATCGTAATTTTGCACCCAACGAACTAAAACCTGACAAATGGCAGTCTATTATACGCTGAAACGAAACAATATCCGCTCGCGAAATTCCTGCGGAAAATTCTACGCCCACACTGTAAGAATCAAAGAAGTGACGGGCGAAGAACTGGAGGAAATTATTCAGCGCAACTGCTCGGCGAGGAAGAGTGACGTCAGACAAGTGCTTACCGAGCTGGTGGAAGTGATGAAGGATATGTTGCAGCGGGGCTACGTGGTCAGTCTGAAGGAATTCGGGCGTTTTAGCTTGTCGGTGATGAGTACTGGTTCGGATACGGAGGGCGAGTTCTCGCGCCACAACATCAAAGGGCTGCGATGCAACTTTACTCCCGCCGGGCGGCGGCGCGGAAACGGCGACCACAGCATTCAGCGCGACTTTTTTGAGGGGTGTGAGATAAAGGAGTGGAAAGAAAACGATTAATATATACACATAACGAAAGCACACATACAAATAAGGACGAGGTTCTTTTAACGAAAAGAACGAAGAAATCCCTGGCACGCGATGTGTCGGGGATTTTTTTTACAAAAAAAACGGTTCAGACAGGCGAAAACCGCCCGTCTGAACCGTTATATTAATAAAGGAAAACGAAACAGCAGACTAATAAATGCAGAATCAGGAGAAAGAGTGCATGAAAAAGAAACATAACAACCTTAGAAACGGCATCTGTCTCAGCGCAGACGCAAGGGCAGGCCCACCACCAGCTCGGTGAAGTCGGCCTTGGTGAGGTGGGCGTTCAGGCTTACGCCCACGTGTAGGCCGCCCAGCCGCGGAAATGTGTAGTGCAGGCCGATGCGCTCGTAGTAGGGCTTCTCTATCACCTTGGCACTGCTGCCCATCTGGCGGAACAGATAAACGCCCACCGACATGTTGAGCGACAACCGGTGATAGTAGGCATTGTGTTTCAAGGCAACGCCCACCGACCAGGGCGACACACGCTCGGCTTCGTCGGCATGGCCGCTGGCGTTCTCCAACTGACGGATGCGTTTGTAGTAACTGCCATAAAACAGGCCCGCACCAAGGCCCGTTGCCCATCGCCGGGCATAGCGTCGCATGAACGCTGTCTGCAGCGAGTAGGCCGGGTGCAGCCTGAAGTGCTCGGTGCGGTAGTCGGGGTCGGCAGGGTCGGTGCGAAACTGGGTGAGCTGCCAGTCTTCGAGCAGCGTTTTTCCGCCAAGGCCGGCGGTAATATCAAAGAACCAGTATTTGGGAAAGGCTGCGCGGCTAGTGCCCGCCTGGGGTGAGCGGTGGGCTGAGCGAGAGGCAGAGCTGCCGCTCGTCCTGGCGTCGAGAATGTCGCGATACGCAGGTGAATAGACAATTCCCACGGCAGGGCCCACCGTATTCTCGCCCTTGTTGGGGCGGTAGAGCGCACCGTTGCTGTGGTGGCGGTATTCCATGCTGCCCGTAATGGCCCACTCGGGCGTAATGTGCCAGCTGACCATGAGCGCTGCCCCGAAATAGATGGTGGCAAACGAGCCAATCAGTTCGTTGTCGATGGCGTCGGTATTGTTATAGTAATGACTGTTCAGCCCAATGCCGCCGCGAAGCACATAGGCTGCCTCCCAGTGGCGGCTGCGCACCACGGGGCGCGCAAACGACACGTAGAGCGAGAGCGCGTTGCCGAGCACAGAGTGATAGTCCACCTCCTGGGCCTTGCCCCACGAGGGCGAGGGGTAGCGGTGCATGGTGATGCCGTGGTTGAAGTCGTAGGCAACACCCAGTCCCAGCGTCGGATAACCGTAGTCGGCGGCATAGTCGTCGCCATCGGCCGGCACTGTGGTGTTGGTGAGCTCGGCTGCCACCGTGAAAGTGTTTTTTCCGTGAATCCACTGGCGCGAATACTGGTCTAAAGGCACCTGACGGCCCGGCATCACCCGCAAGGCGCCGCCCCAGCGTCCGCCGAGCAGACCAGGGGCCACGCTGTCGCATTCGCCAGAATAACAATTCAGGCTGCCAAGAACAAGCATCAACAAGATGATAAGCTGCAGTTTGCGCATAGCGATTCGAAAAAAACACTGCGAAATTAGTTAATAATTCGGTAATTACAAAATATTTAAATAGAATTTCTTTTGTTTTTTGCTCACTTAATCGTACCTTTGTACCCTGATTCTTAGAATTGTAGTTCACTGTACATACAAAAACCTATCAATTTGACATGATGAAGAAAATATTAAGAACATTAGCTATAGCCGTTGTGCTGGCCATTTCTCCCATGGCGGCATTGGCACAATACGATGTGGAGACTACCGTTCGCGCCGACCTCGTAAGCAAATATATGTGGCGAGGACTCGAGAAGGGCGGTATCAGTCTGCAGCCCAGTGCCAAGGTATCGTGGATGGGAGCCTACTTCAGCTTTTTCGGCAACACGGGCTTTGAGCGCAATGACCCCGAAGAGCTCGACCTCACCCTGGGCTACAAAGCGCCCTTCGGACTCAACGTGGGCGTGACCGACTACTGGGAAACCGGCATCACCAAGTACGACCTCTACTTCCAGTACAAGAAGGCGGAAACGGCTCACCGCCTGGAAGGCAACCTTGGATACTCGTGCAAATACTTCAGTCTGCAGGGCTATTGCATTTTCTGGGGTAACGACCGTAAGCGAAGCGACAACAAGCAGGCTTACTCTACGTATATAGAGCTCACCGTTCCGTTTGAGTTGGGCGGATTGGACTGGCAGATTCAAGGTGGTTTCACACCCATGGAAAGCGGCGCCCACCAGAAAGTCTTCGACGAGAGCGACGAGGACTACGGCATGTGGTATTACACCTACGCCAACGGTGCTGCCTGCGTGAATGCCTCGCTCAAAGCCAGCAAGGAACTGAGTTTCCGCAAGTTCTCGGTCCCCATCTACGCGGTTATCAGCAGCAATCCCTACATGAAGACGGCCCAAATCCTGGCGGGCGTGGCCTTCAAGTTCGACAATTTCTAAACAAGAGATTATAATAATAGGAAAGAAATTAGAACCATTGGATTAATTTCGCCAGAAAAGAATGTCATTCAATTCTTTGGGGTAATTCATCCAATGGTTCTAATTTCTTTCCTATCCTTTTGCTAGTTTATTCTCCTTCTTCTTCCTTTTCTTCCAGCGCTTTACGTGGCTCATCGGCCTCGTCGGAGATTTCAGGAATGGGGCGTGCGGGATTCTGCTTGGCACCCAGTTTTTTCAGCTCATTGGCCGGCACCAGCATGCTTTGCCTTCCGTCGAGTTTCTTTCGGGCATTGTCGTACGACTGCTGCACACGGCCAATTTTCTCGCCTATATCGTCGAATCGCTTCATGAAATCGCCCACGCGGTCGAGCAGATCGTTGGCCAGTCCAAACACCCGCTCCTGGTTTTCCGTCTGCCGCTGCTGTGTCCATGCAATCTGCAACATGCGGAGCACGGCAAACAGGTTTTGCTCGCCCGTAATGAACACTTTTTTGTCGAAAGCCTCGCTCCAGAGGTCGGTGTCGGTGGTGAGCGCCAGCAGCAGTGCCGACTCCTGGGGCACAAACATGATGACATAATCCAGCGTCACCCGCTGTTTGTTCAGATAACGGCTGTAGTCCTTGCGCGAAAGCTCATCTACATGCTTGCGAATGCTGCCCACGTGCTCGGCCAGCGCGCGCCGCCGATCGTCGTCGGTCTGGGCATTGACGTAGTTGATGAAGGCAGTGAGCGACACTTTCGAGTCGATAATCACGTCTTTGTGGTCGGGATAGTGCAGAATAACGTCGGGCACCATGCGCTCGTTGGTGTCTTCGTTGCGGATGGCATTGCCATGCTCGTCGCGAATCATCTGCTGCAGGTCGTACTCCTCGCCACGCGTGAAACCAAAGCGCTCCAGCAGCAGGTCGAGCTTCATCTCGCCGAAGTTTCCCTGCACTTTCGGCCCGCTTTGCAGGGCCCGTGCCAGGCGGTCGGCCTCGTCGCCTATGTGACGGGTGGCCTCGTGCATCTGTCTGAGTTGCTCGGTCAGCGTGGCGGTGTTGCGGTTGTACGAGTCGCGGTTGTCGTCCATGGCCTTGCGCATTTCGCTGATGGTTTCTTTCAGCGGATTGATGAGCGCGCCCATCTGCGTCTGGTTGGTTTCGTCGAGCTCTCGTGAGCGTTGGCGCAGCAGTTGCTCGGTAGCCGTTTTCAGTTGTTCCTGTACCAGCGACAGACTCTCGCGCAGCTGACGGTCGAACCGCTGTGCCGCCTCCGCTTTCTCGCGTTCGTAGCGTTCGTAGGCGGCGTGCAACTCTTGTTCGCGGCGCTGGTTGAGTTCGGTCAGCCGCTGGTCGAACTGTGTGTTCAGATTATCTACTTGCGCGCTGTGAGCCTGCCGCTCGGTGAGCAGCTGGTTTTCGTGCAGCTGGCGTTCGCTGTCCATCTGGCTTGTCAGCGTGTTCACTTGGTTGGTTTTCACGGCCAGGTCGCTGGAGAGCAGCGCGTTGGTGCCCGCCAGCGTGTCGTTGCGCCGCTGCTGGATGAAATAAACCACCACGGCGCCCACCAAAATACCTTTTATGGTAAGAAGAATGTCAATCATGAGCGCAAAGTTACAAAATCTTATCAAAGTAACTCACGGAAACAACCCAAAATTTTCTAGAAAATTTCAGTAGATCGTCGAGGAATAAATCCACAACTCGTTACACGGCAAAAATAATGTCGGGAGAAGTTTCTCTCTTTCTTGGTTTCAAGCTGCCATTCGGCATGAGGCTACCGTTCCGCTGGGTGTTCGGCTCAGAGTTTGGCGGATTTCCCAATCCGCCGCATCTGAGTATCAGCATCTCCTGATGCGACAATTACATTTCTTTTCCTTATCATGATCTAAAGAATTACAAATTTTTCGCTATGCTCCGTGCAGCAAGACAGTCAAATACTCATTCTTCGGTGGATTGCAAATATTGCAAATCTACCGAACATCCGCTGCAACGGAGGATGAATTACGCGTTGCGTAGAATAATATACTTATGAAAAATTAGGATAAAGCTGTTTTAAAGATTTAACGCCAGTCTGCGTAAAAACAGGCTGGCGCTGGTTTTAATAATCGGTTATTTATTAATGCATCATTATCTGCCGCCAATCACCTTTCGTCCGCCCTTGATATAGATTCCCTTGGGCAGTTCTGCAGATGTCGATGCAGAGTTTCCCACCTTTCGTCCCTGCAGGTCGTATAGCTTGTCGGCTTTGTTCTCTGCCTTAGGCCTCTCGCTAATGGCCGTGGGGGTGCCGCTTGACGAAGCCTCGAAGTCCGTGTTGCTGAACAGCAGTTTATCTCCCTCGTAGCAAGCATCAAACACCATGTAGTCGCACACACACGACGGTTTCTCGTAGTGCATGCCCAGCAACAGCCCGTTTTCCTTGAATCCGACGCCCTCCACCGCAACGGCAGTTATTTGGGGAATGTCTGATTTAAAGGTGTGGCGCACAAACGATTCCCCGTTCACCTCAATCACGTCCTGATAGTCGGTCATGTTTTCCCGCCAATAGTCAATATCAAATTGTCTGGGATTCAGCTCAGTCATTTTCTCTTCCGTATCAGAGTACGAAGGAATCATGTAGGTGGCAGTGCCTTCCTCCCTGACGTAGCCAAACAGCGAAGGCTCTCCCCCGTCAATGCGCCTCATGATTTTGAAATACTCCCTGTCTTTCTTGCTGCCCTTGCTTTTCACTGTGGCCTTGCCCTCCAGTGTGAAGCTCACAGGGTATGTTGTTTCCTCATACTCCATCTCTTCGGGCGTTTCTGTAGCCTCGAAATGGTGATAAGTGTAAGTCCACGACTTCCCTTCCCCAAGCATCGCTCTTTTCTGTGCATACACTATGCCACAGACAAGCAGAATAACAATTGATAATACCAATCTTTTCATAAGCTTAAATATTTAAAATAATAGGTTTATAACAGTTATATTTGTTTTTTCTGTTCTATCCAAGATAAAAACCACATTGTCTGCATCAACGTTGCAAAAATAGAATCTTTCCATATATTCTCAAAATTATATCTTGAAATAATAATACTTACAGCCTTTTTATCTGTTTTTTTAAAGATATTGTAAAGCAATTATTTACACTTTGTTCCGTTGGGTGTTCGGCGCGGGGTTCGGCGGATTTCCGAATCCCCCGTTCCGTTGGGTGTTCGGCGCGTGGTTCGGTGGATTTCCGAATCCGCCGCCATTGAGTATCAGCATCTCCAGATGCGACAATTACAGTTATTTTCCTTATCATTATCTAAAGAATTACAAATTCAAATACTCATTCTTCGGTGGATTGCAAATCCACCGAACATCCGCAGCAACGGATAAAATTTGCACCTTTGTTCAAAGGGTCATTTGTTAGTGTAGCATAATGAAAAGTATAAGTTACAATTACACCATCATCTACCAACCTGACATCGCGAGTTGGAATAGTTTCCTCATTCCCAATAACAGTTTTCCCGTCCGTAATATTTATGGTCCTAATGTCTTGGGACATAGATGGAAGGGCTGAACCAAATAATAAATATAGGCAAAAAAGCCTATAAACATTAAACTTTCTTTGTTTCATAGTTGTAATAGTATTAAAGAAGAATAATTCTATTGTATAAAGGAAAGCCTGTTATACAGTTTCAAATGTATGTGAGGGCTTTCCAGTGCGAGAGAGTTTTACAATGTTATATAACCGTAGAAATAAACGCTATCAGTTAAGAGGCGGATTTCAAATGTGCCGTTCAAGTAGGACGGCAGAGCCACGCTCGACACTGAGGCTGGGATATATGTGGTATATACCACATTCTCGTTTTCATCCAACAGGCAGAGCGTGTAGTCTGCATGAATTGAAGACAAATACAGAGTATTACCGTCTTGCTCCATCTCTGGCGTCAGTATAGGAGACTTAGGCAGTGGTACGTCCATATTGTCTTTGTCAATGCCGCCTACCTGCAAGTTAACATTCACTTTTTCTGCATGGGCACAGACTGAAAAAAGTATCATCAGCATCATGCAGAATAAATAATTAGTTTTGTTTTTCTTGTTTCTCATCTTTTTCTATTAAAAGGTTTGTGGTGCAAAAATATAACAAAACAGCAAAAAGATGCATTTTTTTACTTAACAAAAGTAAACAAAATTATAAAGCATTGACATTCTGTCATTTACAAAGCACAAAACAGAATGTGTTTGCTAAGTGTTTTTCACTTAGCAAAAGAAAACAAGGCAGCAAGAAGCCGTTGGCTAATGCATCGTGAGAATATGTTTATCAAAATCCTTTGCGCTGCCTTCTAAAGCAAACACTTTTTTGAGAAGCCTTTTACGAAGTACGCCCAAATGCTGCAAAGAGATTTTTTCTATTGAAGCAATATCCTTTAAAGGAAAATGTAAACGTAAAAGGATGCACACTCTTTGTTCACCATCTGTCATTTCTGGATAGTATTCTCTGAGTGCATTCAAGAAGGAAGGCAAATGCTGGCTGACATGCAACTTTAGCTGGTGCCATTGTTCAAAGCCAATAATTATATTTTTGTCAGAGAGTGAATCTTTGAACAACTGAACGATTGGGGCATCTACAAGGCCTTCTTCTGTGTGATAGAAACTTGCCACCTGCTTGCGCTTCTGTAATTCCTGTATTCTGTGCTCTAGCTGTTCTATCTGTTCATTTCTCTCAGCCATAATAGAAGAAAAATCTTCAATATTATTGTTGTCCAATACATCCATCTCATTTTTAGCCTGCAGCAACTCTGCATATTTTTCTCTCCATTCCTGTACGTCTTTTTGAACTTGCTCTTGTTTACGCCTGTATTTTACAAGGAGGATGTATCCAATAAATAATAATGTTACAAGTATGAATAAGCCCAGCAAAGCGGCAGCAAGCAAGCGGGTGTTCCTTGTTTCCAGCATTGCTGCTTTTTTCTCTGCTCTTGAATAATTATACGAAGCTTGCAAGCGCTGATAATAGTCTGTTGACAACTCATTGTAGCATGAATCGTTCATTTCCCTTGAAAGCAGGGCATACTTAACAGCAGAGTCGGGCATGTGTTTCTTTTGAAAATAATGGCAAAGCCCCCAATAGCCTGTTTCGAGGTTATTGGTTATTCCCGCTTCTTTTATTTCTTTTCTGAAATAATAAGCTGCTGAATCAAATTGACCTGTTTGCAAAAAGAAATCGCCTTTTAAATAATAGAAAGACTTGTTTTTAAGTTTTAAGTTCCCCGAAGAATCGAAGAATCCGGAATTCTTTTCATATTCATAGATATATTTCCTTGCCTCGTCATATCTTTTTCTTTCAATGAGTAAATCCAATATTGGGCCTGTTGACTGGGCTTTTTGGCGCATCAGACCATATTTTGCATACTGGCTGATAATATGCTCACGTAAGGCAAGTTCATCGTCTTTTTTGCCAATCAGGTTATAGATATTGCATTTTTTCCCCATGTTGCTGAGAAGCATCATGGTGTCTTCTGACTGCAACGCGCATATATGGATGATTTCATTTTCGGCCAGAGCTTCGTCAAAGGCATGTTGATTCATCATAATTTGCATAATCTGCCCGTGACTGCGGCTCAGCCGCTTGTAGTCGCAGTCGCTGGCGGTGGTGTCGGCCTGTTCCAGCGACTTGTAGAACATGTCGAGTGCCTGCGGGCTCTCGCCCGCCGTCTCGTGGGCGCAGCCCAGCAGGTAGTAGGCGCGCATGCGCTGGTGGGCGTCGCCGTGGCGGCTGAAGAAGTCGGCCAGGCGGCGGGTGCTGTCGATGCTGAGGGTGTCGTACTGGCTGTTGCGCTGCTCGTAGTCGGTGAGCATGGCCTCCATGTGTTTATGCTCAGAGGGCGACACGCAAGCTGTCAGCACCAGTAGCGGCAGGGCCTGGAGAAAAACGAGATGCAGGAGGACGTTTACTATTGGCCGTTGACGGTTGCCGGCTGACCGTTTATGTCGGTGGAAGTTGCGAGTTGTTTCTTTCATGTCGATTGTTTTTGGGTTATTTCGTATGCAAAGGTAAATAAAACAAAGGAATAGGCAAAAATTTTCTAGAGAATCTGTGCGTATTGCCGAGGAATAATTTCCTGTTGTCGTGGATTAGAAAAATAACGTCGTGAGACAGGAAGATATTATCTGGCTTGAATAATTCACAATGCCTTGAGCTTTGTCACACAGATTTCACAGATTTCACAGAATCTAATCCAATCAACTTTCACAGATATCGAAGATAAAAGGATTACACGGATTATCTTTCTTGGGGTTTTGAGTTAAATTGTATAATCGTAAATAGTCTAATTGTCATATAAATCTGTTTTTCTCTGTTTTTGTTTGTTTTTCTCTGTTTTTTTTGAAACTATTCATAAAACAGGTTGTTAAACAAACAAGCTGAAATTTTTGTGCACAATTTGTGCACAAAAAAGACATTCTGTACACCTTGATTCACCTTTTATTATTATATTTGCATGCAGAGAAAATGATGAATGCCAAAACCGTCTGAAAGGACACAAAAACCTAAATCAAATAATACGAACGCCTATGTTTAAATATGTAGTAAAAAAATACTGGAAAGGAGCGGCGCTGGCCATCCTGTTTTTCATCATGGGCATCTCAAGCATGGACACATTCAACGATGCGATGATTTTTTGCTTGGGCTTGGGATTCATGGTGTGGATGTTCCGCATAATGTTCCTCGGCAAGAGTGGCAGCGTGAAGATTTTTCCCATGGTCATGTCTCTTTTTCTCATTGCCAACCTGCTGTGGAGCATTTGCACGCTCAAGCCGCTGCGCAAGCTCATCCGCCGCTGGCACTATGCGGGCTTCAGCCAGCAGCCCTATCCCTATCTTGCACTCTACGGGAGCATCACCGACACGCAGGGAATGCTGTTTAAACTGTCGCCTGCCATCTTCCGTAAAAAGATTCCCACCGTGAAGGCCGCCCTCTGGCGCATGGTGGCACGTGAAGTGCTGGTGTTTGACGAGAACAGCAGCGAGAATGCCACCTTCCGTCTTGCCGAATGGACAGACTCGCCAAGCGACGGTATCGACCAGGCTTTCGAGCGCACTCTCTACAGATTCCTTGAGCAGAGCGCTGCCAAGGATGGCGGTGCCATTGTGCCCAAGACGCTCGGAAAGACCATCGGTTATGTGCCCAAAAACGCCAAGAAAGCCAACAGGGGCTATGACTATCAAAACCAGCTGCGCTTTGCCGATCTGCTGAGCACCAGTGTGAGCGTCCACTCTTACAGCAAGAAGGAGATTGCCAATATGTATGGCATGAAACGCTTCCTACAGGGGCTTCCCGGCTCGTTCGACAAATATGCCGTGGCAAAGGGAACTGCCGAATCGCCTGCGCTTGAACTGAGGCGCGTGTGGCCTGAATATGTGGCCTTCGGCTATGTGTTCGGCTTTGGCGACAGTGTGCTCAAGAAAATGTCGAAGATGCAGTCGCAGCTCAGTGCCAACGCTACGCTCAACAAGATTCTCACCAGCAAGCCCCACCGACAGGCGCTCGAAAAGCTACTGACGGCGGCCGGCAACGCCACTCCCTACGCCGAAGACACAGCCTCGGCTTACCTGGGACGCCTGCCCATCGCCTGGCATTCCGACGAACTCTACGACTTGTAGGCGAGTTACGAGTTTTTTAGTTTAGATTTGCAAGTTCATGGTTCATTATTAGTAAACACAATGAAAAAACAACTATTATTCTTCATACCCTCTACCATCCGGCAGACAACTGCTGCTCCTTTCTTCATGGAGGGCTGGGGCAGGTTGGCCGGGGCAGGTCTTCTGTCACTTCTGTCCATCCTGCCGCTGATGGCACAGCCGACAGAGCCACAAAACGGCAGCTGGCTGCCATTTCTGCCCGAATGGCTCGAAATGGCTATCTTCTTCCTGCTGATTTTCTTCGTACCCCTGGTGGTCGTTGTGGTCTTCGTTGGCATGTGGCGCAAGACGTTCAGCGTCATTTGGTACATCATCTCGCTGCAGCCCCTGCGCCGATGGCTAAAAAAGCGCAAACTGACCCGCGATGGCACCTATTTCCGCGAGCCGCCCGCAAAAGGAAACCTCAAAGTGGCAGCAACAGTTACCAACGCCTTCTCGCCAGCCCTCATCACCAATTACAACGGACTGTTTGGCGCACTCTTCCTGCGCCTGTTCTACCAAAAGGCACTCCGCATAGAGCACAAGGCAACTATGTACGGCACCGAGCCGCACACCGTGCTCACCGTCAACGACTGGAACCCCAGCGTGGCGGAGCAGCGGTCGCTGGAATGGAAGTTCTACAACATGATAAGCGGTGCCTCGGGCATCGACCGGGTGCTACAACCGCGCGAACTGCAACAATACATGCGCGCACGTGGCGAACATTTTGAACCTTTCGTCACCAGTCTGCAAAAACTCGACGAACAGGAGAAAAAAATGGCAAATGATCCGCAGGTGGCCAGTCAGGTTTTTGGCCTGAAGCATTTTCTGGAAGACTTCACGCTCATCGCCGACAAACAAATCAAAGAGCTGCCGCTTTGGGAAGAGTATCTGGTTTATGCCACCCTGTTCGGCATTGCCGACAAGGTGTGCGACAACTTCGCTGAGGTCTATCCCGACTTCTTCAGCATGAACAGCTTGGCAGGCACCGTGCTCAACCTCGTGGGCAACAACGGCCTCGCAACCTATGCCAACGCCGCCGCAAAGGGCATGGAGCTCGACTCAACCGAGCCGCAGGATGTGAAAAAGAAAAGAGAACGCTCAAGCCAAGAGCAACGACTCAAGGAAGAGGAACGCCAAAAAGAAGTAGCCCAACGGCAAAAAACCACGAGCACACGGAAAAGAACCAGCACAAAGAAAACAAAAGAAAAAACAGATAAACCAGACTCCCCGTCTGCTGATTAACCTGACGCCCCAGACTCATCATCCAAGAAAAGAAAAATTTTTTGTGCACAATATGTGCACAGAATTCTAGATAAAAAGTCTCACACAAAGGAACAGAGGTTACAGAGCAATAAACTCTGCAACCTCTGTTCCTCTGTGTGTGAGATAAAAACCTCTGTATGAGTTATTTCACGTACTCGGCAAAGTCGGTGAGGCGCATGTCGCCCTTGCGGGCCAGCGTGTCGTGGAGGGCGAAGGCTGCGGGCAGGTTGTGGCGTGTGTGTCCGCCGCGGGCAATCTTCAGATAGTCCCAGAGCAGCTGCTTGTAGTCGGGATGGGCGCATTGTTCGATGATGTGCTCGGCGCGCTGGGCGGGACTCTTGCCGCGCAGGTCGGCCACACCCTGTTCGGTGACGATGATGTTCACGTCGTGCTCCGAAGAGTCCTGGTGGCTGACGAAGGGCACGATGCTCGAGATGAGTCCTCCCTTGGCCGTTGACGGGCATGTGAAGATGCTGAGGTAAGCGTTGC
>JAEEGL015318437.1_pt1 | contig 13083 bp, 10 predicted proteins | sample 9134231 | NCBI WGS metagenome assembly JAEEGL01 (sample SAMN16246548, study PRJNA631951) | gut metagenome | biome: gut microbiome; feature: rumen; material: fiber-attached | host: Bos | place: Iran: Karaj | collected 2018-10 | reverse complement strand
TACTCCAAACAAATTTTGCAACTCCAATTGCTGTTCTATCTCCATTTGGTTTAGGTTTAGAATGTCTATCTAATCTAGCTTGTGCTTTTTCATATTCTTCCTTTGAGATAACAGGTTCATGATTTCCTTCTACTACAATTTGTTCTACTTCTCCTCTATTCTTTTTTGCTTTTTGTTCAAGATAATCCGGAATGTACTGTTTATTGTATACTATGGTTCCTGCATAAAATGGGTTTCTTAATACACGAGTAATGTATGGAGCAGTCCATCTTTCTAATCCTGTTGATGTTCTATAACCTTTTCTTTCTAAATCTCTAGCTATAGTAGTTGTTCCAACACCTCTATTGTATTCCCTAAATATATATCTAACAATTTCGGCTTGTTTTTCATTTACTACCATCTGATTCTTATTAATTTTAGTATATCCAAGAATATTTCCAGAACCCATATATATTCCATTAGTAAAAGCTATTCTTAACCCAGCTTTAACTCTTTGAGAAGTTTTTTTACTTTCGTTTTGAGCTAACGTAGCCATAATAGTAAGTTTTAATTCTCCGTCATCATCTTTGAATGTCCAAATATTATCTTCAGTAAAATATACTTCAACACCAATCTTTTTAAGTTTTCTTGTTTCTTGCAATGTATCAACTGTATTTCTTGCAAATCTTGATACCTCACGTGTGATAATTAAATCAAATTTACCTTCATGTGCATCTTTCATCATTTTCATAAAGTTTTTTCTCTTCTTAATAGAAGTTCCTGTAATTCCTTCATCTATATATCTGTCATATAGAATCCATTCTGGATGCCTATTTAATATTTCATCATAATACTGAACTTGATTCTCTAATGCTGATAATTGAGCTTCATGTTCAGTAGATACTCTAGCATATATAGCAACCGTTCTTTTCATTTTTCTTCACCTCTTCTAAGATTTACCATTTTTTAACGAAAATGATAAATGTGCAATTTGATCAATTCAATGTGCAAATTATTACAAAAGAAAAAGAAGTATTTCTACTTCTCCTCATCAGCATATTTCCATTTAAATCCACCAGATGTTTTTCTGTTTCCTGAACATACTTCACAAATTTTGGAAGCACCTGTTTCTTCTTTTGCTATTGTTATACTTTCGTATGTTTTTATGTATTTTCCATCTGTTGTATATTGATTAACTTTTCTATTATTAAATATTTTAGGAACATATTTATTAATGTTTCCCGAATTTACATCTTCTAAATATCTCCACTGATAATTATATGCTATATTATGTTTTTTGCATGCTCTTGATAAAAAAGCTGTGTTACCTCCAATTATTCTCGCCGCTTCTGAACAGCTATCATACGTTTTTAAATATTCACCTTTTAAATCATATTGATTTATTTTCTTTGAGACTCCACCATTACATTTATTACACCCAACGTTTCCTGAAACTCTAGTATTTGGACTACATTTATACGAATTATTGCATGTTGGACAAATCCACCAAACTTTTTTATCATATCCCTTTGATACATTCTCGGGTCTTAAAGGATAATTCTTTTCATAATCCCATTCTTTAGCAATTTCATTATGTGTAGTTTTTAAATCATTAAAACCTTCTAATACTTTATGGCCAGAACAATATGGACAGCTATCTCCTCTAGACGTCCTTTTAGAAACTACCATTTTATACGAATGATTATTATCACACCTAAAAAAGAAACTTTCATTAATATAGGCAGAAATCATATCTGGTTTTATGGGATAATTTTTTTCATAATCCCATTCCTTTGCAATATTTGGGAATAATACATATAATGACTTATCTCTCATAGTTGTAATATATTGTTTATATATAGCATTTCTATCTCTTTCTATATCAACACTAATTTTTTTATAATTATTAATAAAATCTTGTAATTCTTCATTAAATTTTTGTACATCTATATTATAAGATGACTTAATTAAAATATCACAAGTATTTTTATCTTTGCTTTCAATTTTTTCTTTGAATCTTATTAGTTTTATATTTCTTTCTTGACAAGCTTTATATTTTAATAATTCTTTTTTTCTAGCAGATTCGTTATTATGCCATGCTTCTCCATCATATTCAATACCAGTTTTTATAGAAGGTATGTAGATGTCTAATTCTGTTATATTATTTGTTAAATCTCTATAACTATTTAAAGAGTCTGAAAAAACTTGTTTTATGTAATAATATATCGCCTGTTCAGGAAATGATGTTCTATTTCTTTTATTACATTTAGGACAAAACATATTAGATATTTCGTTTCTTATTTTATTTTTATAATCATTTCCGCAGATTTCACATCTCCACCATACAATTTTATTACTGTTTTTACTCTCATTTGATGGAAAGTCTCCATTTTTATTGTAATCCCACTTTTTTAATATATTAGGATTATTTTTTTCGCACCATGTTTTTAAATCATTATAACCTGCTAATACTTTATTACCTGCACAATATGGGCATCCATGACCACTCTTTCTATGGGAAATACGCATTTTATATTTATGACCTTTTTTACATATCCAATAAGCATCTTTGTTTGACCCAACAGATGTTGTTTGAGGATTAATAATGTTTCTTTCATAATCCCATTCTTCTTTTAATTCGGGCTTTAAAGTAAATAGGTCATTTATTCCTGCTATTACTTTTTTCCCACTACATACAGGGCATTTTTGCCCTCTAGTTCTATTTGCTACAATAGCTTCCCATTCATGACCATTGTTACATTTCCACCATATCTTTTTTCCCGAACTTGAAGTAAGCTTTTCTAGATTGATATTTTTATTTTTATCAAAATTGTATTCTTTCATTAATTCTTTATCATTTTTTAATAAATTACTTTTCATAAATATCACCTACAAATATAGTTTTATATATAACGCTAGTATAACATAATTTCGATTAACTATGACATTTTGGACACTTACTGCCTTGTGCAGTTCTAACCTTTATTTCGGTTTGCCATATATGACCACACTTACTGCACTTCCACCATGGTTTATAATGTGATCCGCAAGTGTAATTTTCTGGTCCTATCTCATTCTTTTCATAATCCCAATCATCCAATAGATTAGGAAAGTTATCTTTTAATGATCCTTGTTTATCTATTCTATTCTTGATTCTATTAATTCCACTTTTTTTATTAGAACACTTTATACATCCAGAGCCTTCTGATCTTTTACCTGGCATTGCTTTCCATTCATATCCACATTTGTTACATTTCCACCATACATTTTTCCATGCGTGGTAATGTATTTTGTTTGGATGTATACCTAATTTATTGTTTTTTTCATAATTCCACTCTTTAATTAGTTCTGGTTGTTGCGATTTAAAATCGTTAAATCCTTCAAGAACTTTTTTTCCATTACATATTGGACATTTAGTATTTGAATTAGCGCGTGAATGAATTACAGCTTCATAGGAATGCCCTTTAGGGCAAATCCACCATACTTTCTTTTGTGATCCGCAAGTATACTTTTCAGGTCCGAATTCATTCTTGCTATAATCCCATTCTTTAATAAGTTCTGGCCTTAGTGATTTTAAATCATTGTATCCTATTAGAATTTTCTTATTTGCACATATAGGGCACTTCTCTTGTTTACTACCTGTTCTATGAGAAATAACAGCTTCATAAGAGTGCCCTTTGGAACATATCCACCATGCCTTATGCTTTGAACCATATTTAACCTCTGAAGGTTTTAATTGATTTTTATTATAGTCCCATTCTTTTGCAATATTTGGGAATAAAGTTTCTAAGTCATTTTCTCCTTTAATTACTTTTAAACCTGAACAATAAGGACATCTTGCACCTTTTATGTGATTTGATACTTGTTGCTCATAACTATGGCCATTTTTACATTTCCACCATACTTTTTTCTCTGATCCAGGCACTATACTACTTGGTTTTACAATATTTTTATCATAATCCCATTCATCAACTAAATCAGGATACAATTTTTCTATACTGTTTTCTTTTCTTTGTAGTATATATTGATTGTATATCTTTTGCCTATCATCAGATAAATCTATATCTAGATCAATTTTATAATTAAATAATTCTTCAATAATATCAAATATACTATATATTATGTTTTCAATTTCTTTGTCATTGTTTTTCTTTGTTAAATATAATGTATAATCAGCATAGCTAGGTAAATCTAACCCTTTTTCACGGACTCTAATCAGTTTAATACCAACTTCTTTTAAATGATTGTATTTTTCTTCTTCTCTTTTTAAAGATTCTTTAGAATTATGATAGTATGCTCCATCATATTCAATTCCAAGATTCATACTTGGTATAAAAATATCAACTTCTTTGCCTATTAAATCCATTCTATTTTGTGTTTCTTCAAACTCATTTTTCAAATAAAAATATATGGCCTGTTCAGGGAATGATGTTCTAATTTCATTAGCACAATTAGGACATCCTGTTCCACGTGTTCTTTGTTTTACTGCAGTTTGATATGAATTACTGCAAATCGGGCAAATCCACCAAGCTTTTTTATCAGAGAATTTTGATACTTTTTCGGGATATAGATTAATTTGGTTATTCTTTTCATAATCCCATTCTTTAATCAAATCTGGATATAGTGTTTTTATATCATTTAATCCTTCAACTACTATTCTTCCTCCGCATACTGGACATCCTGTTCCATTAGTAGTTCTACTAGCCACAATCGCATTCCACTCATATCCACATTTACCACACTTCCACCAAGCTTTATATTCAGATCCAGAAACTATATCTTTAGGATTCTTATTGTTTTTTTCGAATATCCATTCTTTCATTAATTCTGGATAATTATCATATAGAGAACCCTTTGTTTTAAGTTGATTCTTTAACTGTTTTTCTATATTTAATTTTGGTGCACAATTTGGACAACCCGTTCCATGTACTCCGGTTCTATTTTTTATTGATGTTTTCCATTCATAACCACATTTAGAACAAATCCACCAAACTTTGTTAGTACTACCATATAAGTATTCACTTGGTAATCTTTTGTTTTTGTATATATTGAATTCTTTTGCAATTTCTGGATATTTACTTTCTAAATCATTATAGCTTTTTAATAACTTTTGATTTGGACAAAAAGGGCAACCAGATTTTGAAATAGTTCTTCTATCTACTGGTGCATTCCATTCATGACCCTTAGAGCATGTCCACCAAACTTTTTTATGTGACGAACAGGCTATGTTATTCGGATAAATATCTAATTTATCATTCTTCTCATAATCCCATTCCTTAATTAATTCTGGATAGTTAGATGCTAGATCATTATATCCTTCTATTATTTGTTTACCAGAACAAACAGCACATCCTTGTCTAGTTTTTCCTTCACAAGTTCTAGAATTTAATCCCATTAGGTAACTATGACCTTTCGAACATTTCCACCATACCTTTTTCGCAGAACCATATGATACAGTGTCAGGAGTTAATCCAAGCTCTTTATTTTTTTCATAATCCCACTCTTTTATTAGTTCTGGATTATGATCTACTAAACTAATCACAAAGACTCCTCCTTCTTAAGGAATATTATATCATATAAAAAATAAGATTTTCATCTTACTTTTCTTAATTCTTGTTATTTTTGCAATTAGGGCAATGTGGCCTCTCAAGCAAGTGATCTGCTCTTGTTTTCCAAACATTGCCACAGTCTATGCAACCTACTGATAATTTTTCTTTTGCACCATAATAATTTATTGCTATTAATCTTCCATTAGATCTTTCAGTTAGTTTTTCTTGGTAAATCTCTAATTTAGATTTAGTATTTTCTTTATGCTCAATTATATCTTTTTGTGGTTCTTTAAAACAATATATACAACGTGGATTTGAAGTAATTGTTCTATAATTAGTTGTCCAACTTCTTCCACATTTTTTACATTTCATTTCTATGTCAGAATCTACATTTAAATATTTTATTACTTGTAAATCATTATTATTTAATTTGTTTTGGAAATTTCTTTTTCTTTTTTCTTGATCTTGACGACTTCTTTGAGTTCCTTCTTTTATACTTGCTTTATGGATTATAAAAGTTAGCCCAAATGGATTCCAATATGTTTCTAGTAAATAAATGTTTCTGCCATTTGATTGATAGTATAACTGATACTTGATTTTATTAATATCAATTCCAAATGTTTTTATTTCTAGAATTGAAGATTCGTTTGATAAATCACAAACCGCTAAAACATTGTCTTGTTCGTTTAACACCATTTCTTGTGACAAAATATTACCATTATTAAATATTTTTTCCTTTATAAAACTAATTAATGGTGGTATTTCTTCTTTAATTATTTCTGTTACTTTGTTAACTTCATTTACTTTATTTTTATCTTCCTGTCTAATTGCTCTTATAGTTCCGTCGTTATTCATTAATACAGGTATTTCATGGATTACTGATGGTAATGTTCCGATTTGATGCAGTTTTCTTCTATTTTCAACTTGAAATTTCAAAAAATCTTTTTTAACATTCTCAACATGAAGCATTGAATTAATTAAATGCTCAATAGTAATTCCGGAAATATTAGTCTCAAATTTCTTGATCTTCTTATTTTTAATACTTAGTCTATATACTTCTTCTAATTCATAATTAATTGAAGGAAAATCTTCGATATAATATTTAAAGTTTGGATATGTCGTTAAATAGCTCACAGGTATAATGTATTCTTTATTCATCTCATAAACATTATTTTGCAATACTATTAATTTATTACCGTTCATTCTTTCAAACAATTTCCATTCTAATATACAATCATTTATGCCTGTATGAATTTCTTGAATATTCTCTATTCCATAAATTCTACATAAATTATCTTTTGTAATGTTACCTTCAGAAAACTTACTTGAAATAATGTCGTGTTTAAAATTATAAAAAGACAATTTCTCAAATCCTTTTATTTTATGCCTTTTCATATAATTTCTTAAAAATGTCTCATCTATTCTTCCATAATGTAATATAGTTCTTTCTTCTAATTCAAATTCATCAATTAATGAATCAAATTCCTCTTGAGTTAATGGAAGTTTATCTTTGAGCATTTCTTCAGTTATTCCATTAATATGCGTTGTCCAAACAATATCTTCCAATTCTAATGGTAAAAACCTATCATATGATTTACCATCATCAGGCTTGTATAAGGAAATTGATAATAAATCGTTTTCTAAAGATGATAATCCATTTGTTTCAACATCTAAAACTACATATTTTTTAGAGTCAATGTTCTCCATATACAATCCCTCCTTGCTTTATTATATCATAAAAACCTGATACTTTAGGACTATACAAGTATTTTTTCTAAATCAAAATGAAGCTTCCATTCAATGTAATCTTGATCGGAAATTTCACCATTTTCTCTTTTCTCTCTCATTTCTTCCCAAGCTTCTAAACCTCTAATAATATCTTCAGTATAATATGTATCTTTTAATGCATCGATATTAACAATGAATTCACTATATGGAAGTAGTTCTTCTTCCCACATATGATAGTAGATAACATCAACTGGATCTATATAATCATATTTCTTAATAGCATTAATATTAACATCATATAATTCTGCTAAAGCTTGTAATCTTCCTGGAAGTGGTTCTCTAGCATTTCTTTCGTATTTGTCAATGCTGTCTGTTGGTTTATCTCCTCCTAATTGAAAATGTTCTGCAACGTAAGGTTTTGGCATGTATCTTAGCTCCCTTACAAATCTAAGTCTTTCTCCTTGGCTTAAATTATTAAATTCTGGTTTAAAAAAATATTTACTCATAATTCATTCCTCCATTCTATTTTTTTAATTCCATAAAAAAAGCTAGTATTTAATACTAGCCAACTCCTTTTTATTCTTTTTATTTGATTTGTTCTCCTTATTTGGACCACCTCCTTATTGTTCACTTAATTTGGTCTACAAAATATATACCCCCAAGTTTTATTGCAAGTATGGTATGCTTTTCAAAAATAACATTTTTCATATAATTCCTCTCTTTCATTTATTACTCCTTCTTCACTTCTAAACCCTTATAATTCCAACAAAAAAAGACTATTTCTAGTCTTTTTACTTTTTATTTTTGAATACCTTTTCGCGTCCTATTTTTGATGCTCGCGGATTGCAGCTTGTAAGAGAACAAATATTTGCAGTAATTAAGGCATACCACAATAAACATTATGGGTAATTAAGACATACCGCCATAAATGTTTTAGGTAACTAAAGTATACAGCGACAATGATTGTTGGTAATAAACGATAATCACGATGTTGCTTAGTGGTAATTATTATTTATAGTCACGACAAAGGTTGGTGGGAACAAATTCATCATTGTTTCTTGTTTTACCAATGCTCTTGTTTAAATATAATTTCTTTTGTTATATCATTATATGCAACTAATATATATTCACCGTGATTACAATACCCTGAATTGTCACATCTTGCGTAATTAACATATATTATAAAGTTTTCTTTTTTTCCATCAATTGATATATTTTCAAGCAAATTATCTTCATTTACTGCCTCTGGTAACTCTTCACTCTGAATTGTACCAATCCAAATTGATTTTGATTTATATTTTTCGTCTACAATTTTTTTTGATAAACTATCATCTTTATATGATAAAGAATTGATTTCACCGCCTTGTAGAAATGGATCTATATGATAAAAAGAAATATTCTCTGCATTTTTAGGTATTTTTTTAGGGAATACTTCATATAGTTCTTCATACATAAAATCTTTATAATATTTGTAGTTTGTTACATCAGTTGTTGCAGATTCTAAGCCCAGAAAAAATAATGTAAATAGGTAATAAATTGGAAGTAGTAGAATCGCAAATGTAGTAAACCAATTTATATTACTTCTAGCATTTTTATTTATTCTATACTTGTACTTTCTGTATAATGCTATACCAAATACAATTACTGGTATTATTAGTACTAATAACATTTTCAAATATAAACTAATACCATAAGCCAATGATGTTGTTAAAATACCCCAAAGTGCTATCAATCCGCAAATAATAAACATTATTGCTTGATATGTACATTTACTCATAATTGTTTTAAATATCTCCTTTTTACCTTTATCATCGTCAACTTTAAGTTTATTTTGGATTGCCATTGGAGATAGTTTTATTACATAATGATTTTCTTTTATGTTTGTATCCGGATATGAATCGGCCAATTCTACTTTTACTTTACCTATCTTAGCTTTTTTGAATTCACTTTTGTCGCCTAGAACTACATAAAGAATTTCTGAATAATAGATAATATCATCTTTAGCTTCTAAAGGTATTACTTCAAATGGTTTTTCTATATCAACACCTAATTCTTTTAAAAAGTCTGATGTTATTGGATATTGCTTTTTTACTTGAGAAATGTAGTTTTTACAGTAATCACAGTTACATATATCCTCTTTTTTTAGTGTCTTATAATATTCTTTATTCTTATTTATATCCATTAGAATCACTTCTTTGCTTAACTAAATTATATCATATTTATAAATTATTCTTTTCAATTGTATTTTTATACTTCTTATAAAAGCTTATGGCATCTATGACATATTTCTCAATATTCATAATATTTTTCTTTGCTATATCTTTTGGTAATACTTTTTCAAATCTTTCTTTACTAAAAGCAATTCTATCCTTTTGATTTCCTTTTTGTTGGGTTAGAATTTCTTCTAATGTTTCAAAATCAAGTAGATGACGTGCGCTTAATCTTCTTATTTTTATTGCTTGTTCTAAACTTGGACTCCTTTCTTCGTATTCCATCACATTTAGTAATAATTTTTGTTCTTCTTTTGTCAAGTATGATATTTCATTTGCTATAGATACTTTCATCCATATTACTGCTTTGGATTTAGGTATGTATGCCAAATCAACTAGTTTTAATAATTCTGGTATAAGATATGTTAATCTTATATATCTCGAAATGGTTCTACCACTTTCTTTATATGCTAAGCCAATTATATTGGTGGTTAATGACTTGTTGCCAATTTGTCCTGAAGCTATTCCTTGATGCTTCATTGCTTCAAATTTCATCTTACATGCAAATGCTTTTTCTGAAGGTAAGACTTCTTCTCTAAATATGTTACTATCTACCATCATTATTGTTGCTTCATCATCATCTAAATCATATACATAGGCATCTGCTTTATGTATGAGTAATAGTTCTAATGCTCTTTTTCTTCTATGTCCTGAAATCATTTCGTAACGTCCATTTTCCTTTTTTCTAACCGTTAAAGGAGTAATTAGTCCATTTAATCTTATGCTTTCCATTAGTAAGAATAATTCTTCATCTTCTTTAATTTTATAAGGGTGATTTGGGAAGTCATCTATATCTTGTAAGCTGATCTTTTCTATATTCATTTAATCTATCTCTCCATTCTATTTCATAGTTAAATTTCCAATCGATATATTCGTAGAAACTTATTGTCTTATTATTCTTTAGTGTTCTCATTTTTTCCCATTCACTTAGAAAAACATTTAGTGTTTCTTTATTCTTATCCATATATACTAAACTATCAGGAATATAGATTTCTATTTTGGGATATAATTCTTCTAACCACAGGAAAAGATATATTAGATCAATTATGTTTTCAAAATCATATTGTTTAATCGAATTAATATTTACTTGAAGTACTTCCGATAATTCTTTTATTCTTTTGTCTCCCGGTTTTCTATTTCCTCTTTCATATCTAGTCATCGTTCTTCTTTTACAGTCACCTGTGATTCCTAATTTGTCCGATACTTCATCTTGAGTCATCATTCTTAATTGCCTAATATAAGAAATTCTATCCCCTTGAGATAATCCATATAATCTTGGTTTAGAAAACAAAATTCTCATTTTTTTCACCTCCATTTCCGTGAGACATACTTTACACGAAAATAAGGCAAATTCGAAAAATTACACTTTTTCACATAAAAAAACGACTATTAATTTTACTTAATAATCGTTTTCAAAAATCTCTTTAGCCCTTATTTCAAGGGATATTGTGATTATTTATTACCTTTAGCCTTTATAGCGGCTTGTGCATATTTATTACTTGCAGTATGTATAACCCTGCTAAAACGGGTCTTTTTTAATTGAATCAATTATAAATACTATATAAATCTTCTAAGTCGAAAATTTTTAGTACTGATAAAAGAATTTTTTTATTCTCGGGTGATCTTAAATCGTATTTTCCATGACGGAACTGATTCCAATATGGATCATTTGATTTGCTTTTTAGGCATTCCTTGATTATTTCTTCATCTAAATCAATATTGAATCTAGTGCCATTCATTTTAAATTGATGTAATGAAATATTAAAATTTTCTAAATCTATTTTATTTAAAGGTATCTCCTTATGAATTTCACCGCATTGAAATATAATTTGATTAGGATTCATTGCATCGATGCTTCTTCCAAACATAATTGGGTACTTAATATTTCCTGGTAGTTTCCCGTTTCCAATAATTACGTAATCACCATAGAACAATCTATTGTCCAATATGTGCATGGATGGAAATGTTGGCATTGTCTCAAGTTTAGAAATTGGTACGTTATCGTCTTCTGTAAAAATATGAAACATTTCAACAATAATAGTTTTCCCCATAAAAGCATACCAAAAATCCATACCTTTTTTTATTCTTTTTGTTATATCCATGAGAATTCGACCGTAGCAATATTTGTGTCTACCATATTTTACTCTAAAGTAGTCTCCTTCTTTGTATTTTACGTTTTTTTTCTCTTCTTTTGAAAATTCTTGAATTTCCTTTAAATCTTTTTTTGTTGTGTCGCTTATATAATCATCTAGAACTCTTTTTATTGATTCTTCATCAGTTATTTCTTTTTCAATTATTCCTTCGTAATAATATTTTTGAGTTGTGTAATTTCCTATATCAAAATGATATTTATTATCCCATCCACTTTTATATATAGAAAAATATGTTCCAATTCCTGTTAATGTGTCGAGTAACGAGCACGTGATCTTTTTTGGATGACCTTTCATTGTTTTAGGCAATAAAACTGTATTTGAATCTGATGTTTCATAATTTACATCCATTTCCGATATATATGTTGCATATTCATTCATTCTAAATTGAAGTATTTTAACCATTTTATTATTATCAAAGAATACATAATATGTAGTATTATCTCTTGTTTTTTTATATTCTTTGCAAATATATGTATCTTTAGTTGGTTTTAAGCCCAAATATTTCCTATAATTATTATTGAAAAATATCATTGGTAACACCTCAAAATTATTATAACATATTTTTTATTGCCTTTCTTTTGACTTTTTAGCTATAATTTGTGATTTTTCTATCTTTTTTTCTAATTCATAGACATCTAAATTTAATTTCCAATCTATGTATTCTTTTAAACTTATTTCTTTTTTGTCTATCTTTTGATTCATCTCTTTCCACTCTTTAACAAATAGTTTTAAATATCTAACACTATCAAAACCTATTTTATCTAATGATTCTAAATCCATTTTATAGCCTGGAATTAATTCTTCCATCCATATATTTGTATATATTAAATCATTTGGATTAATATAATCATATGTTTTAATTGCATTAACACTAACATTTAATATTTTTGCTAATTCCTCTAGTCTATCATCCTTTGGAATTCTTTCATTTGTTTCATATCTAGTTATATGTCTTCTTTTTCTATCATCAGTAAATCCTAATTTACTTGCTAATTCATCTTGTGTCATGCCTCTTAATTGTCTAACATAACAAATTCTGGATCCTTGAGATAAATCTTTTAGTCTTGGTCTTAAAAACAATTCCATAATTTCACCTCCTTTCAAATTTATGCAATAAAAAAGACTAGATTTCTCTAGTCTTTTATATATAAATATCAACTATAATTGTCTGATTTCTACGTAACTTATTATTATGTATTCCTAAATCGAATAAATATCTTCTAATATCATCCTCATTAAAGACTAATGTTAGTAGATGAATGTAGACCTTTTTTAGTTCTTGTGTCCCGCCTTGATGGCAGCTTGTGCAGCAGCTAATCTAGCAATAGGAACTCTGAATGGTGAGCAAGAAACATAAGTTAATCCTACATTATGGCAGAATTCTACAGATTGAGGATCTCCACC
>JAEEGL015003818.1_pt1 | contig 13083 bp, 29 predicted proteins | sample 9134231 | NCBI WGS metagenome assembly JAEEGL01 (sample SAMN16246548, study PRJNA631951) | gut metagenome | biome: gut microbiome; feature: rumen; material: fiber-attached | host: Bos | place: Iran: Karaj | collected 2018-10 | reverse complement strand
ATTTACCCACCTGCAACAACAGGTACAACCACAGCTAACGGTTAAGGTAATTAAAGCCTACTGCTAACCATGCAGGGGCTTTTTTATTCTTTTAATTTTGTAAAAATGAGTTTATGCGTATATTATAGTAAAGCAATTTATACCCTAATAAAAAACATGGAATTACAGCAACGACTTTTACAGCCACAAACGCTAATAAGTATAATAAGCTTTATATTTGGGCTTGGTGTAGTTTGGGCTACGCTCAATAATAAAATAAACACATTGGAAAAAAAAATACAGGAGGTAGATAATTTAGACCTAAATACAAAACTGGCTCAAATACAAACTGACATTGAGTGGATCAAAGCCAAGCTGAGCAAAAAGTAATTTATTATTTTAAAATACAATTATGCAAATATTAGAGGGTAGCGACACACAGTTGACTTTTAATATAACTGAGACAAACAATGGTACTACTACAAATGTGGATCTAACCACATACGATAAAGTAACATTGTTTTTGCAGTTAACAAACGGTGTAATAGAAATAGACGGAACAGTAGACAGCGAAAACACAAACCAAGTAACCTTTGATATATTGAGCGAGCAAACGGCCAATAATTGCTGAGCTGTTTTGGCTGATATACGAGGGCTAAAAGACGCAAGCAAAATAAGATTTAACGAAAATACTATACAAGGTGCAGTTTTACATAGTATTAAAGTGCCAACATGAGCAACTGAATAAATGCAACCTTGGTACAGGGTAAAACCTACCAAGCAAATATAGACCAAGTAAAGCACAAAGTAGAGCTGACGCAAAAAACATATAACTTTAATATAGACCAACCATACTACTCTATTTTAAAAAAGCCAACAGCTACTAAAAATGTGGCTTATAGCATAAAATATAGGCCAGCAGGTAGTGCTGAGTGGATCCTACTTAGAGGGTGGTGGTACGATAACGGTGTACGGACAGCTAATGGTATTTTTACTAATTGAGCACAATAAACATGGTACAAATAGAATATGGGGACAGCTGAGCTGTGGCAAGGGAAAAAATAAACCAAATAATGGAAACAGCCGAAAATAGCATACCAAGTATTGGGCCAAATGGTCACTGGTTTTTGTGAGGTAACGACACAGGCATAAATGCCCAGGGGCCACAGGGAGAGCAAGGGCTAAAATGAGATAAAGGGGCTACATGAGACCGTGGGCCACAATGAATACAAGGGGAAAAATGAGAGACAGGGCCACAATGAGAGACGGGGCCACAAGGTATACAATGAGAACAAGGGCCAAAGGGTGAAACATGAGCAACAGGAGCTACTGGGCCAAAATGAGATAATGGTAAAGACTGAGCAGACGGTAAAAATGGTGCTGATGGTGCAAGCATAATAAGTGCCGAGTTTGTAAAAGGCGACATGGTTTTTGGCAAAGACGACAAAACACAGGTAGTATTGGAGAACGCAGTACAAACTTTAACAGGTCCACAGTGACCTGAGGGACCACAGGGGGTACAGTGACCTGAGGGGCCACAATGACCACAGGGGCCTGCATGATCATACACAGCTGGGCAAGGTATAGACATAACTAATAATACTATTAGTACTACGTTTAATTATGGTGAAAGTAGCACGGCTGCTGCAACAGTACAAAAGGAGGTAAGCATACCAAGCATAACAGAGCTAAACGTTGGGCAAGTAATTATAGTAAAGCCAACAGTGACAAGTACAGTAGCAAGTAGCACATTGAAACTAAATAGTTTTACAGCTTATAAAATGTTATATAATGGTGCAGAAATAACAGCAAGTACAGATAGTATAGTTTGGACTGCTAATGTACCAAGTATGTTTATATTAGACGAGGTAAGTGGTGTAAGGTATTGGCGTTTTTTGGGACATGGTTTAGATAGTAACAGTACATATACACTATACAATTTAATAGACAGTGGTAGGTACCAGTCGGGGCAATGATCCTACGCCATAGATAGGTATAGCTTATGTATGTTAAAGCCTGATGGTACATGGGAAAAAATAACAGCGACAAATGTAAAGTACTCTACTGGGACAACAAAGACAGTAAATACTAACTGATTTATACTAAACCAAATAAAGTTTTACAATACGACAACCAATATTGCTAATGGTGCTTTTGTGGGTGCTAATACCTTTTACTCACAAATAAATACTGCAAATGCTGCGTACTCGTTTAACTGTGGTACAGCACCAGGTTGGAGTGTTTGAGATCCAATATATTTAGTAGGACATATTGGAGCCGATGGACTATTTTATTTGGATACTACACAATGGTGGAGCGACACTTTACCAAGTACTAATGATGGTAAGCTTTATATTAGGCTGGGTACTGCGTTAGCTGCTGAAAATGCCACAATATCGTTTTTAGCAAACAGGCCAATATTTTACCATGATGGATCTAAAATATGTGAGTATAACGAAACATACAGCCAACTAATATTTAATAGGCCAACTACTGGTAGCTACGTGCTAAAATGTGTTGACGGTGTTATTAGTTGGGTAGCTGAGTAATTTATATTATAAAAAAATATAATGGCAATTATTTTAATTGGTGCAGTAAGTAGCTTTTTAACCTGGTTAGCAGGTAAAACAAAAGTTAGCAAAACTTATTTAAGCATGGCACTTTGTATTATACTTGGTGCTGGTTATTATTTTGCTACAAAGTACTACAACGTACAATGGGAGCAATTAGTAGAGGTAATTGGTGGAGTTTATGCAAGTAGCCAAGTAATATACAATTTGGCAGTAAAATTTGGGTTGTTAGAAAAAGGGCAATAATAATTTTGTCCTTTATTTTTTTATATAACCCAAAATGAGTAACAAAAAAAGTATAGCATACACCATGAAATACCAACCAGCAGGAGTGGTACTAACCACCCTGACAATAAAGTAAGCCTGCCTGATAGCGAGCACGTAAACCTACATAGGTGGCTTGGTAATAAAACACCAGCAGAGCAACTATTTAAAGTGTTAACCACCAATAAAAAAGTATGGAGCGACAAGTTTATACATGAGATCGTAAAAGTGCTGGACGCTAATTTTGACAACTACTATAAAGAGCACGTACATGGCGACATACAAGGTGAGCGAGGCAGTTTGATGGAGTTAGAGAGGCTTTTTAGTTTTTAAAAATGTTATGTGGTTAAAATTAAAGCTTTTGTGGGAGAAAAATAACAGGATCCGTAAAAAGCAAACAATAAAAGCAATAATAGAAATAGTGGCCTATTTAATAGCCTTAGGCTTATTTATAGGCTTTGCTACAAGTTTATTTTTAAATTATAAAATATAAAAACATGAGCGAGGAGGAATTTTTTAACGGTTGTTTGTGAGTGGCAGAGAGTGCCACAGATTTTATTTTAAACGAGGGTAACGAGGACGGCCTACCTACTTTATACCAGCAGGACGACATATACTATGAGTATAACCAAAGTGCCAATAGTTGGTCCAAGTTAAGCTGTACTATTTTTAATGCTATTACAGCAGCAAGCGACTTATTTAATTATGAGTTTACACTGGATCAAATAAAAGAGATAAACGACCTAAGCTATGAGCATGGGAGAAAACAGGGCGACGGTTGGTATACAAACTATGCAGTAGATTTAGTTAGAAATTGGCGAAACAGTAATAAAGAGCTGGTAAAACAGTATGGTAAAATAGCAAAATATAGGCTGGATATGAGAAACGACGAGCTCGTAAACAGGGTACTGGCTAAACTTTACACGATCTGTTGGAGTTTTGAGGGTAACACGGACTACATATTGGACTACTCCACGGACTGAGTGTTGGACAATTACGAGTTTGGTAAAAAAATATATGGGCATAGTGTAGGACTTAGAAAAATTAAGGGTAAAAAATGTATTAAAGATAATTACAAAGGTAGAAAATACAATGGCCTACCTACAAACATATACGAGGTAAAGCCTACATGTAAACAACTTGTAGACGGTAAAACATATAGGCTTTGGGGTTATTTATATACTAAGGTTAGAGAGGATAATTACGAGGAGTTAATGAGACTGGAAAAAGTACACACAGCTTGTAATAACGTTTTAACAGCCAATAGTGCTCTACGGCATGAGACAAACGACAAAACGTTACAAAAAAAATTACATGATCTAAGCGAATACGTTAGAAATAACAACATAGCTTATATAGAAAAACACAAGCAATTACTCAGTTAGTACCGTTGGATAAAGTTTAATTTTGATAAAAAATATTACGAGGTGGTAAAGTTGTAAGGACAAAACAAAAAAGCCGTTAAATTTTCATAACGGCCTTTTTGCTATTTATATTTAATTCTATGAGCACCTAATTTAGTCGGTTGTTAAAACTTGTTACAAAGTTTGCATGGCACTGGCTAACCTCAGTAAAGGCACCCTCCATGTCTTTTGTATAATCTGTTTTTATCCCTCCTATACAGTTTGTGTAGGTGGTGTACATTTGATCCATATTTTTTATACTAACAAGCTCAGCAGGTGTACAGTCGTAGTCTACTACTGTTTTGTCGTAATAGTCAGCCATAAACTTTGTAGAGCATTTTGTAAACTCTGATATTATTAGGCTCATGTTTCAAAGTTTGGTAGTATTTTGCACACACTCGGTGTAGTCGTAAATAATACCCACTTTGTCAGTTATAATACTCTCACATTTTAGGGCCTCCTCCTGTGCTGGTTGCTCAGTAGCTGGCTGGTTTACTGTCTGCTGTTGCTCCTGGGCTTTTTGCTCTGCCTCCTGGTCGTTTAGATTACCACCTATAACACCAAGTATAATAATAGCTACAAATATAATAGCTCACCAAGTCAAACAACCCTTGGTCTTTTTCTTTTGCTCTGTTTTTTCTGTCATTGTACTATATTTTAGGTAAATAAATATATTAGTAAATATATTTTTACTCTGTAAAATCAAATGTATTTGCCTCCATTTCTATTACCATATTATCTATACATGTGTTGTACTGCTCAGGATCGGGTAGCATAACACAGGCTAAAAAATGTGCTATAAATCGGTCTATAAACATTTTAAGGCTATTAAAAAAAGTAAAATCATAACTACACCCCAGCCAACACCAGCTACTCATTGTAAAGTGCTGTTGTCTTTTTTTAGGGCTTTGTTTTCGGCTTTAAGCTTTTTAACTTTGGCTTTGTAATAATCTTTGTTTTTTTCTATCATTTTTAGTGGTTTAACTAATTTTATTTTGAGTTACCCATTAACTCTAAACACCAGCCTGGCATGTCTGCCACTGGTTTACCTCGGCAATAATCGGCTTTGTATTTTAGTGTAACTAAACCTATGCAAACACCTAATACAATTATTACTACCATTGCTATTTCTGCTTTACTCATTTTTGTCTAAATTTTCTAAGCTAAAATTATCCTCTATAAAATCTATAAGTGTATCCTCGGCCTCGTTAAAAGTTGTATAGTCTCAGGCCTCTATCATTTTTTTTGCACTGTCTGATCATTTTACATAACAATATACCTTTATCATGTATGTATTATCGTTTTTGTAAAAATCATTTTGTACTACACTACCAAGGATCCTTAGACTTTTTGTAAAATACTCATAAGTTACACCTACTTTTTTTTGTACATTTAATAAGTTTTTTTTTGCCATTTTATCTATTTTAAGTAATAAAAGTTTTTAACTGGTCTAACTCAAAAAAAGTTAGTTTTCATTAGAATATATAGCCAAGTAAAAATTTTACCAAAGCTACAAGTCCAAATAGTACTGCAAGCATAATTAGCACCAAAAATATAAAAATCACCCATCTACCACAGCCTGTGGTTTTTTGCTCTGCAAATTGTTTGGTGAGCTCCTGCTTTTGTTTTTCCGTTTGGGCCTTTTCAAGCTCAGCCCTTAGCTCTTTTAAATTCATGTTTATTTTGTTATTGATCTAAAACTCTTTGACCACTGTAAAGTCTCTACCCTGTTGTTTTTTTTGGTCTCTTATTATTACTTTTTCTGCCTCTTTTATAGTATCGTATCCTGGTGTATTTCCTCGTGGGCTTGTCTCCATATCCAACCATAAAAACAAGGACCTTTTTTGTGGTGCATATACTGTTTTACCTGTAATACTTTTACATTTAATTATTCTGTATTTTGGTCCAAACATGGTTATCTTAGTATAGTAGCTAAAAACTTTATAGGATCCTCCTGTATAGACAGTACCATTAGTATTAGATCCTCTGCCATTATTCATTTTACAGTAGGTTTTTTTAAATACTCGGGTAGCTGTTGGTCTAATTTTCCTCAATTATCAAAGTCTATTTTTGCAGCGTCCTTGCATAACCATTTTACAAACTCAAAATGTTTACTGCAAATATATTGCCTGTATGGTCTGCTCATGCCTTGCCAGTCTTTCTCTGTCCGTGGCCTGTATGTGTCTCTCTCGTCGTTTGCTACTATAAAATTGTAGTCGTTAAAGTAGTCTAAAAGTTTTTGCTCGTTTTCTGTCATGGTTGGTTGGTGTAAAATGTAAAAATTTATGCGTTTTTTATATCCTGCTCTACGTTTTTTAGATCCTCATTTACTTTTGCTAACTGTTTTTGCAGTTGCTCTCTCTTTTTTAACATTATACCCTTATCATATTTTACAGGTTTAAACATTGCCTTACATTGCTCTGTTAGTTGCTCTAACTTTTCTATTGTATAATATGGTATTTTATCCTCGTCGCTATCTTTACCTATAAAAAAGTATGCTTTACTTTTGTATTTGTAGTTTTTATTTGCTGGTATATGCTTGCTATAATCTCGGCTATATGTATAAAATACTTGGTTTGCTCTCAAATTTAGCTCATATAGTGGCCTAACGCTATTCATTTTGTTGTATGGTATTTCGTAGTATACGTCAGGCTCAATATCAAAAGCTGTAAAAGGTTGTACATATATTTTTTGCATGGTTGGTTGGTGTTAAATTGTAAATTATAAATTATCTCCTAATACTAAAAGTTGCTGGATCTATTTTTCAATAAATACTACTTAAACATGCTACCATGTTTTTTTCCCAACTGCTCTCGCTTGTAGCATATCTTGCTGTAATATCCTCGTTACAGTGTCCAGCATTACTTAAACAGCCCAATGTTTGGGTATTTCATAAATATTTATTGTTTAAAGTTTTACCAATAGCCTCCAAGCCTGCCTCCATTAAAGCATAGGTTGGCCTGTCTCCACGGTCGTTACTACCTACACTACCAATATTTTTTCCTCCTGCTCCTCTATTTCCTCAGCTTGTCTCTGCTACTGTTATACATAAAATTACTCACTCTTTTATACCGTAAAAATTTTCCACCTCCCAAATTGTACCAGCATTTAGTCCATAATCTCCTGCTAATTCTTTAAACCTTTCATGCTCTGTGGTACTTATTAGGGCTGGCATTTCCTGTGCGTCTCAGCTTTTGTTTAACATACCTGGGTGCCACTCATTGTCTCAGTAGTACTCTTTCCATAATTGGTCTATCTTTTGTGCGTTTTCCTCAGCACTACCGTGGATCTCATTTAATTTATTAGTGTGGTAGTTTTCCTGTATAGCCAGCTCCTGGTTTTCTATATATAGCTGGTTAATTTGGTTTAATAATTGGGCATGCTCTCTTTGTAGCTTTTTCTCCTCCATATTGCTATGGATCCTACCTCAATATAAACAAAAAACAAAAATAATAACAACACCTGCAATAGCAGCAAATATTGTTAAACTGTGGTTGGTTGGTTTTGTACTCATGTTTTTATTTTTTTAAGGGTTAAAAAGTTTTGGTTGCTTTTTCCCTTAAAAAGTGTATAAACCCTTACATAGTGTAGGGGTGAGGCTTTCCGTGGTTGGTTGGTGGTAACCTCTACACTTTTTAAGTTATTTTTTATAGTTTTTTCTAACATAATCTACGCAGTCCTGTATGTTTGACAGGCTTTTTTTTTGCCTGCTAAACTTACTGGCTATTGTGCTTTTTTGTCTCCTAAACAGCAGGCCTAAAAATGTACCCATTACCCAGCTTGTCTCATATTGTCCTGGCGTCCACTCGCCTTTTTTTCTCCCTACTGGGTTGCCGTTTGGTCAAATTTTGCTCATGTTTTTATAAATAGATCTAAATTAACGCTGGGTATTATAATCATTTTTTTGTAAATTGCAAGAGAAAATTATATTTTTTTTTGTAAAAGTTTGATTTTGTACGGTATGGTCTTATTTAACACTCTAATTATTAGCTTTTTTGTACTAATATTTTGCATATTATGCCTGAGCTCGTACATTATTTCTCTTTTTATTTGTGGCATGTCTGCTACTATTTTGCATATTGTAGGATCTATACCCAGCCAGTACATGTATTGTACTAAATCAAAGTTTATGCTATTAGTATTAGTTGTCATTTTATTATTATTATGTCGTAATAATCACTATACAAGTCGTTATACTCCTGCCAGCTATTTATTGGCTTGGCTCACTCGTATATTTGTGCTATAACTTTTGTTATCCTTATTTTAGCCATTTTGCTCAATATTTAAATTTGGATAAATCTATTTTGTATGCTGTGGCACTCTCTCTTAGCTCTTTATTTCTCTCCAAAGCCCATGTAATACTTATAGATCACATACCCATATAATCTATGTGGGCTTTTTGTAGTGCCTCAAACCTACCTGGGTATTTTTTCCTAAATCGGTCGCCAGCCTCTACTGGGTTTTTGTGCCACCAATTCAAGTGGCAATTATAACAAAGGGCCTTTATGTTGTACGGATCACATGCCAGCCTATGGTCCCTGGCCTCATTTATTACATGGCTACCGTGCATGTTTGGGCCTTTATCTCTTTTACCACAGTGCTGGCAAGTGTATTTATCCCTGGTTTTGGCTATAAGCTTTGCTATCTCTATGTTTTCGTCCATTAGCTTTTTTTTGCTTATAGTCTCCTTTTTTTTAGTAGTTGCCATGTTTGTTTAAATATAATTGGTATGTAAAAGCCTCACCGTACGTATTAAATAGGTATTTTTCTATATTGTTACCATCAAAGTCTACATACTGCATTACTTTTACAAAGCCGTATGGAGTTTGGGCTATTTCCTCCCTCTCCATTAAAGTGTCCAAGTAGTTTAAAAAGCCGTCCATGTATTCATGGTACCAAACCATAAATACTAAGTCTTTTACTATTGATTTTTGCATTTTTTTTGTAGGTTATTTTCTAAAATAAGTTGCTTTTGCAAGGCTCTATGTATTGTAATAAGCCTTTTAATTTTTACAGTCAGCCACTGATCCATGGCCTGTAATAGCTCAATGTTTTTTGGCCGTACTTTTTTGTCTACTCGGCTATAAATAGTGTGGTAATTTACGCCTATATCGTTGGCTAAATTTACTACTTTTAGATCCATAAAGGCTTGGTGTAGTTTGTCCATCATTTTATTTTTGTTTAAAAGGGTAAAGGGCTTTCCGTGGTTGGTCTATATTTTTCTCTGTACTCATGCTCTAAATGTTTTCTTTTTACGTAGCTGTCACCTCTAAGGCTTGCGTTGTGCTCCTGCAATTTACGCCTGGCTCTTTGTACTGTTTGGTAGCTAAGGGCTGTGAGTAAATCATACTTGGAGTAGTGAGCTATACCTAAGTGCTCAGCTATTTTTAAATATAGCAGTGGATCATTATCCCTTGTTTGTGGTTGGTTGGTTAGTATTTCCTCCACCACAGTGTCTATTTTTGCCATTTTTTGTTTGTGGTTAAGGGTTAAAATTGGTTGTCCAGCCACAATAAGTAAATAATACCCATTAACTCCTTGGCTTTGTCTATGGCCTCCCTGGTGTCAAGCTCTAAATTATTTTGCCATGCAAAGTCCTGCAAGCTCCAAGCTGGTGCATATTCATACTGGGCATTATTTACTGTGTATGTTTGTGGCATTTTGTTTTGGTTAAATTATAAAGTTTTTGGCTCATATATACCGTCCTCGTTTTGCTCTACGTAGTCCAGTATTGGCTCGTTTGTAATATCTTTACCATCGTATGTGGCTTGTCAATTTTCTATTTGTATCATTTTTGTAATTGGTTAGTGGTTAAAGTCATGCCTCCCTTAGGGCTTTATTTTCTACTGCCAGGTCTATCCTGCGTTGGCTTAACATTTCTATGTTAAGTTTGTAGTGGTTGGCTAATTTTTTCCATAGTAGTTGGTCGCCATACTTTTTTAGGGCCTCTTTTTTGGCCTCCATTTCTATTTCTTTGTCGGTCCGTTTAATTTCGCCCTTATTTTTTTTATTTTTCCAGTGCTCATACCTGGCTATACGGTACAAATCGTACTCAATTTCCGTTTTGCTGGCGTCATAGTCCAATTTTTCATACTGTGCTATTATGTCAGGTAAAAAGTCCTGTATATCTGCACTGGATCATGTCTTTAATAATTTCTGTGATTTTTCTAATAGGTCCATATTATCTTGGTGTTATTACTAAACTGTAACCATAGCTAAGCTCTGCACCGTCTACCTCTTTACCACTCTGTATGGCCTTTTTTATAGCTGTTTTGTCTACTACTACCTGTGTTTTTAGCTTTTTAAAGTCCTGTGGTATTAGATCCTCGGCTGTAATAACTACGCTGGCTGGGTTTTGCTTTGCCGTAAATCTTTGGTTGGTAAATTCTACCGTTTTTAGGTTGTTTGCTAACATGCCAGCCAAAATATTGTCTTTTAGCTCAGCCTCTTTGTCTGCTAAAAATCTAACCTCTGCTTGTTTTTCCAATATCTTTTGCCGTACCTCGCTTTGGTGTAGCTCCTCCTGTAATTTTGCCAGCTCTAACTCAGCACTGGCTTTTTGGTTTTGTATACTCCGTATATTTTCACCATAATTTGTTAAATCTGTCATTTTGTACTATTTGTTATTTTTAAATAAATCTGCTGCCTTAGCACCGTATAACTCCATAATTTTACCCTCCATGTCGGTGCTTACTGTGTAGTGCTCTCTTACGGTTTGTAGTGCCTGGTCAAAAGTATAATTGTCTTTATTTGCTTTTAGTTTTTCCAACTCTCTGTATCCAAACTCAGGCTTTGTTTTTGTATCCTCCTTTGTTTTTTGCTCCTCGGGTAGATCCTCACCAGCATAAATATACAAACCTAAACCAAACATAGCCAAGTTTTTTGTTAGGCAACGCATTATAGTTTTGTTTATATCAAACATAGTTGCTGCCTCACATGTTTTGTCTCCATACTTTGTCTTGTATGTATAGGCCTCGTTTTTCATGGTTTTATTAGCTCAGTCCATTACTGGTAGCCACATATCGTGTGTTAGGCCGTCTACTGTAACGCTGGTAAATACCATGTAACCTAACATAGGATCGTATACGTATGGTTTACCATCAAATAGTTTGATCTCATAAGTAGCTGTTGGGCAACTTTTTTTAAACTCGGCCCATGCCCAAGCCCAACTCAAATAACTTAGGCCGTTTTTTTCCTCTACTTTTTCGTTTACGTTTATAGAGTATAGTGTATTAAAGTCTGTCATTTTGTACTAATTGTAATAAATTAAAGTTTAGTAGTCCAACCGTGAGCCTCGCATATATCCAATAAATGTTTTAGGCTGTTGGTTGCTTTGTTTTCTTTTTTCCTGGTATCGTACCAAAACTGCATAACCTCCTTTTTACGTGGGTCCTTTTCGGCTACTATTGCCTGCTGTATACCTCATGCTATGTATGGCTCTAACCTCCTAACGTCTGAGGTATTTAATATTGTACCCTCAATTTTTACAAACTTTACGCCACTGTTTAGGAGTTTTAGTACCATGTCCTCGGGTTTATCTGTTACAATTTCTGTGCCATCAAACATTACTATTTTTAGCAGTTGCTTATACTCTTTTAGATCCATGCTTATTGGGTTATACTATCTAAATCTACTACCCTTGGTTTATATTGCCTTACTTGGTTTATCATTTTTATTATGTACGGCACGCCCTCTTTGTCTTTTTTCCTGAGCTTTGCTATACTTAGTATGTTTTTGCTCCAAAAGGTGTCCTGCCTAACATATTTTAGTACGGTTTGTATGGTCTCTAAATCGTAACCGTCTTTTACAAGTTTATCTACCTCCCTGTATTGCAGGGCCCAATAATTCTTTGTATGGTTTATTTGGTAGGCTACCTGTGGGTTGGTTTGATCTATAAACTCATGTACAAAGTCGTACTGCTCCATCGGTAGAGCCAAGGGCTTTTCTTTTTTTCCCTCTACCGTTGGTTGTTTTCTTTTTGCAAGCCCTCATATACGGCCTGCCTCGGCTCTCTTTTTGTTTATGGCGTTTTGTACTTGGCTGTCCTCGTCCAGGTGGGCTTTGATCGTAGCAAAATGTATCCTGGTGGGTTTATCCAAAGGCTCTATGCCATATTTGGTGTAGTTGCATATAACCTTAAATAATATACCTGCCTCCTCATTGCTTAGCTCGTCAATAATAGCCAAGTCGCTGTTATAAAGTAAAAATTTGTCCATTTTTTCTTTAAAGTGCCATAATAAAATTAGCCATTGGCTCATTGTAAAAGTCTGCCTGTTGGCTGTCCTCAATAAACGCTAATAGGTCGGCGTCACTGAGGGCAACCTGTACTGGCTCCTGTTTTACAATTTGCTCGTTTTCTTTGTTTTGTGTGTTTTCCATGTTAATAAAAATAGCAAAATAAAACTGGTGTAAATGGCACTTAGTATTATTTTGCTATGTTATCCCTTTATCATAGGGTTTGGCTCTGTGGTTGGTTGGCCTTCAAGCATACATAATAACTAAATGGCATTGTACAGGTGCCCTGGTTGCTCCTAACAATACCATTAGTTTTTATGTATACCAATGTACTGCTGATCCAGGGCTGTTAATATGTTTGCTTTTAGAGGCTCTAACTCACTGTGTTTGACCTACACATTAAAAAAACCTCCCGTAAGTAAATACAGGAGGCTTTTATATGCTGTTGTTTTTCTATGTTTGGGTTTTAGGTGTGGTGGGATTTGAACCCACGACCTCATCCTTAAGAGGGATTTGCTCTAGCCAACTGAGCTACACACCCATTTTGCAATACGAAAAACATTGCTTTGATTATAATACATAAATTCTATCAAAAATCAACAGCAAAAATTTGACAAATTTTTAATTTTTAT
>JAEEGL013911297.1_pt1 | contig 13083 bp, 6 predicted proteins | sample 9134231 | NCBI WGS metagenome assembly JAEEGL01 (sample SAMN16246548, study PRJNA631951) | gut metagenome | biome: gut microbiome; feature: rumen; material: fiber-attached | host: Bos | place: Iran: Karaj | collected 2018-10 | reverse complement strand
TTTTTTTTAAATTTTCAAATTCTTCCTTTTGAAAATAATTTTGATTATTAAAATTTTGTTTAATATCATTTTTTAATGAATTAGTTTTTTTAATATTGGTATCTACATTATTATTTATGTTTAAATTTTTTTTATTGTTTTTACTAGTGGATTGCTTTGATATATTATTTTTATTTTTTAATTCTTTAATAAAATTATCAATATTAATTTTCGGAGATTTTATTTTTGATGTGTAATTAATTTGAAAATTTGACATTTTATTTTTTTAATATTTCTAAATTTCTAATTATTTCAGTTGTATTATTTGGAAAATAAGCATTAATTAATATATTATTATTTAATAATGAATAATAATTAATTTTTTTTAAGAATTAAATAAATTTAATTTAACATTGAAAAATAATTTAAAATTTAATTTATATGAATCAAAAAATTAAATACCGACTTCCTTCATCTCCAAAAGGAAAACACTATTCAAATCCTTTGGGTCCTTCAATCCCACTTCCAAATAGTATAAATAGATATAAATCTAAAATTTATAATAAAATTGATTTTATAAATCAACCAACAAATTTTATTCCTGAAAGATGTTCTTCAAGTATAAAAAGAAGATATAACTTTTCTCCATTATGTATTTTAAGAAATGCAGAAAATAATTTAAATTCAACTGATATGATAAATATTAAAATGGGATTTGATTTATTAAATCATAAAATAGAAAGAATAAATGATTTATTAAGTAATCCTTTAACTCCTTTAAATAAATCTTTTAAAAATAAATATGATAATAGAACATATGATTCTAGTAAAATATTAGATAATAATTATAAATATCATTCATCTAATGTTTCAACAATAGATAATAATATTTCTAATAATTTTATTAATAATACACAAAGAAGTTATTCTTCAAATTTTGATTTACATTATTTAAATGATTATAATAATGATTTAAAAAGGAGAAATCTTGCAATTTCTACTGATAATTATAGAACAATCAATCAAGCTTCATCTGATCAAAATATTAATTTTACTTCATTTAGAGATTATGATTATAGAAATTATAAAATTAAAAAATTAATTAGTAATAAAATTTTTAATAAAAATGATAATGATAATAGTGATCAATTTATTCATGTTAATTTAAAGAAATATGATAATATTAAATTAGAAAGGCCATTAACTTCTACAAATAGAATTTATACTGAAAAAAATCAATCTGATGTTAATAATTCAAAAAGATATACTTATAGAAATATTTATAAAAATTCAAATAGAAATTATTTAACAAATAATACTCTTCTAAAAAATAATGATAGATATAAATTTTTCTCTTCATATAATAATTATATTCCAAATAAATTAAACGATAATAACAAATTTGAACTTCCTTTAGATTATCATAAAACCAAAAAATTTAGTTGTTTAAATGAGAATGATATGAAAATAACAGTGAATAAAATAAATTCAAATAATAATATAAAGAAAGAAAAAGAAACTAATATAAATGAAGGAAACAATTATTTTATTGGCTCTGAAAAAGATAATGAATATGATCCATTTGAAAAAAAAATAAATAATCATTTTCTTAATGTTAAAAACAAACCAATATCACTTAAAATAAGAGAAATAAATAGTTTTTCTAAGAATAATATTCCTTTTGATACGGGAAATGATATTAAAAAAGATGATTCTATAAATAAAGATATTAATTGTTCTAAAAATGAAATAAATGATAATTCAAGTCATTATAAAGAAAATGAAAATTTTGAAATTAGTCAAATTGGGAAAAATTATAAATTTCATGAATTAAAAAAAGAAATTAAGGATAGTATTTCATATATTTCAAATACTAGTATTAATAAAGAAATAAAAGAGATGCCTCAAGATAATTATGAAAAAAAAATAAATGAAAATAATAATAAAACTATAATTAGAGATGGTGAAAAAGAAAAAATAATTGAACCTGATTATGAAATTATAAAGGATGGTGATAAGGAAATTAAAAAAGTAAAAATAAATAAAACTTTAAGTAAAAATTTATTAAAGAAAAAAATTTCTAATCTTAAAATGAAAAACTCTAATATTCAACAAAAAGAAACTATTGATCATAGTAATGCATCTACTCAAATTATAAATAATAATGATAATATTCAAAATATAAAAGAAAAAAAAAATCCTTTTATAGAAAAACCAATTTTAAATTATATAAATATAAAAAATTCATTAAACAGTATAAATAATAAAGAAAAAGAATTAATCAATAAAAATAAAGAAAATGAATTAATAAATAAAATTAAGGAAAATGAATTAATAAATCAAAATAAAGAAAATGAATTAATAAATCAAAATAAAGATAATGAATTAATAAAACTAAATAAAGAAAATGAATTAATAAACTTAAATAAAGAAAATGAATTAATAAATAGAAGTAAAGAGAATGATCTAATAAATTCTAGTAAAGAAGAAAATATAATATTTGATAATAATACATTTGAAAATAATAGTGAACAAAATAAAGGAAATATAATTAATTATAATATAAAAAGCACTTTAAGAGAAGAGAATAATAGTAATTGCAATAGCAATAATATTGATAATTATTTATTATCTTCAGAAAATAATAACGAACATTCAGAAGAAGAAGAAAAAATATTCCAACATATAACACTAAAAGCAAAAGAAAGTATAGAAAATGATAAGATTAGAAAACATAGTAAATTTCAATCAGATTTAGAAACACCAAAAAATGAAATTGAAACAACAAATAAATTAATAACATTTTCAGAAAAGCATTTAATGAAATTTGATGCAAAAGAAACATTAACACATTTATCAATTTTTGACCCAAATTCTACTCCAGAAGAACAAGAAAATGAGAGTGATGTTCCTACAAAATTAACTCCTTTAGTTATTAATTCTTCAAGTGAAAAAAATGATAGTGATAATAATAATTATAATTATAATAGTAATTATAATTATAATACTAATTATAATTATAATACTAATGATACTTATAATAATAATGAAAATATTGATATTACTAATCTTAATAATTTAAATTTTCATTTTAATGATAGTAATTATAAAAAATATATTAATGAAAAGCAATTAAATACAAATACTTTATCAGAAGTATTTGAAGAAGTTAATGAGAATGAAAGTAATAAAAAAGGAATTTTAATTGAAGAAAATGAAAATAATAATGATACAGAAATTAATAATAATAAAGATACTGATGAAGAAAGAGAAAAGAAAAAATATAATATTATTAATAATAATTTAGAAAAACAAAATAAAAATAAATTTCATAAACCAATTCCAAAATCATTATGTCCTAAATTTGTAAATAATCCACAACAATTTTTTACAGAAGAATTATGTGAAAATGTTTTAAAATCATATGATATACCAATTGAAATATGTAATACAATAATTTCAAATAATAGTAATAATGGAAATTTTACAGTTAAAAATAATGAAAAAGTAAAAAAAGAAAAAACAACATCACCAAGTAAAAAAATTTTTGTAACTCGTAAATTAATTGGTAAAAATCAATATTCTAATTCAAGCAACAAAGAAAATATAAATTCAGAAATGAATAAAGAAAATATAATTTCCAAATTTAATGTTTATAATTTTTCCACTTTTGGTGATGAAAAAACAAAATTTAAATAAAATAAATAAATATATTATATTATATTTTTTTTTCTATCATAAAAAAATAAAATATTATCATAAAATGTAATTATATAATTATAAAAATAAAAACATAATTTAAATTTTTTTAATAAAAAAAGACTTTTAAAATGAATTAAAAAAAAATTAATGTCTCTCCCACCAATTTATTTTAATTCACAAGTAAATTATTCTCACAATCAAGATTCAAGTTTAAGTCAAAATGAAATAAAAAGTCGTAAAACAATATCATTAAAAAGAAAAACTTTAAGTAGAGAATCTTCAGAAATAAAACAAAATTTATATTCAATTCAATTTGGTAAATCAAATCCTTTACTTTCAGATAATTTAAAATATGGAAATAATACAACAAAAACTACAAAATATAACATTTTTACTTTATTACCAAAAAATTTATTTTATCAATTTACTAGAGTTTCAAATATTTATTTCTTATTTGTTTCTATTTTAACTTGTATGAGTTTTTCTCCAAAAGAACCTACTTCAATGATAGGAACTTTTGTTTTTGTTTTATTTTTTACTTTATGTAAAGATGCCTTTGAAGATTTTGGAAGATATCAACAAGATAAAAAAAATAATAATAAATTAGTACATTTATTTAATAATGGTAATTGGATTGATGAAAAATGTTATAAATTAACTCCTGGTGATATTATTCAAATTAGAGAAGATGAAGAATGTACTTGTGATGTTTTAGTTTTAAAATCAAGTAATAATGATGGTTATTTATTTTTAGATACTAAGAATTTAGATGGAGAAAGTAATTTAAAAGAAAAAATGTCTTTAGAAGAATTAAAAGATATTAAATTAGATAATGAACAATTTTCTAATTTAGTTGGTAATATTAATACAACTGAATCTGATGCTGATTTAAATCAATGGGAAGGATTATTACAATTTAATGATAAAAAAGATATTTATTGTTGTATTAAAAATATGATTTTAAAAGGATGTATTGTTAAAAATACAAAATATATTTATGCTATTGTAATTTATGTTGGTCATCATACAAAAATTATGAAAAATTCAAAAAATCCTAAACCAAAAATTTCTAAAATAATACATATAATGAATAAAATTATGTATTCTTTATTTGCATTTACAATTTCAATTTGTCTTATTTTTGCTTTATGTAGTTTAAAATTTGTAGATAAATATAATAATCATTATTCTTATTTATTTTATTTTTATGATTCATCAAAAAAAAAAAATAAACCTTTATTTCGTTTAATATTAAATTTTTTGACTTTTTTCGTAGCATATGCTCAAATAATTCCAATATCATTATATGTAGTAATGGAAATGATAAAATTATTTCAATCATTTTTAATAAAATATGATTATGAATTATTTGATTTTTACATAGAAAAACCATCAACATGTAGAGAAAGTGGTTTAATAGAAGAATTAGGACAAATTGATTTTATATTCTCAGATAAAACTGGAACATTAACACAAAATATAATGGAATTTAAAAAATGTTTTATTAATGGAAAAGTTTATGGTGTTGAGTCAGAATTAAATGAATGTAATAATGAAAAATTTTCTATAAATGGTGATATGCAAGCATATAAAACATTAATAAGTAAACCTAAAAATGAAGATGAAAGAATTGAAAGAGAAATATTAGATATGTTTTTTATATTATTAAGTACTTGTCATGATGTCTTTCCTGAAAAAGATAAAGAAAATATTAAATATCAAGGTAGTTCTCCTGATGATATTGCATTAGTGAAAGGTGCTCAACAATTAGGTTATGAATTTATTGAAAAAAATTTTACTAATATTAAAGTTTTTAATAGAATAAATGAAGAAATGTTAGAATTTGAAATTCATTGTATTATACCATTTGATTCTGAAAGAAAGAGAATGAGTGTTATATTAAAAGATATTAAAAAAAATAGATATATATTATTTTCAAAAGGTAGTGATTCTGTTATGTTAGAAGGATTATCTTCAAAAAATAAACCATTAATAACAAAATTTTCATATAATGAAGAACAAGAAGAAATTGAGCAAATTTTAAATAAATTTAGTAGAGAAGGATTGAGAATATTAACAATGGGATTTAAAGAATTATCACCAAAATTATTTACATCCTTTATAAAAAAATATAATGATCTCAGAAAACATAATCCAAATCACTTATATGAATTATATAATGAAATAGAAAAAGATTTAACATTTTTAGGTTGTTCAGCAATAGAAGATAAATTACAATATGGAGTACCAGAAACAATAAATATATTAATGACATGTGGTATAAGAATATGGGTTTTAACAGGAGATAAACAAGACACAGCAGAACAAATAGGAAGACAATGTCATTTAATTGATGATGAAATGAAATTATTTAATTTAAGTACAATTGATGGTAATAGAAATGATATATATGAAAAAATGTCTCTTTTAGTAGAACAATTTGACTTAGAACAATTTTTAGAAGAAACTAAAATAGATTTAGATCAAATAATGGATACTTTATGTGAAGAGGGAACAATAGAAGAACATATAGGAAATATAGCATTAATTATAGATGGAATAACATTATTAAATGTATTAAATGATAAGCATTTAAGAAAAATGTTTTTTTTATTAGGAGTAATATCAAAAAGTGTAATATGTTGTCGAGTAACACCAAATCAAAAAAGTCAAGTAATAAAATTAGTAAAATCATTTGGAAATTTTGTAACTTTATCAATTGGAGACGGAGCAAATGATGTTCCAATGATATTAGAAGCTTCAATTGGAATTGGAATATCTGGAAAAGAAGGCACTCAAGCTGTTAGAAGTGCAGATTATGCAATTGGACAATTTAGATTTTTAGAAAAGTTAATTTTATTTTATGGAAGAAATGGTTATATTAAAATATCAAAATATATTTGTTATTATTTTTATAAAAATATGGTTTTAGTTTTTACTGAATTATTATTTGTTTTTTATAATGGATTCAGTGGACAAATTTTTTTCCCTGATTGGTATGGAACAATGTTTAATGCTGTTTTTACTTCATGGCCTTGTTTATTTGTTTTTGCTTTTGAGAAAGAACATGATGTTTTGACTTGTAAAAAATTTCCTATTTTATATAGAGCTGGACCAAAAAATATATTATTTAATTTAAAAATATTTTGGATTTATGTTATTTATGGAATTATACATTCAATTCTTTGTTTTATTATTCCTGCTTATAGTTTATTTGGAATAGTTGATTCAAATGGTAATACTTTTAATAATTGGAGAATTGCTACTGTTAGTTTTTCTGTTGTTATTCATGTTGTTTCTATGAAATTATTAATTATTAGTAATTTTTGGAATTTTTTTAGTATTGGATTTACTATTATTTCTGTTATTTTTTATTATGTTATTTTAATTTGTTTATGTTTACCAACATTTGGAGAAATTTTTCAACCTGAAGTTATTGGAGTTTTTGGGGAACTTTTCAGTAATTTTAAATGTATTGTTATTATTATTTGTGGACCTTTTTTAATTTGCTTACCTGATGTTATTGCTAAACAAATTTCTTTTCAATTTTTTCCTAATCCTAGTGAATATTTATATAAATATAAAAAAGATGAGGAGTTTAAAAAAATTTTATTAAATGATAATTTGTCAACTAATAGATTAGGAAAGATTCAAGTTCAAAAATGTTCTAAAAAATTTACTAAAGGATTTATTAATGAATCAAGGAAATTAGAAAGTACTCCAAATAATTCTTTTAAAATAATAAATACAATGAAGGATGATTTAAATAATAATACAAAATATCCTTTAAATGATTCTAATTATGATGTTTCTAAAAATGATAATAATATATTAGAAAATTTAAATAATGCTGAAAGTAATAATAAAATAATCTCTAAAAGAAATAAAAAAAGTCTCAAATCAGAAACAAATATAATAAATGATTTATATACAGAAACAATATTTCAAAAATATAATAGTGATAAAAATAATAAGCATCCAAATGAAATTTTACAGAGACGAAAAAATAATAAATTTAATATTTCTGAAAATTCAAGTATGTATAATAGTTCTAAAAGTAATTATGAAAATAATGAAAATGTGAAAGTTATTGAAGAAGAACAAAATAATAATAGTAATGTTTTAGGAAGAAAAGTGAAAATTAATTTAAATTAATTGAATTGAATTATATTACCTTTTTAATTTAGTTAATTATTATTTATATCTATATTATACATATTAGTGTTATTATAATTAATATTTTTATCTTAATTTATATATTTTAAAAATATCTTTATCCTTTTTTTATTTATTTATTTTTTAAAAAATTATAATGTAGAAAATATAAATAGATTTTTATTATTTTCAACAATTTCTTTTTTTCCAGTTCCATAAAATGAATAATAATCTCTTTGATCACTATTTGATAAACATAAGTAAAATCCATATAACGCATCTTTAATATAAAATTTTTTATTGTCTATTATTTCAAATTTCCACAATGATTTTTTATTTCTTGATAAAATAATATTATATTTTAAATCATAATATAAATGCCATCCTTCCATTAAATAATCATTTGTTTCATATGTTATTGAATATAATCCATTATATTCTTGTACAATATTCCATTTTTGACCTTCTTTTAATTCTTTATGAAACATTATTTTTGTATTATTTTGATCTAACATTTCTGTATTAAAAACTCTATGACATGATAGATGATAATTTCTACTATTATATTTTACTGCAAGTCTTATTGAAGGATTAAAATTTTTTGTAAAATAATTTTTCATTTTATCAAATTTTTAATTTATATAAATTTAATTTATTTTATTTAATATAATTATTAATTTTTTAAATGAATGAAAATGGTGGAAATGATATTTCGAAAGTATATAATTATATCTCTGAATTAATTAATAAAGAAATTAAGGAAATTGATTTACAAATTCTACCAAACAATTTTTATGATGAAATTTTGAATATAGAAACTGAAATTAATTATGATTTTACATATGAAAATTATGAAAAATTAATACAGTTATATTTAAAAGGAATAGCTTTTTATATGCAAAAAAATAATAATGAAAAGGCTAAAGGTTTTGCAATAAGGGCAATTAATTTTTTATCTAATTCCGATTGTATTAAATTAATTAAAAAAAGAAAAAAAAATGAAAAAAAAGAAAATATTACAATTAGTCAAATTTGTAAAAATAAAATTGATGAAATTAAAAAAAAACAAAACAATTTTTCAAAAGGAAAAATCGAAATTAATTTAATGATAAATTATGAAAAAAAAGACTCATTATATTTTAATGATAGTCAAAATTCAATTCATTTAAAAATAAAAGAATATCATCAAAATATAAAGAATATAAAATCACTTTTAAAAAATGAATTAGATAAACAAACTAAATCATTTGAAATAAAAAAAAGAAATAAAGTAAATAATAAAAAGATTAATCAAGAAAATGAGAATTATACAAATTCAACAACTGAAATATCTGAAATGGATGAATCAAGAAATTCTGATTCATTAAGTGATAATTTCACTTATAATAAAAAAATAATTGATGAATTAGATATTTGTAAAATAAATAAATATTTCCTATTAAAAAATAAGAATAATTTGTTCAATTTAAAAAATCAAATTGATGAGTATATTATTAATTATTCAAATAATATATATGATAATAATTTTATTATTTTGGCAGAAAAAATTAAATCATTATATAATGAAAAATATTTAAAATATTATGATATTCATAATGAATATTGTAGTAAAATAAAAAATATTAAATATCTTTTATCTAATGATGATGATACAGATGAAAATGAAATAAATGATTTAATTAGTTCAATGGAAAATCAGGAAAAGGAAATTATAAATAAAATAAATGAAGATTATTGCAAATTAATTGATGAAGAAATATTAAATCTAAAATTTAATAATTTAAATAACAATTCTACGTATTTACAAGAGAAAATGAAATGTGAAATATTTTCTCAATTAAATAAAATGTTTTAAATATAACATTTTGTAAATCAAATTAATATTCATTGTTTTCAAAGATTTTTGTGTAAAAAAATATGAAAAAAATTGAGTGTAAATAAAATTTTTAATTATAATATTTTTTTTCTTAAACAAAATAAACAAATAATTATCAAATTTTTTCATTAAAAAAAAAAATAAAATCATTAATTTAAAAAAATTCATAAATCATAATAATTTCATATTTTAAAAATTAAAAAAAAAAAAATGAACACAACAGATAAACTCGACACTCAAACAATAATAGAAGAAAAAATAGTAAAACAAAACAATGAAATTCAAATAAGAAAATATCAAAAAGGTCGTTTATTAGGAAAAGGTGGATTTGCAAGATGTTATGAATTTATAAATTTAGAAACAAAAGAAGTAACAGCAGCAAAAATAATACCAAAAAAAGCTTTAGTTAAAAGTAGAGCAAAACAAAAATTAATTTCAGAAATAAAAATACATAAAAGTCTCCATCATCAAAATATAGTATCATTTGTTCATTATTTTGAAGATACAGAAAATGTATATCTTTTAATAGAATTATGTCAAAATCAAACATTAAATGATTTATTAAAAAGAAGAAAAAAATTAACCGAATTAGAAATTCAATGTTATACAATTCAATTAATTAAAGCATTAAAATATTTACATTCACATAGAATAATTCATAGAGATTTAAAATTAGGTAATTTATTCATTTCTGATAAAATGGAATTAAAAGTAGGAGATTTTGGTTTAGCAACAAAATTAGAATTTGATGGAGAAAGAAAAAGAACTGTTTGTGGAACACCAAATTACATTGCTCCTGAAATATTAGAAGGTAAATCTGGACATTCTTATGAAGTTGATATTTGGTCATTAGGTGTTATTATTTATACTTTAATTATTGGAAAACCACCTTTTGAAACTAATAATGTTAAAGAAACTTATAAAAGAATTAAAATGGGTAATTATAATTTTCCAGAAAATGCACTTTTATCTAATCCAACTAGAGAAATTATACAAAGAATTTTAGTATTAGATCCAAATCAAAGACCAAGTTTAGATGATATTTTATTAAGTGATTTTTTTAATATGGGAATTAGTATTCCTAAAGTTATGCAACATTCAACTTTGGCTTGTCCACCAAATTTAAATTATATTAAACAATTTATTCCTGATGTTGGTAATAATGGAATTGTTAATAATTTTATTAGTAAAGGTATTAAAAAAAATAATATTAATAATAGTGATATTAATATTAGTAATGATAATAATAAAAGTGAAAGTGATAGAAGTAAAATTTCTAGTTATAAATATGAGAGAAATTATAGTAAAAATAATCAAAGTAAAGATATTCAAATTTTAAATTTTCCTGAAGCTAATGGGATTTATATTAAAAAATGGATTGATTATTCTATGAAATATGGTTTAGGTTATATTTTATCTAATGGACATGTTGGAGTTTATTTTAATGATAGTACTAAAATTATTTATAAACCTAATGGAGCTAATTTTATTTATATTGAAAGAAAATTTGATAGAAGTGATAATATTACTACTCATGATTTTAATGAAAATTTTAATAAGGATTTAAATAAAAAAGTTATTTTATTAAATCATTTTAAATCTTATTTGTTAGAAGAAGCAAAAAATACAATTATAGAAAAAAAAACTTCTGAAAATATTGATGAAAATAAATTTGTTTATTTAAAAAAATGGATGAAAACAAAACATTCAACTTTATTTAGATTATCAAATAAATTAGTTCAAGTTTGTTTTATTGATCAAACTGAAATTCATTTAAGTTCAGAAACAAAAATAGTTACATATGTTAATAAAAGAGGTGAAAGATTAACTTTTCACTTGGCAAATGCATTTGATTCAAATAATATTGAAATGATTAAAAGATTAAGATATACTAAACAAATTTTAATGCATATGTTAACTGCTAGAACTATTCAAAATAATAATGTAAATAATACACAAAATACTAATTCTACTACTAAAGCTGAATCAATGAGTCATTTATCAAAATGATGAAATATTTTTTTTTTATTTTTTATTGATTTTTATGGTTTAAATAGTATTTTAAGTAATTAAATATTTATATTCTTTAAATTAAGTTTTTTATCAAGTATTTTTAATTATTGAAATATAAATAAATCGTCAGGTTCTTAAATTAATTAAATAAAACTAATAATTAACATTAAAAATAAAAGATGAAATATTATTAATATATAATTTTATTAATTTGAATCAAAAATACCCTAAATTATTATAAATTTAATTAAAATAAATTAATAATGTTTGAATTTATAATCTAATACTATTTTTTAATTTTAAACTCAATAATTATAAATTTTCAAAATTTTTATTATATTTTCATTAAATATAAGATAATTTAGGTGTAATATAAATAAATAAAATAAACCCCCTATTTTTTTTTTAATTAAACAAAATGAATCAGTCTGTAATTATAAATTCAAAAAATCAAATAAATACAGAAATAGAAAGATTAAATAACTCAATGGATTTTATAAAAAATAGAATATCTATAAATCCAATAAACACAAATAAAATAGAAAAAGAAGAAAATGAAGTAAAAAGTGTTTTATCTTCTCATTATGATAATTCAATTTTATTATCACCAATTTTAAATATTTTAATAGACCTTGGATATAATGAAAAATATTCAAAAAGGTTAATTTCTTATTTTCATCCAAATAATATTGATGAAGCTCTTGATAAAATTAATGAAAAAAATGGAAAAATTCATCATATTTATATAGAAACAAAATATAATTTATGTTATGTTTGTGGTAATGTGAAAGAAAAGCATATTTCTGAATTAGATGATTTAGAAGATGAAAATAAAATAAATATAAATTTTAATAATGATTCAATTGATGATAGTAGTTATAATTCTAATAATAGAAATAAAAAAAATAAAGATAATAATATTACTTTAAATAATAGTAATTTAAAAGATAGAATCAAAGAAAATAGTAGTGTTAATAGCAGTTTAACTATTCAAGACTCTGGAATTGATATACAACAAAAATTTAATTGCCCAATTTGTAAAAATAATTTAAATGAAAATGAAAAAATAATATTAGATAAATGTAAACATTTCTTTTGTAAAAAATGTATATTTAATTTTTTAAAAATAAAAATTTTAGAAAATAAAGTTCAATTTATTAAATGTTTAGATTATGAATGTGCTGAAAAAATATCAAATTCATTAATCATACAAATAATAGGAAATAATGAAAAATTATTATCAAAGTATAATGAATACACATTTAGGTTAGAAATAATAAATAATCCAAATAAAAAATTTTGTCCATATCCAAATTGTGATAGTTACTTAACAAAAAACGAAAATCCAAATGAATTAA
>JAEEGL013667559.1_pt1 | contig 13083 bp, 16 predicted proteins | sample 9134231 | NCBI WGS metagenome assembly JAEEGL01 (sample SAMN16246548, study PRJNA631951) | gut metagenome | biome: gut microbiome; feature: rumen; material: fiber-attached | host: Bos | place: Iran: Karaj | collected 2018-10 | reverse complement strand
TGTCCTTCTCTCCGTTTCCAGTAAGCCGTAGTCCAGTAAGTCCGAAGAGACTCGCCTTTTTGGGGAGTCCGCTCGTGTTCTTGTACTTCGGCTTGACGTCTGGCTCAATCGTGCGGAGCTTGAAGCCGAGTATACGTCCTCCACTTCTGTACGGTATCGCCAGCGTGTACTGTGTGCCAGCTCCGTACGGTGCTCCTTCGAGCTGGCTGGCTGTCTCCTGGCTACAGTATCCGAGCTCCATAGCCTTGACTTCTTCCAGCGAGTAGCCTCTTTCTTCCGTGAGATAGAAGAGCGTGTCCGCTCCGTCCCTCTCGAAGAGCTCCGCTTTCATCTTCCGAGCGAGCTTCTCCAGAGCCTCCTGGCGTATCTGGTACGCCTTGTACTCTTCCGTATCATTGTCTGGAAGCTCCAGTCCACAAATACCAGCAAGAGAGCGGAGAGCTTCGATAAGCTCCGCTCCCTTCGCTCCTGGAGCGTGTCCGCTCCGCTTGAGCTGGTAGTCCACGAGTGAAAGCGTCTCGCCTCCTTGCTCGTGTATCAAGTGAGGCTTCTTCTTCGTTACTACAGTCTTGTCCTCTCGATAAGGAGAAGTCGGCTCTCCGTTGAGGTAGTGCGAGCTGTGCCAGTCTCCGCCCTTTAGACGAAACTCCAGCTCTGGAAAAGCGGAGTCCAGCCTATCGTACAGAGCTGGATATAGCTCGTAGTTTATGAAGTCCGTTATAGCGTTCATAGCGTAACTTCCGTCTTGTCCTCGTTATAGCTGTCAGTCTGAGCCAGCGAGAGCTCTACAAACGTCTGGACGAAGCGGAAGAGCTCTTCCTTCGTCTTGTCCACGCTGTCCAGAAGTGGCTGAGCGAGCGTATCCGCTTGCTCGTCTCCGTAGACTTCCGCTACAGCATCGAAAGCGAGCGAGTAGCTCTCTTCCAGCTTGCGGAAAGCGTCCAATAATTTCGCTGTGTTTTGTCCGATTTTGTACTCCATATTACTGTATTTTTGTGTGTTACTTTAGCCTGGCGTTGATGCTGTCCACGAGCGAGCAAATATACTCCATACGCCTCGTATCGTCCTTTACTCGCTGTCCAGCTATGTAGACTTCCTCAACGGCTGGAAGCTCCTTCGTAATCCAGTCGAGCTTCCGTCCGTTACTACTTACAACTACTTTAGTAAACTCGCCTTTCTTGTACGGCTCAATCTTGATACTGGACAGAGCCAGAGCTGGCTCGCTGGCGAGAGCGAGTACGATGCTCTTGAAGATACCGCTCTTGTACGGAAGCGAGACGGAGTAGAGCTCGTCCTTCTCGCCTCGAATATCCAAGTACCAGTACAGTACAGTCTCTCCGTTGAAAGTCCTTTCAAGCTTGTATATCTTCTCCAGCGTACCCTCCACGAAGCTATAGTACTCCTTCTGTCCGTTCTCCGAGTGTACTATCTGTCCGTCCGAGATTGACAAGTAGTACTTCCTCGCCCTTTGCTCTTGCTGTCCGAGTGCCATAGTCCTACGCCTCCTTCGTCATTAAGCTGTAATAGTCCAAGTCCGAGCAAGCTTCCGTCTTTGCCTCCTGGAAAGCCTCGTTCCAGTCCTCCGCTACGTTGAGGCTGGAGAGATAGTCCTTGTACTCGCTTCCTCTGTACTTGAAAGCGTAGTACAGAGCCTCGTCAAGTCGGAAGAGAGCGAAGCCTAAGTACAGCTCTGGCTCGTGCTCCCAAGTCTCGTACAGCTTGTCCGTATTCTCGTACTCCCACTTGCGAGCCAGCTCGGAAGCCGTGTATCCTTCCTTCGGATAAGGACGGAAGGAGTAGTCCTCGTCCTCTCTGGCTTTCTCCGTAGTGTGGAAATACGTGCATACGTCCAGCATCGTGTAGTAGACGTCCAGCGTTACCTGGCGGAAAGCCTCCTTGTCCTTCTCTGGCATATCCGAGACGGAGACGTACGGAAAGTCGGAGACTGTGTAGCCAGCTTCGTCTGGCTCTACGCTATCGTCATACGGCTGGACGGAGAAGCCGTAATTTACGAGCCTCCACCACGTATTTACGAGTATCTTCGCTCGCATACCCACGAGAAGAAGAGCCTCCACGTACGGAAGGAAAGCGGAGCGGAAGCTCGCCTCCCTCGTGTCCAGGAAGCTCTCCGCCTTGCTCTCCAGGAGTCTCGAAACCTTCTCCGTAGCTTCTTCGAGCGTGTCTCCGAAGCGAGTGTATAGCGGAGCTCCTTCTTCGCTGAGAGCTACAGAAAGAGCCTCTCGAAGCTCTCTCGAAGTCTCGAAGTTACCGCCCTTGACAGTAGCCAGAATTTTACGGTATCGTCTCGCCTCTACAATAGCTTGCAAGTCTTGTCCGTAATCGTCTGGATTGACAAAGAGCGAGTACACAGAAAAGGAAGCTACGCTGTCCTCTCTGGTAGGGACTACGCTCTCGTTCTCGTAGAGCTTCGTCTTGTCTGTCCGTGTCTTGTCCATATTTTTATATTACCGTATTACCATATTACCAATTAGAAAGCGTAGTCCAGTACGCTCTCTGGAGCTCGCTCAAGACGGAGCTCTTCCTTGACGCTTTCCGTGTATATCTGGCTCGTAGCTGGAGAAGTGTGTCGGAGTACTTCCTGGACGTCCGTAATAGCTCCTCCGTGCTTGAGTATAGCTACGGCTGTAGTGTGTCTCAGCGAGTGAGCTGTGTACTCCTTTCCGTCCAGTCCTATAGCCTTGAGTCCTTCCTTGCAAATAGAAGAGATAGTCCGAGTAGTGAGACGCTCGCCCTTGTTCTGGTGCGAAGTGGAAGTAAATAACGGCTCGCCAGCCTTGACGCCCTTCCTCGTAGCGAGATACGCCTTTATCGGCTCGTAAGCCTTGTCCGTCAGTACTACAAAATCGTCCTTCTCCGTGTGTCCTTTGCCCCAAACGAGCAAGACTCTACGCTCGCCCTTGAAGGTTACGTCTCCTACGTCAGCTCTGGCTATCTCGATAGTACGGAGTCCAGTACGGAGCATCAAGTTTACTATAGCGTAGTCTCGTACGCTCAAGTCCTGGAAGTGCTGGAGAAGCTCGGAGCTCTTCGAGTCCGTAAGATGCTGTTTCTTGAAAGCTTGCTTGCGTCTCGGAGTCTTGACGCCCTTCGCTATGTTCGGATACAGCTTCTCGGACTCCGCCCACTCGTAAAACTTCCGTACGGCTACTATGTAGCTGGAGACGGTAAGAGCGGAAAGTCCAGAAGCCAGAAGCGAGTCCTTGTACTCCAGTACGTCCTGGCGAGTCAGCGAGATAAAGCGAGCCATACGTCCAGAGCTCTCCAGCCAGCCAAAGTACTGAGCCAGCGTCCGAGAGTAGAGACTCCTGGAGCTCTCCTTGACGTCTTGCGTAGAAATGAAGGAAGCAACAGCTCCACGCCAGTTATCAGTACCAGCCTTTGCGAGCTGTCCGCCCACTTTTACGAGCTGTCCTCCGACTCTTACTATAGCTCTGTTACTCTCCATAATTTTATATTACTATTACGTTACTACTGCAAATATACAAAGTTTAATCGAATAAACAAGCGTCTATAAGATTTTTTTTCGTTACTCGTCCTCCACTCCGTCCAGGTACGTCCCTCCAGTAGTCGGAGTATCGCCAGAAGTGGACGTCATAGGCTTGTACGGAAGCTCGCTCCAGTACTTCGTCATAGCCTGGCTTATCTTGTCTCTCGTACTCTGTGAGAGCGTCTTTCCTCTGTTGATAGCGGAGAGCTTGTCCTTCTGGCTCTGGCTCATATCGTTCCGATAAATTCTTTTCATAGCTGTACTTGTTTTATGCTTGATTATTCTCCAGCGTTGAGGCTGGCACAACTGGCGTACCTGGTACGCCTCGTATAATAAATATAGCTGACTTTCAAAAAGTCCAGAATTTGGGGAAAATTTTTTACGTCCGTCCGTGTGCTACGTCTGTTATACGAGCCATACGCCTATATTTATAGTAGGTATGGAAGCGAGTAACTACGTCAAGTACAGACACTTACAGAGCCTCCTATCCGCATATTTTCCGTAGCTGTCCCTATTGTGGAGGTGGAACAAAAGACCCAAAAAAAAGACCAAAAACGAGCCAGCTCGAAGCTTCTGGACGTCCGCCAGCTCTGTGTACCTGGTACGCTCCGCCCTGGTATATGGATAGCTCCAGCTCTGTATCTGGTAAGCTCCGCCTCCATACCTGGAGAGCTCGCTCGTCCTCGATGCTGGAGAGCTCCGTCTTGTGGCACTTGTGCCAGGCTGGAGCGTAAAGGGTAACTTAATACCCACTCGTCCGAGACGTGTGGCGAAAGTGCCAGTCGGAGCAAGCTCCAGGAAGGTAGGGAGAAAGGGAGAAGGAAGTCCGCCTCCGCCAGTCGGCTCGTACTGTGAAGAGCTCGTCCTCGTCCTTCCAGAAGTCCAGCTCTCGCTGGAGTGTTCCGCCTCCGTCCGCATCGTCCGCCAGCCAGCTCCGCCTCCGCTCCAGCCTCAACTATCAGCGGAGTAGGAGACGTCTGGAAGAGTACCTGGAAGGAAGGAAAAGAAGCTCGTTTCAGCATCAAAAGAGCGAGCGGAAGCCGTAAGCGGACGCTCCGCTCTTATTATATAGAATTTCTTATATAATTCTATATAATTCTATAGTGTGTTGGAGAGCCTTGTAATAAAGTGTATATCAGCAACTTACAAAAAAAGAGCGTAACGTCAAATCCGCAAAGCGTAACGTCAAATCCGCAAAGCGTAACGTCAAATCCGCAAAGCGTAACGTCAAATCCATAGCGGAGCTCCAGCTCTGTCTCCGTCTCCAGCTCCGCTTCTTCCTTCCTTCTCGCCTGGTACTCCGAGAGCCTCCGAGCGTCTCCGATGAAGCACAAAAGAAGCCGTAAAGCTCGGACTCTACGGCTTCCTTCCTCGGACTGGTGCTCGCTTCGCTTGTTATGTAGTAGGGAGTACGCTACAAAGGTACGTTTTTTCTGTGCAATAGCAAATATTTGCTATAAGCGTAACGTCAAATCCATACAAAGCGTAACGTCAAATCCCCAAAAAAACGCCCTTCTACAGCTCTATAAAATATATTACCGTATTACCGTATTATCGTATTACCATATTACCGTATTACCAAAAAAAAGAGCGGAGAGCTGTCTCAGCTGTCCGCCCACTACAGTAATATAAATTGAGGCTGTTACGCCTCTGGAGTGTCCTCTTCGTCCTTGAAGAGCGAGCCAGTCTCTTCCGCTTCCTCGCCTGGCGTCTGGACGTCTGGCGTACCTGGTACGCCTGGCTTCGTAGCATCTGTCGGAGCTATCCGTGTCGGAAGGAGCTGGACTACTTTCTCGTCTTGCTTGTCATAGTCGATATTAAATACGAAGTCGATACGTTTCCCTTTCTCGGTATCTACTACTCTCGTCTCCTTCGTGATAAGTCCGTACTCCTGGAGTGCTCCTATCGCTCTGTCCAAGTCTCGGAAGAAGCGTCTCCTTTGCTCTCTGGAGTCTCCGTAGCCGACTGTTACTCGCTCCTGGAGCGTAGTGGCGTACTCGGAGTACGTAAGAGCGTCTCGCTGGACTTTCGCTCTCGCCTTGAAGTACGCTTCCTCCGTCTTGTACTTGCTCTTGCTGAGAGCCTTTACAGCGTTGAGGCTGGCTATTCTGTGTCCGCTGTACTTCGCCAGCAAGTCCGAAAGGAGGACTCCGAAGAGCTCCGTATCCGTACCGCTTCCAGCCTTTCCCCAAAGCTGGAAGAGCTTAGGCTTGACGATAGCGTACTTCGAGTAGAGCTCATAAAAGAAGATGCTTCCGAAGGTAACGGCTATGTAGTCAGCGTCCAGCGTCTTGTTTTCGGACAAGTCCTCCACTTGTTCGGACGTCTGGATAATCGGAGCTATCAGTAGGAGCTGTCCTTCCTTCGTACCGTACTTTCCAAACGTCTGAGCTTGCTTTACTTCGCTCATAGCCTTCAAGTCCGAGATAACTTCCTCCTTCTGGCGAGCTCTGGCGTTCCCGTCCGTAGTAACGAGTTTCGTCAGTAGTGTAATGTTGATAGGAAGAGTAACTCTCGTCTTAGGGTTTTTCCCTTGTGCGAGCTTCTCTACGTACGTCTTTACTTCCTCGTCCTCCTTCGCCTGGCTGAGAAACATAGAAAGAGCGTACGTCAGCTTTTGCTGTCTCTTCGTGAGGAAGGTAGGCTTTCCGTCTCTGTCTATCAGCCTACGCTCGTCAATCGCCTGGAGTTCGAGTACTTGTCCGTCCTTCGTGTCCAGGAAGAAGGAGACTTCCTTCCTCGATGCAATATTTTGAGCCAGAGCCACGCTCATAGAGCCAGTCTCGCCAGTTACGTGTTTCTGTCGCTCTCGCTGGAAGGTAAATAGATACCCTTCGTTATGTGTCTGTACGTCCGTCATAGCGAAAAAACTTCTTTAGCGTTCTGTAAGCCTATCGGCTCTACTTCGTCCCACGCTGGAAGTATAGCGTACTTCTCTCTGTACTTCACTTCCCTATCGTCCGCTCCTTTGGCTTCCAGGAGCTTCAAGTACGAGTCTCGTCTGTAGATTTCTGGTACTTCCAGCCTCGGCTCTTTCAAGTACTGGAGCGAGTCCTTGACGTCCGAAGGGATAAAAGCCGTAGCGTGATACTTCTTCACAAAGGAGTCGGACGCAATAACGAGCGACTTCGCAACTCCGAGCGAGCACTTGTACGCCTCCACTATATCGTCCAGGAGGCTACGGAGACGCTCCGTATTGACTTCCACTTCTCGGAGCTCCTTTCCGTCCTTGTCCTTCATACGCACAATAGAGACGTACCGACTCCAGCCTCTACAGTTCTGGTATATGTAACGCTCTACGTCAGCCTTGCGAGAGACTGTACGTATTCCCTTCCCTCCTTCCGTATCGTCTATCAGTCCGAGAAGGACGTTACAAAACTCCGCTTGTTGCTCCGCCAGCTCCCAAAGCTGACAGAGCGAAGCGAAGCGAGCGGACAGCTTCTTGATATTCTCCTGGAGTCCGTAGATACGGAAGCGGTTTATCTGGTACTTCTCGGAAATGTTGAGCCAACGCTGGAGCTCTCGAAACTCGTCCTCGTTCTTCCGTGTAGCGTTGATGATGCTCTTTACTTCCGAGTCAGTAAGGAAAGCTCCGCTCTGTGTTACGGAAGCTTCCTCGTTCTCGATGATAAGGAGAGCTTTCTGTTTTGGAGTACCGCTCTTGAGTAGCTCCGTAAGGTTTGCTTTCTTCGCCATATTACGCCTCGTTACGTGTCTTTAGTATTGCTTGCTCCAGAGCTTCCAGCCTGGCTTCTTGCTCGCTGGACTCGATAGCTCGGAGTATGTTCGCCAGCATCGTGTTTTCACGGTACGCTTGCGTCTCGCTTATTGCTCCGCTCTGGTACTTCTTGAAGGAAATAAGCATAAGCTTCTTTATCTCCTTCGCTGAGTATGTGTTACTTACAGCCATAAATTATATTATCGTATTACCGTATTACCATATTACCGTATTACCAATTTCGTACTTGTTCCGTACTACTTTCGTCCTCCGTCAAACTAAGTTGTTGATAGCCTTCCGAGCTTCCTTCTCGTCCTCAATCTCCTGGCTGGACTTGAAGATAGGAGCTACTACGGAGCTCTCCAGCGTTGAGGCTGTCTTAAGGTACAAGTCCAGGAGCTTCTCCGTAGGTACGTCCGCCAGCGAGCGACTCTCCAGCTCCGCCTGGAGCTTTCCGAGAAGAGCGGACAGTCGCTTGATACGAGCGGAGACGGACAGACTCTCCGCCTCGTACAGAGCGTCCAGCTGGACAGCCTGGAGCGTAGCTATCTCGTCTCGCATTTCCTTCACGGTATCCACTACTGTCTGTTTACCGAGCTTGAGACTTTTGGCTATACGAGCTATGCTCCAGTCCTTCGAGCGGAGCTCCACTATCTTGAGCTTAGTTTCGGAGTCAATCATGGTTAAAAGCTGAAAGCGAGTTTATCCTTGTGTAGCTGGACGTCTCGGAGCTTGTTCAGCGGAATACGGAAGTAGTCGGCTATACGTGTCGGAGACAGTCCTTCGTAAAGTGTCGGAAGTCCGTACTCGTTCTCCAGCCAGCGAGCGAGAGCCACGTCCAGAGCGGAGAAGCCAGTCGGAGCTCCGAGCTCGGAGAGAGACTCCCCTTCCAGCTCGTACCGTTTCGCCAGCTCCGCCTCTTGCTTCTGGAGTATCGAGTAGTCCTCAACCTGGCGGAGAGTGTAGTCCAAGTACTCCACGAAGTACGAAGCACTATAGAAGCGGTATCCGCTGGCGAGCTTGTCCTTGTACTTCTCCACTACGTCCGCTCCGCAAAGCTCCGCCAGAGCGGACAAGTACTTCTTCTCCGTCTCGTACGTCTCGCCAGTCAGTAGATGAAGTACGAGCTCTCCGTCCTTCTCGCCTCCGTCATAGTCTCCAGCTTCGAGAGCCTCCTTCACTTCCTGGAGCGAGAGCTCGCCAAAGTTGTCGAAGAGTGCGTACAGCTTGAGCTCCTTCGGAGCGTCCTGGAAGAGCTTGAGAGCTTCGAGCGTTCCGTCTGGACTTTCCTCGTAGCCTCCGTAGTCGAAGTACGAGCGGAGCGTCCTCCGTCCCTTGAGCGTGTGGACGTCCTCAACCTTGAGCGTATCAGTCGGACGTACCAGCGGACGGACGAGCGGAAGAAGATGCTCCTTCGCTGAGAGCTGGCTGGCGAAGAAGGAGAGTCTACTGGAGTCGAAGAGCAAGTACAGCGAGTAGCTTCCTTCCTTCTGGCTCGTCTCCTTCTCTCGCTCCGCCACGTAGACGGTAGGGACTTCTCCGCTCTCCGTCTTGAAAGCTTGTCCGTCCTCCTTGAGCGTGTGCTTCCAGAAGAAAGTCTTTCCGTCCGTGTCCACGTGTCGCTCCGAGTTGAGCGTGTACCTTTCGTCCGAGCTTCCAGCTGGACAGAGCTGGCGGAGCATACGGAAAGCTTCGAGAGCCACTCCGTCCTCGCTGGTTACTGTAGTAAAGTACTTCGTCTGTCTTTCGTGCGTGTTCATATCTTGAGCTGTTTAAGTGAGTAGTCTTTCCGCCTTGTGGTTTTTGAGTACAAGTACGAGAGCGTCTCCGAGCGTCTCCTTGAGTAACGAGCGAGCGTCCTCGTCCGTCATATCTCCGTCCCAACTCGCCAGCCTCCGCTGTGCTTCGTTGATGCCCTTGAGAAGCTTCTCCTTCTCTTCGCTGGTAAGCTTGAGTCTCGTCATAGTCCGCTATATTATGTTAACTTCTGTAATGCAAACTTTATGGAAGTAAGCCGTATTTTCTTCGTATTACTATTACTTCCGATAGCGTTCCGTAAGCGTCCACTACTTCAAAGGAGGAAGTACGTGTATGAAGCGTTTTATTTCGTCCTCGGAAATGTACTTCTTCCCTCCGAGAAGAGTAGTCTTTAGCTTCTCCTGCTTTATGTACTTGCGGAGCGTCCCCGTAGTAATTCCAAGCATCGAAGCTACTTCCGTCTGGTTGTAGAGCTGAGTCCCTAATACGTTTTTCATTTTGCTATACTGTTTTACTTGTTTGACTTGCTGAGTCCGTCCGCTACGGTAAGAAGGAAGCTCGCCTCCTTGAGTCGGAGCTCCGTAGCCGTAAGCTCCGCCAGAGAGTCCTGGAGTCTCTTCCGTACTGGCTCTACTGTCTCGCTGGCGAGAAGCTCTCGGAGAGTAGCCTGGACGCCCTGGATAGCCTCCACTTGCTGGAGTACTGTCTCTCGCCGTTGGAGTATAGTCTCTCGTTCCATAGTCCTACTTGTTAAAGACGTTTCCCTTCCGAGTCGGAGTCTTGAGCTTGATAGTCCCTTTCTCCTTCTCGTACTTCTCTATCAGCATATCCAGAGCGAGCTCAAGTACTTCCTTCTTCTGGAGTGTCTCGTGAAGGGAAATATACTCTATCTTCGCCCACTTCTCAAGATTTGCCTTCACGCAAATAGTACCATATCCGTCCGTCTTGCTATCGTGCGGACGTCCACGCTTCCGTCCTCGTCCTTCCAGTTGACGCTGGCGGAGCTTCTCCTTGAGCTCTTCGTCCTGGAGCGTGTCGATAACGGCTTCCGCCTGGAGCTCCTTCTCGCTCTTGACTTCTTCTTCTGGCTGTTGAGGCTGGCTCGCTGGAGCTGTCGGAGCTGGAGCGTCTCCGAAGAGTACCGCTACTCCGCCTCTGAGTTTTTCGCTTTTCTTGTCCATATCAAAATATATTACTGTATTACCAATTTCCGTATTACCGTATTACCATATTACCAATTTCGGAGAGCCTGGCGAGCTGGAGCTCCATAGTGTCGAAGAGTAGTCCTCGGAGCTCGTGAGCTTTCCGATAAGGAAGAGCGGAGTAGAGTACTCCGTCCAGCGAGTTCGCCAGAGCTACGAGTACCGTCATTTCCTTGTACTCCTTCTCCGTAGTGCGTTTCGTGTCCATAGCTATCGTAGCCTCCTTTCCAGTTCAAGAGCCAGCTCCGTGTAGTCCTTCGCTCCGTTGCTCTCTGGAGCATAGTCCAGTATGCTCTGGACAGCCAGCGGAGCTTCCGCCAGCGAGACGTTTTTCCGTATCTTCGTCTGGAGTACCAAATCTCCGTACCTGGCTCGTAGTGCTTCCTCAACTGTCTGGCTGAGCTTGCTCCGCTCGTAGCGAGTTATCAAGATGCCAGACGTACGGAGCTCTTCGTTAAGACGCCTCTTCGTCATATTGATTATATCGGCTATCTTCTGGAGTCCCTTGCTCGGAAGAGCCTCCGCTGTCAGCGGTATAATTACGTCCGTTGAGGCTACGAGAGCGTTAAGCGTCAAGAGTCCGAGACTTGGAGGACAGTCCAGCAAGATATAATCGTAGTGCTTGTCCACGTCCTTGAGTACGTCCTTGAGTATCTTCTCTCGCTCGATAGCGGAAGCTATTTCGAGCTCGATGCCAGCCAAATCCAAAGACGCTGGAGCTACGTCCACGCCAGTCTCCCCTACTGGAATTATCGGAAGAGCCTCTCGCTCTCGGAGAGCATCGTACGTGCTCCGCTCTGGCTCGTATCCGAGTAGTGAGCTCGTGAGGTTGCTCTGTGCGTCCAGGTCTACGAGAAGTACGGAGCGTCCGAGCTTCGCCAGAGCTGAGCCTACGGAAGCTACGGAAGTGGTTTTGGCTACTCCGCCTTTATGATTGCAAAAGCAAATTATCTTCGTTTCCATATCCGAGAAAATATATTACCATATTACCAATTAAAACGGAAGCTCTCCGTCCTCTTCTTCCTCGTCCGCTGGCAAGTCCTCAACGGCTGGAGCTCCGTTTGGAAGTATCTGTCCAGTATTTCCGTTGAAGATGAAAGTAGCGTCCAGCTTCGGAGCTCCGCCTCTGTTTTTGCTGAGTAGAGCGTATATCTTTCCAGGAGTTCCGAGCTCCATACGCTTGCTTTCCTCGATGCTCTTCTCATTGTACTGGCTTCCGTTCAGCTTCCGCTCTACGGAGTTCCAGAGTAGTATAACCTTGTTCGCCTCCCTCTCCAGGTCAGCGGAGTCGGCTATATTCTGGCTGAACATTTCCGTAGGACTCTTCGCCTCTCTGTTGAGCTGAGCGGACAGCACTATAGGAAGCTTCGCCTCCTTCGCCAGCTCTCGAAGGGACTTCGCTATAGCCTTGAGCTCTTCGTTACGCTGGAGCTTGCTTCCGCCTTGCTTGTATAGGAGCTGTACGTAGTCGATAAAGACAGCCTTTACTCGGAGCTTCCTGGAGACGAAGCGTATAGCGTCCACGAGCTCGTCCGAGTAGAAGTCGGAGTCATAGATACGGAGCTTTCCAGCCTCGATAATTTCCTTCATAAAGCGAGCTTCCTTCTCCTTGAAGCTGTCCTCTACTTCGTGCTTGATATATTGCGTAGTACCGTTTCTGTAGTAGTCCGCTATCGTAGTCAAGTTTCCGAAGTGCCTGGAAGGAGACGTAAGCTCCAGTCCAGCGTACGTATTGACGAGCTCCATAACGGTACTCTCGTAGTCCTCTTCGTACGTGAAGTACAAGACCGTTCCAGGAGCATCGCTCTCCGCTGTCTGTAGTGCGAAGTTGCGAAGGAAGGTACTCTTTCCGTGTCCTGGCGGAGCACAAACGAGCGTAAGAGCTCCAGCTGGAAGGACGAGCCTCTCCGCTTGCTTTCCAGACGAGAAGTAGTAGTCCGTCTCGATGCCCTTCGGACGAGTACGGAGCTTCTCTCGGATACCGTCCGCTGTAGGAAGAGCCAGAAGAGACGAGAGCTCCGTGTCTTTGGCTATTTGCGAGACCGTAGACGCCCCTTCTTGCAAGAGTTGGAGAGTTTCTCCGATACGTCCCTCTTGAGCCAAATTTGAGGCTTTTTCGAGTAGCTCCTTCGTCCGCTTCGCCTGGCGTTCAGCGTCCGCCAGTTGCTTCCGTCTGTCGGCTTCCTCCTGGAGAGCCTCCTTCGTAATACCAGCTCCGCCAGTAGAGCGAGCGAAGAGCGTCAGTATCCTATCTCTGTCAACTGGCGAGACTACTTCCACGTCATTGAGAAGAGCCAGCGTTTCCTCCTTGTAGTTATCGTAGAGCTTGTCCGAGATAGTGTCCTCTTCGCCCTGGCTGGCTACGGCTCGTCCGTAGATAACGTCAAAAAGGTACTTCGCTCCAGTTGAGGCTGAGTCTATTACCTTCTGGAGCTCTTCCTTGCTGTGATACGTCAAGTAGCTGTCCGTATCTACCTTCGTACCGTCTTGTCCGCCTGGAAGGACGGAGACGAGCGAGACGAGTCCAGCTCTGTGTACTGTGTGTATAGCCTTGCTTATCGCTTCCTCTTTGGCGTCTTGCTTCGCTGGCGTTTCCTCGCTGTCCACGAGTAGCGTTACTCGCTTGACGCCTCGCTTCTTCGCCTCCTGGAGAGCATCGTCCGACAAGTCCAGTCCAGCGGAAGCTACGATATTCTCCACGCCTCGGACTTGAGCTCGAAGAGCGTCCAGCTCTCCCTCTACTACAGTCAAGTCTCTGTCCTTCTCTCCGTTTCCAGTAAGCCGTAGTCCAGTAAGTCCGAAGAGACTCGCCTTTTTGGGGAGTCCGCTCGTGTTCTTGTACTTCGGCTTGACGTCTGGCTCAATCGTGCGGAGCTTGAAGCCGAGTATACGTCCTC
>JAEEGL011225853.1_pt1 | contig 13083 bp, 12 predicted proteins | sample 9134231 | NCBI WGS metagenome assembly JAEEGL01 (sample SAMN16246548, study PRJNA631951) | gut metagenome | biome: gut microbiome; feature: rumen; material: fiber-attached | host: Bos | place: Iran: Karaj | collected 2018-10 | reverse complement strand
CTGCTTATAAAATGGCTCAATGTTTAGGGGTATCTCCCGAATGGTTAATGGGTTTTAATGAAATACCCACTTTACAACCCGAATATTCATCTGCAAGCGCAGTACTTGTAAGAGAAATAAGAAACGATAAGGAATTAACGGAAGTTCTACCTTTATATTTCTCTTTGCCTGAAAGCAAAAAGAAGTATGTAATAGAAACAATTAAGATGCTGTCGAATTAGTGTCCGTCACAATATCGACAATGATTTGATACAGATACATTAAAATGTCTGTACGATTGATTTTTTTGATTAAGGAAATGATTTCTTTTTGTAATAGTTCCATATGTTATTCTCCCTTTTTATTTGATAATACAGGAAAGAAAACGGCATAGAACGATTTGACAAAATTGGATTGTTTTTTGCCATTTGGCGTTTTGATCTGCGCAGAAATAGTAAGTTTGGATTAACGAGGACAAAAATGTATGAACCTAAATGTATGTATAGTTGAAGATTCAAAAGTTGATTCAGATGTAATGAAAACGGTGCTTAAAAACTACTTTGAGGATAAGCACTTTAATTACTCTATAAAAACATACGACACGGGCGTTGAGTTCTTTGATGATTACAAAGACGGATATATTTGCCCCACCACGTTATTTATAAGAATCGTGTTACCTAACTCAAACGGATTGGATATATGTAAGAAGTTGCGTGAAGATGGTTTTATGGGCGATATTGTCTTTGTTACTGATAAGCCGGAGTATGCCATTGATGCGTTTAGCGTAGATGCAAGAGGATATATTCTTAAACCGTACTCTCCGCTACACGTATTTGAGGTGCTTGACAGGGTTACTTCTTTTTCATCCTTGCAAACTATCGCCATTAAGTTAGGCAGACAGTTTATCAAAGTGCCGATTTTCGGAATCATGTATATCGAAAGCTGCGCACATGATTGTGTATTCCATTGTCGGCAAGGTTCTGTTTACACAAGCCGTTGTAAATTAGATGATGTGCAAGCAGATATAAACAACTCAAAGTTCATTCGATGTCACAAGTCCTACCTTGTTAACATGAATTACGTGCAAAGCATTTCTTCAAATGAATTTGTAATGTCCGACGGATCTGCAATACCTATCACAAAAAAGGATTCTGTAATGATTAAGGACATTTACGAGAGGTTCAAGAAAGGGGATTGATATGACAATCGAGAAATTGAAATCGGGTTCATATCGTGCAAGATTAATGGTAGACGGGAAACGTTATTCGGTTACGTTTAGCCACAAACCAACCGAGCGTGAAGCCTATTCCGTTATCATGGACAAAATTCATTCTGACACGGGCATCAAAGGCACGTTTAAGTATTATGCAAGCGAATACATATCTCTTAAAGAGAACGTCATATCGCCCCGTACAGTAAGGGAATACATCACTACCGTTAAACTTATCCCTGAATGGTTTAATAGCCTTGATTTGGGCAAAATAAAGGCATCAGATGTGCAACGTGTGATTAATGAATTAGCCGTTGATAGAAGTCCGAAAACCGTTCGCAATTATCATAGTTTTATAGCATCCGTGTTTAATATGTATCGTCCGGGATTTGCACTCAATACCACACTTCCACAAAAAGTAAAAAGCAAAGATTATATTCCCACCAGCGAAGATATTGTGCGTATTCTCGAATATTCAAAAAATACAGAAAACGAAATTTTCTTAAAACTTGCGTGTTTAGGTTTAAGACGCAGCGAGATTTGCGCTTTAGAAATTACAGACTTGGATGTAAACAACGTATTGCATATCAACAAAGCATTGGTATTGGACAAAGACAATAATTGGGTAAAGAAGTCCACAAAGACAACGGCATCCACAAGAAATGTTCCCGTGCCGGAACAATTAGCTGCGCAGATCCGTGAGCAAGGATATATTTATCGTCAATCGCCAAACAATGTCATTAAGTGGCTTAACAAGGCACAAGACAATCTCGGTATTCCTCGGTTTCAACTTCATAAGTTCCGACATTATTTCGCATCTTCTCTCATGGAAAAAGGAGCAACATCTAAAGACATAATGGCTCTCGGTGGATGGGAAACAGATGCCGTTATGAAGTCCGTGTATCAACATTCCCTAAAACGTGACGAAGATAACCGAAATCTCGTATCTTATTATACCCAAAACCTCTTTTAAAAAAACCGAAAACGCATGGACAATTTCGTGGACAATCCGTGGACAATTTTACTGTCAAAGGGGTTGTCAATGCGACAATTACGTTGACAAAAGAGAATAAAAAAATCCCCGTAGAATCAGCAATTTTCCTTGTATTTACTGAATCTACGGGGTTTTTAAATGGATGCGGATAACAGGACTTGAACCTGCATTTTAAGTCTTAAACTCCGCATAAACACTACGTTCTCGTAGCGTCGTGGACATTCCGTGGACATTTGTATGCCATTCAATATTTAGTTTTAAGGTTTCCATCCGTACACGCCCATCCAATAAGCAATATCCTCATTGGAAAAACCAAGCGATTTAAGGTAAGACTTTACTTCCGCTTTTTGCTTCTTGTTGTCTTTGTTGCCCGCTTGATCTGCGTGATACTGATTTTCATAATACTGTGCAACACCGGGATAACCCATATCATTGTAAACTTTCTGTTTGCCTTCGGATTTATCTCCCGTGTTCCAATAAGCCTGTCCTCTTTCCGATGCGGATAAATCTTGACTTTCAAGATAAGGTACGGCTTGTCCAAAGTCAACCCATGTTTTACCGTTTGCAGATCCTACCATGTTGGAAATGTCGGTGTTCTTTGTGGATTGCTTTTTTGTAGTCGGCTCATAAGTGGGTATCGGCTGCCCTGTCCTTTTAGAATTTAAAAATTCTTCAAAAGTAGGGATTGTGTTTGATGTCTGCGGTGTAGCCGATTCGGTTGTTGGCTCGGTTGTTTCTTTGTTCTGTTTACCACTTTCACCTAACGTTTCCAACAATGCTTCTTTTACATCGTTTGAAAAATCGCTATTAATTATGGCATCGTACCTTTCGGACTTCTTTTTGCTTTGGCTTGCAATACTGTACCAATAGTACAAGCCTATATCACCATATCTTTCTTGCATCGCTATGGCATCACCACTCGGATTTGAGAACAACTGTGATGCGTAGTAGCCTAAATCTTCATCGGATAATTCGGATTGATTCAATGCTTCAATCTTTGCACCATTTGAATTGTTACCATCCATTGTGGCTTTTATATCGTTCCACTTTAGAACACCATCAATGCCTTTGTCATCATAGATGCTCATTGATTTATCATCATACTCGTTGCCATATTCTTCATGCTTAAACATCTGATTAGACTTTGAAAGCATTTCTTTAATCATGTCAACTTTCTGACTTTCGGATGCGTTACGATAAGTTTCGGATTCAAACAACGCTTTGAGGTTTTCTTCCGTAATTTGTCCTTTTGCCTTTGATGCTTCGGTGTATTCTTGTGGAGTAAGTCGATGTCCGTCAACTGTCTTGTCGGGTGCTTTAGGGAACAACTGTGACTTTTTAAAGTCTACACCGCTTTCTTTTGCAAGTTCGGCTACGTTGCTTAACTCGTTAAATACATCATTGGTATTTGTAACCGAATGATAACCGGGAGAAAGGAAATTTTGTATTCCCCTACCAAACGCACCAGTACCACTTATAAACTCATCGTTCTGTACCTCGTTACCTAAAGTATCAATGTAAGGTTGCGACAAGTAGGATAATCCCGGTATCTTGTTCATGGCTTTTATGCCTTGCTTAACAAGCATATCGGAAACACCACCGTATTCTTGCCCTGTATAGGTACTTCTACGTGTCGGGTCGATGGTACGTGCTATCTGTCCACCAAGAGTAGGAATTGCTTGTGAAACGTAACTTGCTCCTAATCCGGCTGCTCCAGACATTACGCCTGTAACGCTATCGGTTGACTTTCCAAAGTTCTTGATGGCATCGTTTACACCCTCTAACATGGACAATTCAAAAGCGGGAGCACCTATTGAGGATAAGGCATCAAAGAAACTTCCCATTGAATGTTCCGTATCTTCTTCCCACCACTTGTAAAGTTCCGCACCCATGAATAAAGGAAGTGCAGACGGAGCAGCCCAATCCATTGTGTAGGAGTGATGCTTGCCGTTGAAATCCCATTCAATAGCGTATTCTTGATTGCCCTGTGCGTAATCTTCTTCGTCTTTTCCGTGTCCTTTAAGGATTCCTCTACTTGCAAGCCATGCTCCAAGTGCTAATATTCCGGCACCTGATAAACCTTTACAATAACTGTCAATAACATCAGACATATTAATCTGATTGTTGGGATTGTTCGTATTGTACTGTATCGTTTGCACAATCGCTTTCGGGATCTGCACAACGGGGTTATACTCAACAACACCTTGTTTGAGGATGTTAATAGGAGTTCTCTTAAAAGGCACTACGGCTTCGATTGCATTTCCAAGTGCCTTGACACCTAAACTGTCACTTGCGCTTGCAGCTCTCGACATACCGTTAAGGAAGTTTGCCAAACTACTATCTTCATGGAACGTAGCAATCTTTGCTTGTTCAACCGCAAAATCCCTCGCTCTTTCAAGTAGTGCAACATCATTCGCATTTGTTGAATTGAAGATGTCAACGCCCTTTCCGTTAGCCTTAAGGTAAGATGCTAACGCTCTGGAATACTTTGCCTTGATAGCAGCGGTATCTTCTTTATCGAGCCAATCTGTATTTATTTCTGCAACACCTTGTCCAACCTTGTTTTTGAATATTTTACGATGGCGTTCAATATCTCTGTCCATCATATACTTGTTGGAGTTGTCGGTTGCTTGTTTGTAACGTGACTTAAGGAAGTCCTCGCCGGATGCTTTGATTAGGTTGTTGTCGGTAAGCCTTGAAACAAACGCTCTCTGTCTTTCGATTCCGTTATCCTTGTAATAGGAATTAAGTGCGCTTTCGGCTATACCCGCCATGTTGTCTTTTACGTTTGTAAGAGTACCAAACAAGAAGTTGCCAAATATGTTTCTGAAATGAGTACGAGGATTGCCAAGCATTGCAAGATAACGCCATTGATTCCACTTTTCCTTGAATGTAGCATCACCTAAATACTTTGCCATGATAGCGTAGGCTTCATTCTCTAATTCGTTTGCTTCTTTGGAGTTTGGATATTCCATGTTATTGACTTCATCGAAGATTTCAATAACACGTTTAACATCGGCTTCGGAAATATCCCAATAGCCTGTCGATAACTTTTTACAAAGAGCATCGTAAATTCTTTGCTCTCCGGCACCCTGATGAATGAGGTTTGCGAGGTATTGCATATCTTCCTCGGTAAAGTTATCAAAGACGGATGCAGATTCCTTGTCCATCGTATTCTTAACTTCGGTTAGGATCTGCTCAAAAGTCTTTTGGGTTTCGGTAGGATTATTAATCGTTCCGTCATAACCGATTTTGGCAAGCACTCTTTCAAGTGTAGATGAAAACTTACGAGCTGCTCTTTCTTCTTTACCGCCAATATTCTTTGCCTTGATGTCACGCATCTTCTCGGCTTTCATCAAAGTAGATGAAGCGGTACGGGTAAAGTGCGAAAGCATCTGTAAGCCTTGCCCCATGCCGGTTACTTTTTTCTGCATATCTTTTGCAAAGTTCCATACTTCGCTTGCACTTCTCTTGCCAGCTAATACATCCTTTTGCATTAAATCGAGGATAAGCATTGATTCTGCGACATCGGTAGCAGAAGATAAATTATCTTGTCTTACTAACCTCTGGAATTCTCCACTCGGATCTGCGGAGAGATTGTTAACCGCATCATCCATTGTCTTTTTGTTTGTAACCGGGTCGTAGTTAAACAATCCCTCTTTTCTGACTTTTTTAAGTCCTTTAGCCGATTCCTCATTCTGTGTGAATGTCGGCATATTGGTAAGGGTGTTCCATGAAAACTGTGATTCTTTACCGCCCTTTTTGCCGATAAGTTTCTGATTAGGATTCTGTCGGATAGGACTTCCCATCTCACCGTTCTCAACGCTCTGTAAGCCGTTTTCAGAGGGGTTATATGTGGGAATGGTATCATTTACTGTCTGCTCGTTCTGAACGCTCTCTAAAGGCACGAGAGGGTTACTATACAAATTGTTCGCATTGCGGTTCATCTCTGCGTTTCCACTATTATACATGGACTGCATGATTGCATCCGCAACCGTTTCATTTGTAGGCAAGTAACTATCTTCGCTCTCTAATTCCTCAATGAGATTCTCATATTCGGGAAGTAACTGCTCCGAATTATTTACATCGGCATTTGTAACATCGGGAAGTGCCGTATTAGGTAAGCCTTGATACTCATAACGCTCTCCGTTCATATCGCCAACAAGTTTAAACAATTCGGGATATGATTCACGCATTGAGTTTTCCAAGCCATACATATCAGATAACAGAGGTTGAACATCGCCACCGTTGTTAGCAACATTTACTATTTCATCCTCTATTTCTTTGTGCATTTGTTCGTATTCGGCTATTTCTTCCAACTGTAAATTATCATATGTATTATTTACATCGGCATTTGTATTTTCCTGTGTGTTAAAGAAAGGAATTTCGCCAACATTCTCAATGACTTGATTAGCAGCGTTTTCAACTCGTGCATCTCTCTTTGCCCTTGTTCCGTTAAGAACCGCATTACCGCCACCGACAACGCCACCGCTTATTGCTCCGGCAAGTGCATCCATGCCTATCTGTTTAGCAAAGTCAATCCATGCCTGTGCGGTTGCTTCATCGTGAGATAATCCGCTTGCTTCATACATACGGATATTGTCATTAATCTGTGACTTGTCACCCGTAATAATAGCATCGGCAATAGCATCGGCTAAATCTTCGGCTGCTTCTTGACCCGCTTCAGGAATCGCTGATGCGACAATCTTTTTGCCAAGTTCTCTTGCGTACTGAATTCCCTCGGTGCTTTTGAATCCAGCTTCGGCAATATCATCCCACTTGCCCATAGGAATTTTCTCGGTAAGTGCCGTTGTTAAACCGCTTGCAATACCCTCTGCCATAATCTGATCTGGAGTAAGGTTTCTTTCAATGCCCTCATTGATGACATCAGATGCCTTTTCCAAACCCATCGCTCCGGCAGATAAAGTAGAACCGCCACCCGTTAAGTTTGCCAACAATAAAGCGGTAGCCATGTCACCGATAGATGTTCCGACATCGTATGCAAATTTTCCACCCGTACCAAGATTCTCTGATGCAACATCTCTAATATCTCTTGTTAAGTGGTTGTCGTTTGTCATAGGTTTACCGCTTAAATATGACACGCCCTGGCTTGCAACATTACCTAATGATTCAAGAGGATTTAACGGCAGCGAAGCAATCGTACCAACCGCTTTTGATGCGGTGTTCTTTCCTACGGCATTTAACAACCTTGAATTAAGTTCGCCCCTCGATAATCGTTGAGCATAATCACGCACATAGTCAATGTCGCTATCACTAAATCCTAATTTCTGCATTTCACTATCAAAATACTTATTAGGATTGCTTGCACGGCTTGCCATAACAGAAAGTGCGTTTATGTCCTCATCTGACACGCCATACTTATTCAAAAGTGCGGGAATGGTTCTATCCTTTGCTTGCTGATACTGACTTGTTAATGCTTGTTTCTGATTGTAAGCATTGTTCTTTTCAAAACTCGTAAGGCGTTGAAGCGCATTGTAGTTCGGAATATTCTCATAATAGTTTATGAGTTCTCTGTCGTTCTTAAGCACCGGGATTTCTGCATTACGCTTGTTGACGTTCTTTTTATCAAACGCACTCCGAATGACATCGCCATAGTTGGTATTTTTGTTCGGAGTTACCGCACCCGTTAACTGTGTGATTGACGGGGCGTACTTTGACACCGCCTTTTTTGCTTTCTCAACCGTGTTAACCGCTTTAGAAACCGTCTTTGTTGCTTTGCTTGTTTGAATCTCGGACTTCTTCGGAGTTTCTTCGATAACGGGCGTAGGGGTAGCCTTTTGTGTGGCTACTCCCTTTGCCGTTGTATTTTGTGTTGCTTTGGGTGCAGATCCTTTTTGGGATTCTCCATCCACTATTTTCTTTACGTTGTTTAATGCAGCGAATGTTGTTGCAAGGTTTTTAGCCATGACAAAACTCCTTTGCGTTTTATCTCATAAGGTTGGCAAGTGCGTTAGACAAAGCCGTTTCGTAATTCTGTTTCTTGTTGAAGTAATCACTCGCCTGATCTGCCAACTGTGCGTTGTACTGATTGAGTGCTTCACCAAGAGCTGCGTTACGCTTAAGGTTGTAATTCTCGATAGCATTATTCAAAGTCTTGCGGATGTCGTTACGGATGTTGCCGTAGTTGTTGAACATTCTCGCCTGATTGCTTTCGGATAAACCGCCTGTGTAACCTTGTCTTGCAAGAGCCGAATCCATATTTTTACGGCTCATCATGTAATTAATGTATGCCTGTCTTAAAGCATCTTCCGCATCTGCGTTCTGCCTGGAAATGCTTGTGTCATAGTCGGCATTGATTGTGTTAACGGATGTGTCGTAATTACCCTTTAACTTGTCAAGAACGTACTGATTGTTGTTTGCCAAGTCTGCGAGGATTCCGGCATACCTCTGACGAACTTCGGCTGTCGGGTCGGTAACAAGATTTCCAATAAGGCTTGCGGTACTTACTCCACCGCCACCGCCGGACGAACCACCACTCGATGCTCTTGTTGCTCCACCGCCACTTGATGAACCGCCACCAGATCCGCTGACAGGATTACCGCCACCATTGTCATCATTGTTATAGGTGTTTTGATATTCATTGTATGTCTGCCATAATTCCTCAGGCGAAGATGCGTAACCCATCGTATCTTTAATTTTGTTTTTGGTAACGGTGTTTGCAAAGTTTGTACCCTGTGTTGCGTTTGCACCCGTGCTTGCACCCGTTTTGCCAGCAGTTGATACTGTTGTATTTATTACATTCTTGGGTGCGACATTAGAGTTAATCGCTGCCGTAGCCTTTGCAATTTTTGCATCGGTAGTGTAGTAAGGTGCGGTTCTTTTGTTAGCAGATGCCGTACCCGTATCTGTCATCATCAAGTTTTTGTTTTTTACAATTGCCATTTTCCCTTTCTCCTTTTTTGATAAAGTGAATTGTTATTTATCTGAAACCGTCATGCGGTTACATTCGTTTTTAAGCAAACAAAAAGAACCGACATAAAATCGGCTCTTTCTGCTTTGGTAGAGAGAATTATTTGGATTCTATATTAGTTATGAATCGCTGAAATTCAGTAAGGGTATGTTCATCGGTAACACCGTTCATCATGGATTTAAGTTCGGAAATCATCTTTTCATCGGGGTGATGTTCTTCCTCACTTGTTGCCGACATCATAGCCATTGTTGTTTTCACGCTTTTAATTGCGTGCGTAAGTTTATCGACATAATCCAAGTCGGATGGGGAAATAACGTTCCCAACACTTTCAAGTTTTTCAACAACTCTTGAAAGATCTGCCGACAAAACTTTACATACCGCTTTTAAATCATCGTGAAGTTTTCCCATACTCACACCCCCTTATGCTCTTGCCGTGGTAGGTGTAAGGTTAGAGAGTATCTGCGCTGTCTGCGCTACCTGTGATGCGTTAAATGTTGCGATGTTTAACTGATTCTGTAATTCAAGAATCTTGTCGTTCTTCGCATCAATTTCCTGCTGACAAAGTTTGTCAAGGATTTCCTGTGTCTGATTCTGAATTGCAAGTCTTGTAGCTGCGCCCTCTGCCTGAACAATATTCTGTGTCTGAACAGTAGCAAGGCGATTATCGCAACAACATTGTGAAAGCTGGCTCTGCAAATCAAAATGTGTCTGCATATTAGCCATCTGACGTGCGTTTGCTCCTGCTTCGATTCCGGCAAAACCGTTAATCATAGCCATCTGCAAACTGTCAATTCCGTTTCCGATTGCGGAAATCTGATTCTGTGTTGTAAGGTTCTGGAATCCTGATGTGGTAATGTCTGCCTGATTCATCCAAGGGTACATATCTGCACCACCGAATCCGCCACCGAAACCACCAAATCCACCGCAGAAAAGTAGAATGATAATAAGCCATCCTAAATCTCCACCGAATCCACCGAACCCGTTATTACCCATAGGTGATACGGGCATAACAACGTCGTTTTCAAGTGCCATTTCTTTTTCTCCTTTATCTTTTGTAAGGTTAGCGGGTATCACTATTGATACTCGGTTTATAAACAATCTGCGCAGATTTGCTTATCTTTTGCCCATCAACATCTGTGCCATGTTAACGGCTTGATTGTAACGCCCTTGTGACACCTTTCCCGTACTCATTAAGTGGTTCAAAATGTCGTTAGGGTTATTCATATTCTGTGGTATGTTAACGCCCCTCTGCGAAAGAAATTGGGCGGGGTTATTCTTAATCTGATTAACCATTGTCATGGGGTTATTCCGATTCATCTGTTGATATAACGGGTTCATTCTTCCTCTTTCCTTTCGTCATAGACTTTATCTGTTCTTCAAGGCTTGCTACCTTTTCTTGCAGATCCTTAATGATGTCCTCGGATTTCGGAATGTCACGCACCGTATAATCAAGATATTGAATTGTTGCCCTACCTACGTTGTCGGCACTCTTTAAATAGATAGTCTGTGTTTCACTATCCCATAATGCCACCGTATTGTTGGGTGAAACCATGTATGCTTTAGCACCTTCTTCGCCATTTACCCATATAATAGGTTGAGAGTAATTATACATAGCGTTTACTTCCTTTCAACGCTACATTAGCACATCAAATACCCGTGTGCTGTATTTGGCAAAAATAGTGCGATTTTTGTCATGGGAAAGGGATTATTCCGAAGAATAACCCCTTTGGAGAGGAATGATATATGAAAGGAACGGGGTAAGATTCCTATTCATCTGTTTTAAGATTGCCTTTAATTCCAGCTATTACTTCAAGGCAAGTTACACGTTTATCAATGCTACTAACATCTGTGCGCAAGTCTTTCATATCACGCTTAATCTCACTTACGCCATCTTTGATAAACTCTATGCCGGTAACAAGCGTTGTCATTGTGCCGACATCTTCTTTTGTTTCTTTCTTCTTTGTATTGTAGATTGTCACTCCAATAGCAAAAGCCGATAAGCAAAACCCTATAACACTACAAATAATTGCCGTCATTTAATCAATGCCCCCAATTCTACAAGTTTCTTGTCTAACTCAACTTCAAGAGCCTTAATGTTGTTTCTAATGCTCTCAATCTCTGCAAGAACATCCGAAGCATTACCACTCTCTTTTAATTGTAAACCAAAGTAGTCAACGAAGAATTTACACAATCCGTCTGCGGTTGCTTTCGCATATTCGGGTGTAAGAATGATAGGCGTGTCCGTTGTGGAATCCATAAAGCCATTCTCTAACAAAATGGAATCCGCTTCGGGTACGGCTACCTCAAACAATTCTGTCGTTGCTACAATAGGTGTTGCACGATTGCCTTTAAGTCCGTTTGCATCAACTACCGCATCGTATAAAGCCTGTGCCTGTTCACGGTTCTTCGTTGTGGGATAATGGTAAACCACTACACCACCGCCAGATCCACCGTTGACACCAGCATTGTGATGAATAGCAAGATAGAAATCCGCATTATGCTCATCGGATTTATCGGCTCTTTCTTGTAATGATGTAGGCGTTTCTCCCGTCGGGTCATCAAGACGGATAATCTCAACATCCTTATAGTTCATAAGTTTGTCGGTGAGCATATCCGCTATTCGTGAGTTAAGCACCCATTCTCTTGTTTCCAACGGGTCGATTGCTTTCATGCAACGCTTACCGGGGGTATATAAATAATGCCCCGCTGATAAAGCAAGGCGAAATGTTTTGTGGGTTTCTCCACCGTAATAAATCTGATAAAATTCTTCGGCTAAATCGCCACGTTCTTTCTGTTTGGCTGGGTCGTTCATTGAAGCGGGTTTTTCGTAGGTAGTCATTATGACAATCGCAGCTTCACTCGCACTCTTTGCGTTCTCTAATCCCTCACGGGTTTTAGCGAATGACTTCGATGAGTATTCAATAAAAGCGTATGCCAACTGTCCATCCATATCGCCCACGGTTGAACTATTCTTGCGAAGATAATCCCAAAGTCCTTGCTTTCTTCCCGATGAAGTCCATTGAGCAAGTCCGTAACCTATCTTGTCGTGTCCGAAGTCAAGGTTTGTGTCGGGCGTTGTCCATGTGCCGTTGTCAACCTTTGCTGTGTATTCTTCATCGGTTAACCCATACTTCTTCATGTAACTGTTCTGCGCATTGTTGGGAATGAACCCGCTTTCACATAGCCAATTTGCAAGCCATCCACAAACGGCATAATCGGATAATCCTACGGATTCCCAAAATGCTTTAACTTTTAAACATAATTCTTCGTTGTAAGGTTTCATACTTCGCTACCGTCCGTTCCCTCGTTGTGTTCTGATTCTTTCGGTTCTTTCGGGGGTTCATCTTTCTTCATCTGCTTGCCTATCTGATTAACACCCGTCGCAGCTAAACCGCTGACGATGCCTACCGCAATAGCCGTAAGAATGTCATTTGCGGGGAAGTCGGGCATCTGTATCATGTACCCTACTACTCCAAGAATACCACCTAATAGTCCGGCAATTACGGGAACAAATTTGTTATCAAGTTTCGTTGTTTTTACTAATTCGCAGATCAAGTAACATATTACTGTGATTGCACTTACCGTTCCGATTCCACCAAAATTCATTTTCTATTCCTCGCTTTCTCAAATTGTGATTGATGTCCTTTAGACAAGATATAATCAACATAGGTAAGGATTTGAATTTCTGTCACCTTACATGATTTCGCTTATCTTTTCCCAAACTTCGGTAGCATGGTACTTTCTTCCTCTGCGGTTCGCTTACTTTCTTTCCCTTGATTAGCGTCTACCATTTTCCGCCACTATGTTGTTAACTACGTTATACTTTCAATACTTCCCTCTAAATCAACAATATAATGATATGGCGAACCCGCATAAGAAGAAGTATCGTTTATAGTCAAACTTCTTGTACTTGCATTTTGTGTATAGCCGTAAATATCGTTTCCACCTACAACATATTTATTTGTAGAT
>JAEEGL010803401.1_pt1 | contig 13083 bp, 10 predicted proteins | sample 9134231 | NCBI WGS metagenome assembly JAEEGL01 (sample SAMN16246548, study PRJNA631951) | gut metagenome | biome: gut microbiome; feature: rumen; material: fiber-attached | host: Bos | place: Iran: Karaj | collected 2018-10 | reverse complement strand
TTGGACAGGTCCTGGATGTACACGCCGAAGTGCATGATCAAATTGCCCGCGGCAAAGGTGGTCATGAACAGGCCCGCCAGTACCGGCAGGATATAGAAGATGCCCCAGCCGACGGGCACGCGGAAGACGATCATCATCACGGCCACCACGCCGAAGGAGATGAACATCTTGATGGCGTTGACGATCATATCCGACACGATCAGGATAAACTTGGGGATATAGACCTTGGTAACGATGTTTTTATTGGACTTGATCATCTTCACACTGTGGGTCACCACATGGTTGAAAAAGTCCCACATGGTCAGACCGATGAAGACGTAGATAGGGAAATACTGCTCGCTGGCCTTGAAGATGACGCCGAAGATCACCGTGTAGATCAGCATGAAGCTGATGGGGTTGAGGATCCACCAGAGCCAGTTCAGGTAGGAGCCCGCCACCTCCGCCTTCAGGGTGGACTTGGCGGAGCGCAACGCGTACGGCCAGTATTTTTTAAAGTCTCTTACAAATCTCTGGAACATTCTCTGTCTCCCGCTGCAGCGCCGCCCCGCTTCCCATCCGGGCAGCCGGCGCCGTTTCTTTTTAGAGGATATCACATTCCACGGAAAAACACAAGTCCAACGCGCACGCCGTTCTTCCGGCCCCGCCACCTCGCCCGCCGCCAAACCGGTCTTCCTGCAAAAACGCTTTCCCGTATTGCTATCACCCAAAAAGTATGGTATTATAATTATGTATGCTCACCCGGGCTTCCTCGTTTCAGGGACGGTTCTCCCTGCTTTCCCGGAGCCCGGGCTCCGAAATCGCTGCGGAGGATGCGCACATATGACCTTCAGTTTTATAGTTCCTGTATACAATACGGCGGCGTATCTTCCGCGCTGTATCCAAAGTTTGCTCCCGGCGCTGCGCGGCGGAGACGAGATCCTGCTGAGTCTGGGTCACTCGCGGGATGACAGCGAGGCCATCGCCATGGATCTGGCCGCTGAGCACAGCGCGATCCGCTGTCTGTATCAGGACGCCACCGGCCTGGGCGACGCGCGAAATTGCGCCATCAGCCAGGCCCAGGGGGATTACGTCGTCTGTGTGGACAGCGACGATTACGTGATGACCGACGCCCTCGGCGCCCTGTTGGACCGCATCCGGCAGGAGGGCTGGACCGAGGATCTGATTTTCTGCGACTATTACCGGCAGGATGGCGACGCCCCACCCCGTCCCTGTTTTTTCTTTGGGGAGCGGTCGGACCTGTGCGGAGCGGAGCATCTGCCGGAGCTGCTGGAAAACCGGCGCAATTTCTGCACCGTGTGGCGCTACCTGTATAAGCTCTCTTTCTTGCGCGAGCATAACATTTGCTACCTGGGGCAGAGCATGGCGGAGGATGTGGACTACACCACCTCCGTGTATCTGGCCGGCCCCTCGGTGCGCTACACCCATAGTCCCTACTATGTATATACCACCGGGCGGGGCGGCTCCCTAATGGATACCGCCGATTTCCGCCGTCTGGAAGAGACGGTGCGGGTCCTGACTCAGTCCATCTCCCGGCTGCGGGCCTCTGCCCTCCCCCACGCCGGGGCCATGATCGCTCAGCTGCAGTATGAGCTGATCCTGACCTCCGCCCTGCTCTACGAGCTGCCACGGGGGCAGCGCCGGCAGGCCCTGCCCCTGCTGGAAGCGGCCGCGGCGCTGCTGCTGCCCACCACGGATCCGCGGGTCCTCGGCTGCGCCCGGGCCATCCGGCTGCTGGGACCGGCGCCCCTGGCCTATGCCCTGCATACCGCCAAGCGCGCCCGGCATCTCCTGCGCTCCTGATTCCAAAGAAAACGAAATCACGTATACAGAAAGAAGGCTAACGACATGATCATCACCAAGACGCCATTCCGCATCAGCTTCGCCGGCGGAGGCAGCGACATGGCCGCCTTTTATGAGCAGTACGGCGGTTGTGTTCTGAGCACCTCCATCAGCAAATACATGTACATCTCCATCCATCCCTATTTCGAGGCGGATAAGACCCTGCTGAAATATTCGGAAAACGAGCTGGTGGATTCCTATGACCAGATCCGCCACAGTATTTTCCGCCGGGTGCTGACGGATATGGACATTCACGGCGTGGAGATCAGCTCCACGGCAGATGTGCCCGGCGGCACAGGGCTGGGCTCCTCCAGCACCTTCACGGTGGGCTTACTGAACACGCTCTACTGCTACAAGGGCAAGTACGTGTCCAAGGGTGATCTGGCCGAGATGGCCTGCCAGGTGGAGATCGAGAAGCTGGGCAACCCCATCGGCAAGCAGGATCAGTACGCGGCGGCCTTCGGCGGGCTGAACTTCATCCGCTTTAACCGGGACGGCTCCGTCTCCGTGGAGCCGATCATGATGCGCAAGGAGACCTACAAGCAGTTGGAGAAGAACCTGATGATGTTCTTTACCGGTTCCACCCGCTCGGCCAACACTATCCTGGGGCAGCAGAAGAAAAACATCTCCCAGAGCGACAAGGCCCGCAACCTCCTGCAGATGTGCGACCTGGCTGAGCAGATGCGCAAAAGCCTGCAGAGCGACGACATCTCCTCCTTCGGCCACTACCTGAACGAGGGCTGGATGCTGAAAAAGGAGCTGGCCTCCGGCATCTCCAATCCCGCCATTGACGAGGCCTACGAGCTCGCCATGAAAAACGGTGCCCTGGGCGGCAAGCTGCTGGGCGCGGGCGGCGGCGGTTTCCTGCTGTTCTATTGTCCGGAAGAGAGGCAGGAGCAGCTGAAACAGGCCATCGGCCTTCCCGCCTTCGACTTCCGCTTTGAGCGGGACGGCACCTCCGTGGTGTATATCGGCGACAAATACTGGAATTGATCGGGAGGATTATCATGAAGATCTTAGTGGCCGGCGGCGCCGGCTTTATCGGCAGCAATCTCATCGACGCCCTTCTTGCCGAGGGGCATGACATCGTGTGTGTGGACAATTTCTTTATCGGTACCCGCGAGAACATCGCCCACCTGCACGGGCATCCCCGGTTCACCTTCTATGAGGAGGACCTGACGGATCTGGAGACCCTGAAGGGCATTTTTGAAAAAGAGAATTTCGACTACGTCTGCCACATGGCCGCAAACTCCGACATTCAGGCCAGCGCGCAGAATCCCAGCGTGGAATACAAGAACACTTACTCCACCACCTTCTGCATTCTGGAATGCATGCGGCTTTACGGGGTAAAGCGGCTGTTCTTCTGCTCCACCAGCGCCGTCTACGGTGACGCCCAGGGCGAGGAGGTCCACGAGAACTTTGCCCCCCTGATGCCCATCTCCTACTACGGCTCCTGCAAATTGGGCTCCGAGGCGCTGATCAGTGCCTTCAGCTATATGAACGATTTCCATTCGCTGATTTTCCGCTTCCCCAATGTGATCGGCCCCCGGCTCACCCACGGCGTGATCTTCGACTTCATCCGGAAGCTCCGCAAGGATCCCACCAGGCTGACCATCCTGGGAGACGGCCGTCAGTGCAAACCATACCTGCATGTGAACGACCTGGTGGAGTGCATCATACGCTTCAAGGATGACGTGCCCCAGGGGGTCACCCTGTACAATGTGGGCGGCACCACCCAGTCCACGGTCACGGATATCGCCAATATCGTTTGTGAGGAGATGGGGCTGAAGGACGTAGAGTTCTTCTACACCGGCGGCCGGGGCGGCTGGAAGGGCGACGTGCCCGTTTTCGCTTACAATCTGGACAAGATCCACAGCACCGGCTGGGCAGCCAGCATGACCAGCAACGAGGCCGTAGCCCAGACCGTCAGGGACGTACTCTGATGCAGGCTGTGATCATGGCCGGCGGCAAGGGGACCCGCCTGTCCGCCATCACCCGGGACGAGATCCCCAAGCCCATGGTTCCCCTGCTGGGCAAGCCCCTGCTGCTGTGGCAGGTGGAGTGCCTCAAGCGCAACGGCGTCACGGAGATCCTGATGGTCATCGGTCATCTGGGGCATGTGATCCGGGACTATTTCGGGGACGGCTCCGCCTTCGGTGTGGCCATCTCCTACTATGAGGAGACCGAAGCGCTGGGCACCGCCGGGGCCCTGTCCCACATTGAGCAGCGCCTGGACGCGGAATTCTTCCTGGTCTTCGGGGACATTCTGTTCGATATCGACCTGGAGCGCATGCATCGTTTCCACCGGGAAAAGCAGGCCCTCGTCACTCTGTTCGTTCACCCCAACTCCCATCCCTTCGATTCCGACCTGGTGGAGACTGATGCCGACGGCAGGGTCCTCCGCTTTGACTCCAAGCACAATGTGCGCGACTACTGGTATGACAACGCCGTCAACGCGGGGCTGTACTGGATGGACCGTGCCCTGTGCCGTCACGTGCCCCGGGAGGGCAAGGTGGACCTGGAGAAGGAGATCCTGACCGGGCTTTGCGCCCGGGGCGAGGCGGTCTACGCCTATCGCTCCCCCGAGTATGTGAAGGACGTGGGCACTGTGGAGCGGATCACCGCCGCCTCCAAGGAGCTGGAGGGAGGCTTCGTTGCCTCCCGGAACCTGCGGCAGCGGCAGAAGGCCATCTTCCTGGATCGGGACGGCACGGTGAACGTGGAGAACGGCCTGGTCTACAAGCCGGAGATGCTGGAGCTGGAGCCCTGCGCGGTGGAGGCCATCGGTCTCATCAACCGCTCCGGCTACCTGGCACTGATGGTCACCAATCAGCCCTCCGTGGCCCGGGGTCTGTGTGAGATCGAGGATGTGGAGACCATCCACCGCAAGCTCAAGACTCTGCTGGGCAATAAAGGAGTATATCTGGACGACCTCCTGTTCTGCCCCCACCACCCGGACAAGGGCTATCCGGAGGAAAATCCCCTGTATAAGATCCCGTGCCGCTGCCGCAAGCCCGGCATCGGCATGGTGGAAACTCTGGCAGAGAAATACAACTTGGACCTGAGCCGGTGCTGGATGGTCGGCGACCGGACGGTGGACGTCCAGACCGGTATCAACGCTGGGATGAAGACCGCCCTGGTGCTGACCGGGGCCGCCGGCAAAGACGGGAAATATCCCGTGGCGCCGGATTTGACGGCTCCCGATCTGCTGGAAGCGGTCCGGCAGATCCTGGCGCATGACGGCACCCAACCATCATAAGTCAAGGAGGATTTACTATGGACTACAAGAAGGAGATTTCCACCTACCTGCAGCATGAGATCGATACGCTCCGGCTTCTGGACGTGGACGCGATCAACGAAGCGTTGAACCTGCTGCAGGAGACCTTTGAAAACGGCAACACCGTTTTCGTCTTCGGCAACGGCGGCAGCTCCGCCACCGCCTCCCACTATCAGAACGATTTCAACAAGGGCGTGTCCGAGCACACGGAGAAGAAGTTCAACTTCCTGTGCCTGAATGACAACGTGGCAACCGTCATGGCCATCGCCAACGATATCGGCTTTGAGGAGGTCTTTCGCTTTCAGCTGCGAGGCCATCTCAAGCCCGGCGATGTGATTCTGGCCATCTCCGGCAGCGGCAACTCCAAGAACGTGATCAACGCCGTGGAGTATGCCAAGGAGCAGGGCAACCGCATCATCGGTCTGACCGGCTTCGGCGGCGGCAAGCTGCGCCAGCTTTCCGACGTCTCCCTGCACGTGCCCATCAACAGCATGCAGATCACTGAGGATATCCACATGGTCTTCGACCATCTGATGATGAGCATCTTCTACCGGGAATTCTGCGGCATCGAGCATATCAAGGACTGAGGGTCTGCCGGGGCCATCGCCCCGATCCGATACTGTCTGACGGAAAGTAGGCAACAAACGTGAAACAACTCCTCAAAACCATTTTAAAGCCCATCGCGGATTTCTTCCGCAAGATCACCTATAAGCTGATGCGTGACGTGATGGAGGATCTGCACACCTCCATGGACAATCCAAGCAGCGCGCCTATCGCCCGGATTCCCGTGTGTGAGGACGAGTACCTGCGTATCATGTTCCTGTTCCAGATGGCTTCCTTCTGGCCTGGTTGGGAGACTTTTTACCAGGCCTGTCTGGACGATCCCCGCATCATCGTCAAGTTCGCTTTCCTGGATGAACTTCATGGCGACATCACTCAGATGCTCACGGCCAAGACCTTCCTGGACGAGAAGCAGATCCCCTACGAGGTCTATAGCGATCGTCTCTTCAATTGCTTCCAGCCCCATGTGCTGGTCATGCAGACCCCCTACGACTATGGTCACAGAAAAGCCCATGTGCGGTCCAGCGCCTTTTATCGCAAGGGCACTCGCATCGTCTACATCCCTTATGGGATCGAGCTGTCTGATACGGCCCACGCTCGGGACGCCCATTTTTGCAACGCAGTCGTCATGAACGCTTGGCGGGTCTTCACCTTCTCCGAACGGATGCGGGAGGATTATCACAGGTACTGCAGCAACTCCATCGCCGTCAAGTGTCTAGGCCATCCCAAATTTGACACCCTTTACCACAAGGAAAAACTGGCCTGCCTGCCCGAAATCGCTAAGAAGGCGGCGGGGCGGCCCATCTATGTTTGGCATGTACACTTTCCCAAGATCACGCCCCAACCGGACGGCAGCGGTATCATGGTCACCCCCTGGCTGGAGGAGTACGTGGCCTTCGCCAAATACGCCATTGAGCAGAAGGATCTGTTCTTCGTGCTCCAGCCTCACCCCAAGTTTCTGGACGGAGAAGGCGATCTGGGCGTCAAAGCCAGGAAGATCGTGGATATGATGTCCGCGGCCGACAACGCCTGTGTGGACTGGAGCGACGACTACCGCAATACCATTCTCAACTGCGATTATTTCATCACCGACCGCAGCGCGCTGATGGTGGAGGCGGCCACCGCCCAGGTACCCATCCTGTACATGTCCAACAAGGATTATTACGAGCCCCTGACCGCAGCCGTGGCCCCCCTGGTGGAAAGTTATTATCAGGGCACCGGCGTGGAGGATATGAAGCGCTTCGTCCAGCAGTGCCGCGCCGGCGAGGATCCCAGGAAGGCGGAGCGGGAGCAGGCTTTCCGGGACACCATCCCCTATTTCGACGGCAAGAGCGGATGGCGCATCAAGGAGCATATCGTGGATGCTCTCTATGCCGAGCGGGAATCCGACGTGCAAAATCAACTGCGGGACCTTCGGCAGCAGGTGGCCGAGCTGAATGCTCGTTTGGATGAGTTGAATGCCCGGCAGCAGTGAACGGCCTCAGGCGGCGCCCTGCACAGGGCGCGAAAAAGGCTCTCTGCAAAAAATGGATAGACCCTTTCATTCCGAGCAAAAATGGCCGCAAACGCGGCCATTTTTTTTGCGTGGGTGAAGGGATCCGTCTCTTATCCACAAGGAAGCGGATTCTGCGGGTCGCAGGCGACCCTCGCAATGACAGATCCGGACTTTTTTCGGCGGCCCTTTCCCTGCTTTCTTCCGCCTGAAAACATTCAAGGAAAACGCCTCCAGGCTCTTGCCTGGAGGCGTTCTTTTATTCAGGGTCTCGTGAGCCCTTTTGGATTTTACTTCGCGGTGGCGCTCTTACCGGTGCTGTCGTAGGCGCTCAGCACGGTGTGGGCCGAGTCGTTGGAGCAGACGCGGACTGTGTAGATGTACTTCACGCCGGACTCCAGATTACTGGTCGGATCCTTATAGGAGGTACCGGTGGTGGTGCCCACACGCTTCCAGCTGCCGGTCTCGGTCTTGCGGTAGACCGCGTAGCAGGGTGCGCCGGACACGGAGTTCCACTTGACGGTGATGCCGTAATCGCCGGAGGCGGCGCTGATCAAGACGGGCGCATTGAAGACCTTCACGCTCTTGCCAGCTTTGTCAAAGCCGGTGACGACCTTGCCGCTTTCGTTCACACCACGGATGGTGTAGTAATAGGTCTTGTTGGAGCTGACGGTGTTGTCCGTGTAGGTGTTACCGGTGGTATCGACCAGTTCCGAGCCGGCCCAGCTGCCGCTGCCGCTCTCCTTGCGGTAGATGCGATAGGTGCCGATGCCGTCCACCGTGCTCCACTTCAGGACCACGCCATTGGGCTTGGAGGCGACCTCCACCTTGGTGAGCTTGGGCATGGCGAAGAACTGGGTCTTCACGCCGGCCGTGTCGTAGGCGCTCATGTCGGCGCCCTTCACCACACAGGACACAGTGTACCAGTAGGTATGGGTGCCCACGGCGGTGGTGTCGGTGTACTGGAACAGGTTGTTGACCTTGTCGGCATCCTTGCGGGTCACTGTGGTGAGCACGGACCAGTCGCCGGAGCCTTCCTTGCGGTAGATGCGGTAACTGGTCACGCCGTCCACCGGCTTCCACTTCAGCAGGGCGCCGGTATTGGCGTTGGTGACACCGCTGAGAACGGGCGTCGCATAATAGGTGGCGCTCAGGCCGGTCTCGTTCTTTTCACTGGCCACCACGTTGGAGCTGTCCAGGCAGGCCACGGTGTAGCTGTACTGGCCGCCGACCTTCGCACTGGTATCGATATAGAAGCACTTGTCCTGGGTACTCGCACCGGTGACGGTCGCCAGGGGATCCCAGCTGGTCTTGGAGGGATCCTTGCGGAAGATCTGGTACCGGCTGACGCCGTTCACCCGCTGCCAGGTGACCTTCAGGCCGCCGCCGTCATAGCTGACGCCGGTGAGCAGGGGCGTGTCGTAGAAGGTGGCGCTGTCCGGGGAAACGCCGGCATTGTAGCCGCTGACCAAGTCGCCGCCCACGACGCAGCGGACGGTGTACTGGGGCTTCACGTTGGAGGCCACGTTGGTGTCAAAGAAGCTGGTCCCGGTCACGTCGGGGCTCTGCTTCTCGTAGTTGCCGCTGCCGATCTTGCGGTACACGCGGTAGGTGCTGACGCCATCAACAGCCTCCCAGGTAAAGCGGATGCCATTCTTCTCGCGGACCGCATCCACCAGAGTGGGCGCCGCGTAGTAGGTGATGGTCTTGCCGGCGGCGTCAAAGGTGCCCACGGTGTTAAGGCTGCCGTCCACGCCGCGGACTCTGTAGGTATAGGTCTTGCCGGAGACAACGTCAGTATCCTTGTACTGGTAAGGGCTGCTGCTCACGACGGTGACGCCCTTCCAAGAGCCGTCGTCCATCTTGCGCATCACCTGGTAATCGGTGATGCCGGGCACTTCGCTCCACTTGACCAGGACGTAGTTGGGCTTGTTCTCCAAGCTGCTCACGGCGGCCTTGCCGGCGAAGCTGGCGCTCAGGCCGGTGTTGTAGGCGCTCAGAATGTTCTTCCCGTCAGCGGAGCAGACGCGAACGGTATAGGTATAGACGACGTTGACGTTCGCGGTCTTGTCGGTGTAGCTGGTGGCCGTGGTGCTGGCCAGGCGGGAATAGGCGCCGCTGTCCTTGCGGTAGATCATGTACTTGGGCGCGCCGGACACGGCCTTCCACTTGATCACGATGCCGTCGGAGCCGGCGGTGACGCTGATCAACTCCGGAGCAGGATAGGGATTGAAGGTGGCGGTCTTGCCCGCAGACTCGTAGCCGCTGCAGACCTTGCCGGCCTTGTTCAGGCAGCGCACCGTGTAAGTATAGGTCTTGCCGACCTTGGCCGTCTTATCGGTGTAGCTGGTGCCGGTAACGCCGCTCTTCAGCACGCTGTAGCTACCGGAGCCCTCCTTGCGGTAGATGCGGTAGGAAGCCGCATCCGCCACTTCGCCCCAGGTCACTTTGATACCGTCGCTGACGGCCTTGGCGCTCTTCACCACAGGCGTCTCCAGAACGCTCTCGGTCCAAGTGGCGCTGACACCGGTGTTGTAGGGGCTGACCACCTTGCCGTCCTTATCCAGGCAGCGCACGGTATAGGTGTAGGTAACGTCCTTCTGCACGCTCGTATCCGTATAGCTGGTGCCACTGACTTTGTTGGCCAGTATGCTGTAGCTGCCGGAGTCCTTGCGATAGACGCGGTACGTAACGGCGTTCTTGACGCCTTCCCACTTGACGACGATGCCGTTGGCTGTCGCGGTCGCGCTCTTAAGCGTGGGCGCAGCCAGCTCTGCAAACGCAAAAGTCGGCAGAAGGGTCGCGAACATCACGATGCACAGAAGCAGCGACAACATTCTCTTGAAAGATCGTCTAGTCTTCATCATACATTCTCTCCATTCTGTTTATGCTTAAACTTGCCAATGCCGGAAATTCAAGAGTATTATATCGTAATCCTTTGTAAATATCAATAGTTTTTTTGTAACTAATTTTTATTTTTTTTGAATCCGTCTGGGGCGGCGTGCCCCCGGGACCGACCCCGTGCGGGCCGCCGCGCGGGGATTTCCCTTCGCGCCGTCTTCTCTCCGGGTCTTCAGACGCAGGGGCGGGCCTGCTAGTTCCCGTCCCTTCCCTTTTATTTCATAATGATTATACTTGTAATTCCCGTCGAATCCCTGTATAATATTGACGCTTAAAAAAATTGAATCATAGGGAGGATAACCCCATGAGCAGATACAAACGCCGCTACGGCGACCGCAAGGAGGGCAGGCTGCTGCGCTCCATCCCGCCGTTCAGCAAGTTCATCCCCTACATCATGCCCCAGCGCAACGACCGCCTGGTGAATTATGAGGAGAGTTTTGAGATCACGGCTCTGGACCGGCGTCTGCGTTCCCTGCGGGTAGAGGGCTATAAGGGCATCGGCATCCTGCATTTCATCATCGCCGTCTATATCCGCTGCATCGCCATGCTGCCCGCAGTCAACCGTTTCATCGCGGGCCGGCGCATCTACGCCCGGGATAACATTGAAATCGTCATGGCCGTGCGCCGCAGCAGCGACCCCAACGAGACGGAGACCACCATCAAGGTGAATTTCGAGCCCACAGACACCATCTTTGACGTATACCGGAAGATGAACGCCAAGATTGAGGAGATCAAGACCTCGGACGAGAACAACAACACCGAGGACGTGGCGGAAGCCTTCAGCAAGCTGCCTCGCTTTTTGATCCGTTTCCTTATCTTCGTCCTGCGTATCATGGACTATTTCGGCTGGCTGCCTCAGTCCATTGTGGATGCCAGCCCCTTCCACGGCTCCATGATCATCACCGACCTGGGCTCACTGCGGATCGGTCCGGTCTACCATCATATTTATAACTTCGGTACCCTGCCAGTATTCATCGCCTTCGGCGCCAAGCGACACGCCTATGAACTGGACCGGCACGGGAAGGTCAACGACAACAAGTACATCGATACCAAGATGGTGCTGGACGAAGGCATCGTGGACGGGCATTATTACGCCCAGCTGCTGCAGGCTTTCCGTTACATGTTCGCCCATCCCGAGATCGTGGAGAATCCGCCCAGCCGGGTGATCGAGGACGTATTCTGATTCTCCGCAGCGGCAAAAAAGAGGCCGCCGCCCCACACAGCCACAGAAAGAACCGGCCGGAAGCCAATGCTTCCGGCCGGTTCTTTCTCTTTGGGACGGACCACCCGAAGCCCCGGGCGTCTGCGTATCATGCCGCCGGATGCTCCAGCAGCTTCTCACGGCCCAGCCGGTGCAGAGCATGGCTGGCCCTGATGAACAGCCTGGTCAGGAGCAGGTGCAGCAGCGCAAAGGCCACCAGCATCGCAGCGAAAGCGGGGATGTGGTCGAGGCAGCCGTAGTAGCCCCATATATGGGCGGCCAGCCGGATTGCGGCCCTCTGTACCAGATAGATGGACAGGCTGAACTCCCCGAAATATCTGGCGGGTCCGAAGCCGGAGAGCAGCTTGGTGATATAGCTGTGGCCCGACAGGGCGATGGCCGCGGAGAGCGCGAAGGCCAGGGTATTGCACCACTCGAAGGAGGCGATGGTCCTGCTGTTGACGCTCCACAGGACGAAGACGTGGCAGAAGACCTCGAAGGCCGTCAACAGGGCGCAGCCCGTTTTGTTGAAGCGCAGCCCGGCCAGGAAACGGGTGAGCAGGCCGGCGTAGTAGCCCAGGCCCATCATCATCCAGGCGCGGAGCGTGCCGGAAGTCGTAATGCCGTTCCACATCTCGTGGCTCTGGCTGGGCTGGTGCAGATAGGCGCCGAAAGCCAGGATCAGGGAAATGGGCAGTATCAGATTCAGGAACGCCCTCGGACAGGTATACAGGAAGCACCAGAAGGCACAGCCCACCAGGAAGATGGACGAGACCGTCCAGGCGGGCGTGTTAAAAAACAGCGCGTCGCCGTTCATACCGTTCATCTTGACCAGCATCAGCTCCCAGAGGTCGCTGGCCAGAAAGTCCATCAGCTGGGAGGGGGACTCCACCGGCATGACGATCACCCGGAAAACGATGAAGGCAAAGACGTAGGAGACCAGCATGGCCGGGAAAAAGCGCCAGAAGCGCGTCACGAAAAAGCGGTTGGGCGTCGTCAGCCTGCCGTTTTTGTTCCGCTCATAGTTCCGAAACAGGAACATACCGGAGATCAGCAGAAAATAGGTGACCGCCGAGTTGCCCCGTATCAGGATCGGGGTCCAGCCGGGAAAAGCCACCATCCTGTCGGGAAGGAGATGGTAACCGACGATGATCAGCGCGTAATACAATTTGAAAAAATCAATATCGTAATTTCGTTGTTTGCTCATACGTCCATTTCCCTCAACTCGTGGTTTCCAAACGGTAGTCCCGGCGGCTATGCCGCGTCTGTTTTTTATTATACGCGTTCCGCAGCCACAATTCAAGAGGAATGTTTACAATTTGTAATTTTTTCGTAACCAGGCTGCAAAACCACATCCGGGAAATAAAACGCACACTGCCAAACCCTCACCTTTGCGTTGCAGGTCTCGCCTGCAGACGTGTTCTTTTATCCTTCCATCAAACGATACCTTATCCCGCCGGCGGTGATCGCCACCACGGCGTCGATATCCACCGTGCCGGGGATGCCGCAGTAGTTGCGCAGCACCGGGCCTGTCTCACTGCGTACCGACATGCCCACCGGTTTCTTCGTCCCGTCAGCCAGTTCCAGCACCGCGTCCGCCTCGTAGCTGTCGGTGAGCTCCAGCATGTCCTCCCCGCTGTAGCTTCCGTCCACCTCGTAGAGCCATACCACCCCGTCGGCGTTCAGCTCCGCGCCTAAAAAGCGTCCTGTCACCGGGCCGAACTGCCCGTCCACAGAAAATTCCCGAGGCTCGGTGAAATACACGGTGCGCACCGCGGTCTCCGCCAGGGGCACCGTGACGGTGCCGAAGTC
>JAEEGL014827236.1_pt1 | contig 13084 bp, 11 predicted proteins | sample 9134231 | NCBI WGS metagenome assembly JAEEGL01 (sample SAMN16246548, study PRJNA631951) | gut metagenome | biome: gut microbiome; feature: rumen; material: fiber-attached | host: Bos | place: Iran: Karaj | collected 2018-10 | reverse complement strand
TACGGCGGCCGAGGCGTTCGCATTCTTTGGTCTTCTGGATCTTCTTTTCAGGATCGCGGTAGCATCCGAAAACATTGGCCTGATCTACGACCTTCATATTCATGCTCATTCCGAAAAGATTCATCTGGGAAATACCGAAAGATACCCAGTGAGGAGTCGAAGCTCCGCCTACGGAAATGTATGATACAAGGTGTCTCTTCAGGCAGTTGGGTTCCAACGGGACTTTGCCTTCCGCTGTTCCTTCTTCACGCAGCGCATTTTCAAAGAGCATATATGCCTTGTCATGCGCAGGACCGAATCTGTCGATAAAATCCTTTAAGGATCCTTCAGGAGCAAGTACATAGACAGGAGCTGCCACGATGATCGCATCCGCCGCAAGGACTTTATTCGCAAGATCTTCGTAGTCATCCTTCTGGATGCATCTGATCTGTTCAACACCGCTTTCCAGCATACGGGAGCAGGCGCCGCAGCCAAGGCAGCGGTTGATCTTCATCGCAATGGTATCCACCACTGCGATCTCGACACTGGGGTCTGCCTGTCTTGCGCTTTCAATTGCGACTTCAAGGAATTCTTTGCACTGTCCTTTAACACGTCCGAAGTTAAGGCCTAAAAGTTTCATTCATTACCTCCTTTTGTCATGAATACGGCAATAAACCATATCCTTCTTAGTTGTTGTCTGTTTTCTTAAAAACAAGAACACCCGCAGCACCAATGATCACAGCTTATCCTCCATGGCTGCCAATATCACAGCCAACTGCAGTATCTGTAACTATCAATGCACGAGGGTTCCTGTTTAATTACTTAATCTTCTAAAGCATACAGCACTAAAGTGCCGTCATATCCGCAGCCTGCTGATACTGATCAGTTCGCTGTGGAATAAACGTTGGACATATCCAGAACGTTCGTACCGAACTCTACGATACCTTCAACATCGGGAGATGTAAGTGTAAGGGTCGTGGATGTATATGTGCCGATGGAAATGTGATGCGCCCTGTAGTACTCCTGCAGGTCAGCATAAGCAGCTTTCCTTTCGGTCATATCCCTTGTCTGGAGCGCTTTCATAACGATGGCTGAATACTCGGGATCGTTGTAGCCGCAGCCGCCGAAGCATTCAAGATAAGAGAAATCCGCACCGTCTGTATTCTTGACGCCTTCCGAATAATATGCATTCTCCATAGCGGAACTCATCATGTCATAGTCGCCGCTGCCGAGAAGCCCGAAATAAGCACCGAGCTCAAGGACCTGCGTCTCAACAGTGATGTTAGCCTTCGCAAGGTTCTCCTGGATCATGGTGATCTGAGGGGAAACAGCGTTCATGCAGGGGATCTGGACCGTGAAACCGTCTGCATAGCCTGCTTCAGCAAGGAGGGCTTTTGCCTTCTCGACATCGACAGGGCTGGGTTCTGCAGGTGTCTTGCCGTCATACATCTCGTTCACAGGGGAAATGATGGTGTCGCAATATGAACCGAAGCCTGAGAACACAACGTTCTTCATTGCTGCTACATCGATAAGGTAACCCATCGCTTCGCGGACCTTTTCATCCTTGAAAGGGCTGCCTTCTTTGCCGGAATTCAGCCAGATAACGCCCGCCTTACCTGTATCTGTAAGGATGCACTTGACATCGGGATCGTTCTGGTAGATAGGATAATCGGAAAGCTGTGCTTCATATGCGACATTTGCATCACCTGACTTAATGGTCATTTCACGTGCAGATGCATCTGCTACGAAGACGAACTTAACTTCCTTATAGTAACCAAGGTTGTCCTGGTCCCAGTAATTGTCATCACGTTCAAGTGTGATGGACTGTCCGGGGATCCATTCTTTCATCTTATACTTGCCTGTGCCGCATCCATCCAGATACTGGTCAGTAACATCAAGGCCGCCGGCTGCTTCCAGGATAGACTTGTTGGGAACCATGTACATCTGGAAGCTCATCATCTGCTCAGCCTGGCCCCACGGAGAGCCGAGGACAAGTGTCATATGTGTGTCATCCTGGATCTCGAACTGTGTGGGATCATAAACGCTCCAGTAGCTGGTGACAGGGCCTACGACACCGAGTTCGAACATATACTGGATATCGGCTGTCGTGACGGGGTCACCGTTCTGGAATCTGACCTTGTCATTCAGTTCGATATTCGCATGCAGATCATCTGTCCACTCGATCGATTTGACGATCGAATTCTCAGCCAGTTCAGTTGTGCCGGTCTTATAGGTGATCAGCGGCTCATACATCATACGCATTACGGAATAAACATGGTTGCCGGCGAACTGGATATCCGGAATAAGGAGTCCGGGTTCACCCTGGAGGGCAACCGTAAGGGTCTTGTCGCTGACGCCCGAAGGCTTCTCAGCAGGGGCTGCTGCTTCCGCAGATGCTGCGGGAGCTGCTTCTGCAGGGGCTGCCGCTTCATTACCGCCGCCGCATGCTGCAAGCATGGACACGGCAAGGATCGCTGCTGCTGCAAGAGCTGCAAAACGTTTGATCTTTCTCATAAGATTGATACCTCCCTGTAATAATTGGTTAGTGTGCTTTATTTATAGCCGTTTTATATGAAACCCCTGTAAGCTCCGGATAAAACGGCATAAATAACGTTTACTGTGCTGCCGCAAGTTCCTCCGCCCTGTGACATTTGACGAAATGGCTCGGATTGCCCGTGACCGGCTTCAGCTCAGGCTCCGTTTCACGGCACTGATCGGTCGCATAGGGACAGCGTGCCGCAAACCGGCAGCAGGGTTTCGGATCGATCGGGCTGGTGATCTCGCCTTTCAGGATGATCCTCTCCTTTTTGGAATGGATCGATGGAACAGGGATCGCTGAAAGCAGGGCCTGCGCGTAAGGATGCATCGGGTTGATGAACAGTTCCTGGTAGTTGGCTTTCTCAACGACCTGGCCCAGGTACATGACACAGATATCGTCCGAGATATGCTTAACGACTGACATATCGTGTGTTATGAACATATAAGTAAGGTTCTTTTCGGCCTGCAGATCCATCAGGAGGTTCAGTATCTGTGCCTGTATGGAAACATCAAGTGCAGAGACCGGCTCGTCACATACGATAAACTCAGGATTCAGCGAAAGCGCACGGGCGATGCCGATACGCTGTCTTCTGCCGCCGTCGAGCTCATGAGGATAGCTGTTCACGAGACGTCTCGCGAGACCTACTTCATCCATCAGTGCCCCTACCATGTCATCCAGTTCTTTTTTGTCCTTTGCCAGGTGATACGTCTGGATCGGTTCCGCGATGAGCTGTGAAACACTCATTCTGGGATCCAGTGAAGCATAAGGATCCTGAAAGATCATCTGCATCTGCGTACGCACGGGTTTGAATTCGCGCTGGCTCATACCGGTAATTTCCTTACCGTTGAATTTGATGCTGCCGGAAGTCGAATCCTCCATGCGGATCAGGGTTTTTCCAAGCGTAGATTTGCCACAGCCGGATTCTCCGACAACACCAAGTGTCTTTCCTTTTTCAATATCGAGTGTAACGTCGTCTACCGCATGCAGAAGGCCTCGGGGAGTGGTGTAATACTTCTTGAGATTTCTGATTTCTATTAATGCCATCTCACTTCACCTCCTTTGCGTTATTCTGTACCGCAAGCTTTTCGGTAACCAGAGTACAGGCCACCTCATGCCCGGGTTCCACCTCGATAAGCTCAGGATTCCTGCTCTTGCATATCTCTTCACAAACATCACAGCGTTCCGCAAAACTGCAGTATGACGGAAGATCCATAGGATTCGGCATAAGGCCTTTGATGGGTTTCAGGCGGTCCGTATCCTCTTCAAGGTTGGGAAGCGACTCAAACATGCCGCGTGTATACGGATGCATATTCTTATCAAAGATATGCTCCAGATTGCCGCTCTCGACTTTTTCACCCGCATAGATGACCATACAGCGGTCGCAGATCTCGGCAACAACACCGAAATCATGTGTGATCAGCATGATCGCTGTACCGTATTCCTTCTGCAGGTTCCGAAGCAGCTGAAGGACCTGCGCCTGGATCGTAACGTCCAGGGCTGTCGTCGGTTCATCAGCTATGATCAGATCCGGATGGCAGGCAAGCGCGATCGCGATAACGACACGCTGCTTCATGCCGCCTGAAAACTGATGCGGATACTCTTTGTATCTTTCTCTGGGAATTCCGACGACCTCCAGCATATCCCCGGCGCGCTTTTCAGCTTCTGCCGCGGAGATATTCTCATGGATCTTTATAACTTCCGCGATCTGGTCGCCGACATAAAGGACCGGGTTCAGGGCCGTCATCGGATCCTGGAACATCATGGAGACCTGCTTGCCGCGGATCTCACGGAATCTTAATTCCAGTTTTTTCTGCTCGGCCTTCCAGGGACCCTTCTTCGCAAAATCAAACGGGCCTTCCGGTTCCGGCAGCGAAGGAAGGAATTCCTCCCCTTCAAGCTTGATGCTGCCGCTGATGACATGCGCGGGCGGCTTCGGAAGAAGCCCCATAATGGAAAGCGCGATCGTTGTCTTGCCGGCACCGGTCTCTCCTACTACGCCCAGGATCTCACCGGGCGCAATATCGAAAGAAACATTGTTGACCGCTTCTACGATACCTTCGTCGGTCTCGTAGTGGACGGTCAGATTTCTGACTTCCAAGAGATTTTTCTTTTCGGTACTCATCTGTTGTCCTCCTTTCAACCGACGGATTATTTAAGGCGGGGATCCAGCGCATCACGCAGGCCGTTGCCGAAAAGGTTAAATGCCACAACTGTGATCGCGATCATAAGACCGGGGAAAAGGACCATATGCGGCGCGACCGACATATATGTCTTGCCTTCTGAAAGGATGGCACCCCATTCAGGTGTGGGAGCTACAAGTCCGACACCGATATAGCTTAAGGACGAGATCGAAAGGATCGCCCCCGAAACAGCGCCGACGGCATTGATAACGATCATTCCGACCGCGTTCGGCAGAAGGTGGCGGACCATAATATTCGCATCTGAAACACCGATCGACTTGGAGGAATTGACATATTCGTTGCTTCGCACCATGAATACCGCGGCACGGACGTTCTTTGTCATGCCTTCTATGGAACCGGCTGCGATTGCAACGATCAGCTGCCACATACCGTTGCCCAGTATCGCGACCAGGGCAATGCAGAGCAGGATCGACGGGATCGCCTGGATGACGTCGATGATCCTCATGATGACCATATCCACTTTCCCGCCGAAGTATGCGGCACAAAGACCCAGGGCGCCGCCGCACAAAAGGCCGATGACCGTGCAGATGATACCGATCGGAAGTGAATAACGGGTGCCGTATACACAACGGCTGAAAAGGTCTCTTCCCAGATTGTCCGTACCGAAAATATGGGCGGCACTGGGTCCTTGCATAGTAGCGGTATAATCCTGTTCCGTGTATGTATATGGTGCGATCACAGGAGCCAGGATCGCTACGATAAACATGATCAGGATAATGATAAGGCCTGCCATAGCGGTCTTGTTTTTACGCAGACGCTTCAGTGCTTCGCGTCCCGGCGTATTGCTCGTTACGTTCGCGTTCTTTTCGATCTTCTTGCTTAGTTTCACCATTGCAGGTGTTGTGATCTTTGACATCAGGCACCTTCTTTCGCGACTTTGGTCTTATTCTTCCTGGAGGAAGGAGCCAGAAGGGTCGTCTTAAGTCTGGGGTCGACAACTGTATACATAATATCGACGATCATGTTGATCACGGTGCCGATCAGGGCAAGAACTATGATCCCGCCCTGAAGAGAAGGATAATTGCGGGCTGTGACCGCATCAGCGACATATTTGCCGACACCGGGTACCGCAAATACAGTTTCAACGATAAGAGATCCGCCGATCATACCGGCAAGACCGCTGCCGATACCGGCAACAACAGGGATCAGGGTATTACGGAACGCATGGTTGAAAACAACGATGCTTTCCTTCTGTCCCTTTGCCCGGGCAGTCTTGATATAATCCTGACGTATAACTTCCAGCATATTGGTACGGACACCTCTTGTCGTCATGGCGATCGACTGGAAACTTACCGTAATGATCGGCAGGATCCAGCTGGCTGCTGTACCGTTATACATCGACGGCAGCACTTTCAGGTCGACGGCGAACCACCTGATCAGCATCAGTGCAAGCCAGAAATTCGGAAGGGAAGCACCTATCATCGTGAATACAACAATGATCGAGTCCACAAGGGAGTTCTGCTTGACGGCTGCCAGGATACCCAGCGGCGTTGCAAAGATCTGGGAAATGAATATAGCCCATACAGCAATAAAAACAGTCTTCGGCAGCCTGCCGAAGATCTCGCCGGCAACCGACTGCTTCGTGGCATAGCTGGTGCCGAGGTCACCTCTTGTCACAACGCCTATTACATAATCACCAAACTGTTTGATAATGGGGTCATTCAGCCCCAGCTTATCACGCATGGCTTCTTTCTGCTCTACTGAAGCATTTGCAGGCAGAAGGTGGTCGACCGGATCCCCCGGCGTTATCATCTTCATCAGGAATACTACTACGATGACCCCGAACATGACCGGGATCATGTACAGTATCCTCTTGAGAATGTACCTTAGCATACGTCCCCCCTTACATAGTCGGTACTGCATATTTACTGTTGACGTTATCATCGGGATGAAAAACTTTTCAACACTCATCCCATTCTGTTCCCCTTTATCCTTATATATTCTACGTGATGTTTGTGCATATGTCAGTAGATTATTGGAATACAGATTTTGATTTGTGCACTTTGCTCAAAATGCAAATCATGAATTGTTCATTTCCATAATTGGAATTTTCATTTTTACAGAACTATTGAAAACATTGTATGTATAAACATATAATTTCAATAAATCGGAATCAGGAGGTCGACATGCAGACTGGAAAAGACAATAAAAAAAACAGGGTCACGGTCAATGACATTGCGAAAGCGTCCGGGATCTCGATCGCTACGGTATCCAGGGCTGTCAATCATCCCGAACTTGTGAACGGCAGGACTGCCGCCCGGATCCAGGCTGCCATGAATGAACTCGGGTACTCGCCGAGAAACAACAGCTCATTGATCCCTCCTGACTCGCTTCTGATCAATATCCAGACACCTGTCAACAGTTTCTACGCCAAAGTCATAGAGGGAATTGCCGCGTCTGCCAAACTGCACGGATACAGAGTCCTGATCAATCAGGATGTCTACGATTCAGATGAGAAATTCGGTGAACTTGCACAGCGGATAAAACTGAATAATATAAAAGGCATTGTTTTCATCAATGCCCTTTCTTCGTCCTATTTTTCAAATATCTCGGAAATGGTGCCGCTTGTCCAGTGCCTGGAACCAATATCAGCCGACTATTCCTGTGTCAGCATTGACAATCAGCGCGCTGTGTATTCGATCATGGAGCATCTGTTCCGACAGGGGAAACGGAATATTGTCTTTCTGAACGGCCCTCAGGAAAGCATTTACGCAAAAGAGCGCCAGGATGCTTTTATCAGTTTTATGGAACTGAACTCCCTTGCACTCCGGGACGGACAGATCATTAACCTGCCATCCGACAATTATGACATGGCACTGTCGACTTTTGTAAGGCTCCTCTCCTCTTCGGACCTGCCGGAAGCTGTGTTTGCGGTTTCGGATCTCATGGCGGCAGCTGTCATCAACGCTGCGCGGATCTGCCGGATCGATGTTCCGGAACAAATGCTGGTAGCCGGTTTCAATAACGATGATTATTCCATGATCTCCCAGCCAAAGATCACAACTGTCAGCCAGCCTCTCTTTAATATCGGATATACGGCCGGCGAGATCCTGTATGACTATGTAAGTAATATGAGAACATTAATAACCCCGCGTTTCATCATGCTCGACACCGAACTGATCATACGGGAATCCACAATGGCTCCTATTTCTATGCAGAGCTGACGCCGGACCTGTGTTCCCTGATGATCAGCAGGACCAGCACCGCAAGCAATACACCTGCGCTGTCGATCAGGACATCCGCGGCCATTGCCGCCCTGCCCGGCACGAAATACTGGTGCAGCTCATCCGAAACAGCGTACAGTACAGCCAGCACGGCCGAGGCGGCCAGCGCTTTCCTGACAGATATCGAAAGGGTCTTATAATAAAATATACATAGGATAAAATACTCCGTAAAATGGGCAGATTTGCGGACAACTTTATCTGCGGCGGACAGTACCGCCAGCTGTCTTGCCTGATTCCAGCCACGGTATCCCGGATACAGGATCCTTACGGCTATCTGCGTAAAAACCCCGCTGTCATGGTCTGACAGATCCGCAGGCCTGCCCGAAAAACAGAATATCATTACCATCCATAAGAAAGCGGCAGCCCCGAAAAGGAGCTGCCGGCGTTTTTCTGATTTCATGAATTTCAGGCCAATGCTTTCTTAAGTGCTTCGACCCTGTCAAGTCTTTCCCAGGGGAGATCTACGTCTGTCCGTCCGAAATGGCCGTATGCCGCAGTGGCACTGTAGATCGGCCTGCGCAGATCCAGCATCCTGATGATCCCTGCCGGACGAAGGTCGAAATTGTCCCTGATGACCTCTACGATCTTTTCATCGCTGACTTTTCCTGTCCCGAAAGTCTCCACCATGATGGAAGTAGGCCTTGCGACGCCGATCGCGTAGGAAAGCTGGATCTCCAGCCTGTCCGCATAACCTGCGGCGACAAGGTTCTTAGCCACATAGCGCGCCGCATAAGCGGCCGAACGGTCGACCTTTGTGCAGTCCTTGCCCGAGAAAGCGCCGCCGCCGTGTCTGGCGACTCCGCCGTAAGTATCTACGATGATCTTGCGGCCTGTCAGACCCGCGTCACCGTGAGGACCGCCGATAACAAACCTGCCCGTAGGATTGATATAGATCCTTGTATTATTATCGATCATGGATGCATCCACGACCGGATCGATCACATATTTGCGGATATCATCATGGATCTGTTCCTGCGTGATATCAGGATCATGCTGTGTGGAGATAACGAGCGCTTCAAGCCTGACAGGCCTGTTGTTTCCATCGTATTCGACTGACACCTGGCTCTTGCCGTCCGGCCTTAAATAAGGAAGAGTCCCGTCCTTGCGGACAGCCGCGAGCTGCCTGCAGAGCTTATGCGCAAGTGCCGTTGAATAAGGCATGAACTCGGGTGTTTCATTTGTGGCATACCCGAACATCATCCCCTGGTCTCCTGCGCCTGTCGCTTCGATCTCTTCGTCAGTCATCTCCTCATTCCTGGCTTCGATCGCTTTGTCTACGCCCATGGCAATATCCGGAGACTGCTGGTCCATCGCTACAAACACCGCGCAGGTATCTGCATCGAATCCTTTCTCGGAACTGTCATACCCGATCCCGCGAACTGTATCACGGACGATCTTCTGGTAATCCAGGTGGGCCTTTGTCGTGATCTCGCCAGTCAGAATGATAAATCCTGTGCAGCTTGCCGTTTCGCAGGCGACCCTGCTCATCGGATCCTGCGCCATGCATGCGTCAAGGACAGCATCGGATACCGCATCGCAGACTTTGTCGGGATGTCCTTCTGTTACCGACTCGGAAGTAAAAATAAATTTTTCCATTTGTCTTTCCTTTCCTGAAACCGTTGAGACACAAATAAAAAACACCGGCATACGGCCGGTGTACTTATCGGAATCAACACCCTTATTGTTCGATCGGCCTTTCGGCTCTCGCTCAGGTTGGCACCTGTTCGTCAATGACGAGGTTGCCGTAGCTTCACAGGTCCTATGTACCTCCACTACTCTGAATAAGAGAATGTATTCAATTTTCAGTTTTCCTGATCCTGTCGAATAATACAGCCGAACAGCACCGATGTCAATGGGTAAATCCACCACACTTTTAATCTTCTGTCCTGCCGGCAGCTTCGATCCTGTCTTTATAGAACGCGGCAAGGACCGCCTGTTCGTAAGCCATCACCCAAAGATTCGCTATTCCAAAGGAAATAAAGCCCAGGATATAAAGAGGGATAAAGCTGAGCGAGATATACAGGAGCCTCCTCTTCGCCCCTTTCATCAGGCTGATGCTCCGCAGGAGGATCTCCCTCGTATCCAGTTCGGGGAAGTCCAGGAGAATGTAGCAGGATAACCCCAGGAAGAGGGATACCGCATACTGTATAACAGTCCCGATCAGTGACAGTGTGCCGAATCTGACCGCCATCCCGGCCAGTGCCGCACGATCCATAGAGAAGATCCCGGCAGGGGAAACTCCACTGTTCTGCCCAAAGAATGACATATATATCTGTACAGGCAGGATCCCGATAAGCTGCAGCGCACAGATCACGGCCTGCAGCCTGACCACACGGTCCGGCGATTCCCTGAAGCAGTGAAATAGATCCCTGACGGAAGCAGGCTGACCGAATACCAGTTTCAGATATATAAGGCACAGGCCTGCCTGGAATATCCCCATGAATACCGCACTCAGAAAAGAAAGTGCGGTATTCATGATAAATGACAGGACAGTGGCGTCTGTCAGGACGCCGGCAACGATATTGTCCAGCAGGAACCGGACAGCGCTGTAGATGAAATTGGCCCCGATACAGACCGGAAGTGCACCCAGAATGGTCCCTCTGGCAAAAGCCTTTAATTCAGCTGAAGTTTTTCCGCCGGCAGCATTCATTATTCAAACACCCCCGGGGGCAGCAGTTCTTCAAGCGGATAGCCGTAGTAACGCTGTACCAGCTGGTCCAGTTCGCTCCTGTAAGCAGGATCGCTCATCATCCGCAGTGCCAGAATCACCGATCCGGCTACGATAAGGGCTGTCAGTGCAAGCGATATTACGGAAAAGATGACGCCGTACTTTGCCCTGGAGATCATCTTTCTGTTCTCACCCTTGGACAGGATGGCCAGGATGATGGAAAGCGGTCCGCATATACAGGTCATGAAAACAGGAAAAATAAACATCGATCCCAGAGAAATGAGTCCGAGAATGAATGCTGTTCCGGCCAGCCTGTATCCGTCGTCAAGATATTGAGAGTAATATTCCGGTCCGTTCTGCGAATTATCCATAATATGGAAAGTATACTGCTTCAGCCCTAAAATGCAAGCCTATGCGAACAGGGCTGTGGAGAGATACCGGTCTCCCGAATCCGGCAGGAGCACGACGATCCTGCCTCCTTTGTATTCCGGCTGCCTTGCTGTCTTAAGTGCGGCATACAAAGCAGCACCGGAAGAAATACCGACCAGGATCCCTTCCGTCTTCGCAAGGAGCCCACCCTGTTCAAAGGCATCCTCATCCTTTACCCTGATGATCTCATCATATACCGATGTATCCAGTGTCGCGGGGACGAAACCGGCTCCGATTCCCTGGATCTTGTGAGGGCCGGGCTTTTCGCCGGACAGGACCGCTGATGAATCAGGTTCGACAACAATGACCCTGACCGAAGGATCCTGCTCTTTCAGGTATTTGCCGGTACCGGACACCGTTCCTCCGGTGCCTGCAGCTGAAATAAATGCATTCAGCTTACCATCAGTATCTTTCCAGATCTCCGGTCCTGTATGCTCATAATGAGCCTGAGGGTTTGACGGATTGACAAACTGTCCGAGAATAACAGAACCTTCAATACTGGCTGCCAGCTCGTCAGCTTTTTCGATAGCGCCTTTCATTCCTTTGGATCCGTCAGTAAGGACCAGTTCCGCGCCATATGCTTTCAGGAGCGTACGTCTTTCAACACTCATCGTTTCGGGAAGCGTCAGTATCGTGCGGTATCCTTTGGCTGTACCCACCGCAGCCAGGCCGATACCGGTGTTGCCGCTGGTGGGTTCGATGATAGTCGCGCCGGGTTTCAGTGTCCCGTCTTTTTCGGCATCTTCTATCATTTTCAATGCCACTCGATCCTTAACGGAACCGGCAGGGTTAAAAAGTTCAAGTTTGGCAACGATTTCCACATCTTCGATACCGTTGGCCTTTGCATATCTGGAGAGTGACACCAGCGGTGTGTTGCCGATAAGTTCCGTAACGCTCGATCTGATTCCTGACATAACAGCCTCCTTTACGCGGACAGACCTGCATCCGATATACGAACGCAGGTCTATTCCTACTATTTCAGTATGATTATCGGATATTGAAATGATGATACATCACTTCATTCTCCGCGTCAAGAAGGATTTTTATCTTCCAGCAATCCGTTTACACCTGAAGAGACATCAGGATCGGAACGGATGGATATCTGCGGGCCTCCTGTGCCTTCGATATATGCTTTTGTGATCGTAACTGTCCCGATATTCTCATCCTTGGGTATCTCATACATGATATCCAGCATGAAATCCTCGATGATGGACCTGAGGCCTCTGGCCCCGGTGTCCTTTTCCATAGCCTTTTTTGCTATCGCAAGCAGCGCTTCGTCTTCAAACTCCAGTTTGACTTCATCCAGCATGAGAAGCTTCTGGTACTGCTTCAGGATCGCGTTCTTAGGCTCTTTGAGGATGCGGACGAGCATATCTTCCGTCAGTCCGTGCATTGTACAGGTAATAGGCAGGCGACCGAGGAATTCCGGTATCATGCCGAAGGTACGGAGGTCTTCATTGGTAACTTTCGAAAGTATGTCGGGATCGTTATCGTAGCGGTCCTTCAGTTCGGCAGTAAAGCCGATGGAAGTCTTTTTCATCAGCCTCTGTTTGATGATATTCTCAAGATCCGGGAAAGCGCCTCCGCAGATAAACAGAATATTCCGGGTATTGATGGTCGTCAGCGGCACCATGGCATTCTTGCTGCCGGCACCCACAGGTACTTCCACTTCCGCGCCTTCAAGCAGTTTCAGCATTCCCTGCTGCACGGACTCCCCGCTCACATCCCGGGAATGCACTTCCTTTTTTCTCGCGATCTTATCTATCTCATCAACAAAAACGATGCCTTTTTCCGTCTTCTCGACGTCGTTGTCCGCAGCCGCCAGGAGCTTGGATACCACGCTTTCGATATCATCGCCTATATAGCCGGCTTCGGTGAGGCTCGTCGCGTCCGCGATCGCCAGGGGCACATCCAGGAGTCTGGCAAGCGTCTGTACCAGATATGTTTTACCGCATCCGGTCGGTCCGATCAGCAGGATATGGGATTTTTCGATCTCGATCTCATCCATCGTCCCAGTGTGGACGCGTTTGTAATGATTGTACGC
>JAEEGL014733417.1_pt1 | contig 13084 bp, 13 predicted proteins | sample 9134231 | NCBI WGS metagenome assembly JAEEGL01 (sample SAMN16246548, study PRJNA631951) | gut metagenome | biome: gut microbiome; feature: rumen; material: fiber-attached | host: Bos | place: Iran: Karaj | collected 2018-10 | reverse complement strand
CCTCTTAAGCAATAATTCGGTATATACGTTACACCCTTAGGAATATAAAGGGTTTTTGTGCTACCATCAGAATTAAGACTTCCGCCGAGATTCGAACAGTTGTAAAAAGCATGATCTCCCAACTTATTAAGCGAATCTGGAAAAGCTATAGCCTGATAAGAACTGATATTTGCAAAAGCATAAGGTGCTATCTCAGTAGTTCCGGCTTTAATACTGTATGTAACAAATCCATGACCACCGTTACCAGAATCGATTCCACTCGCACACAGAAGCTTAGAACCACTGTAAAGACATCCATAATCAGCCGTTATAGCCGAATTACCGTTAGTAACATTGATTCCGGTAAATGCTCCGTTACCCACTATCATACAGCTAGCAGGAAGGTTACATGTAACGCTTCCATTCTTTGATATCTCAGCGAAAGCTCTGTAACCGACTCTCACTATAGTAGAAGGAAGAGTGATACTTCTTATGGAAGTCTTGCCAAGAAAAGCCTCACTGCCTATCTCTGATACAGCATAACCGCCTATATAAGAAGGAATCGTTATGTCACCACCGCTTCCTGTATAACCAGTTATAGTCACAACTCCCGTTGAATTCCTGTCATATCTATATTCGCCATCCTGCGCACCATATACAGGTTCCACCTTGTTGCTTCCACCACTGGATTTTGTTGTCGCAACAGTCGCCGGCTCAGTATATACATATGTAGGTGTGGTTCCTCCACCCTGTCCTCCGCCGCCAGGCTGAACATCCTGATTATAAGTAGGCCACACTTGAGCTTCTGTAGTAGACTCTATAATATTATATGTCTGTGACTCACTTGTATTATTGTTCTGATTCTGCCCCTGCTGTGTATTGTTCTGGCCACCTTGCGCTACTTGATTCTCAGGAGCGACGTGGGATGAATATATCACGACCTGCGTAACATTTTCTCCAGCGGCGTCAGTTACAGTAACCCCGGCCGAATCAGTAACAAGCTCTACTTTCGTGACTTCCTTGTAGATCTTCTTAGGGTCATCTCTTTCTCTTGTATAATCCTCTTTCTTATATCTTACATCATCCTTAGTCAGGAAGATACAAGCTCCGATTATGGCTGCAGTCACGCCAACCAGTCCAAATAAACCTAATATTATCTTTTTCAATAAAACACCCCATTTCTATAAATCCTTATGAACGTACGGTTTTGTAGTAAGATAACCCGAAAGCCACAGTACGCCCTTCAGTCTGTAACCAGGTGCGGGTTCACCAAGGATTGAATCAGCATTAACAACAACAGAGAATTCCATATGCCAGCACCAGACGTCAAGTATGCACACTTCCTGCTTCGTGATCGGATTAATCACCCTTGAGACGTCCTTTATGTAAGCTAAGACCTCATATGTCTCGCTTCCAAGATAAGACGGGGACAAATATGTATCATAAGTACTTATGAATTCGTTTCGAAGAGCATTGCGACCGGGATTTTTCTGCGGCGCGGCAGCAGGTAGCAACACAGTTGCACCTATCATATATCCGCACAGCCTGACATCTGCACATATCAAATCATCGTAGTGACCGGCAAGCCAGTTATGGTACATATTGCCGTTCGCTATATTGGCTCTTATGTGTTTGCCTTCCATAGCGAGATTATTCTCAAGTATGAAGCTATCATTGGAATAATCCACATCAAGGAGAAAATCCTCAGTCTTTGCTACGCCACGGTACATGATTGGAAATACATAATTGACGTTAGCGATCCTTCCGTCACCTACCACAACAGTGGCCGAAAGCCCCAGATCATCCGAAATCTTAAGTTCATGATAAACCGTAGCTCCACCTCTGTAGGCTTTCCCTGTCAAGAACTCGCCTTCACCCTTCATGAAGGATTCCCTTATGAGATCATATATCATGTACTGAGGCTTTCCTTCAAAGCCTATACTTACTACACAATTATGCATCTATTACTTAACCTCTAATTTATCCTTACCGCCCATATAAGGTCTCAAAACCTCAGGGATACGAACCGAGCCGTCCGCCTGAAGATTATTCTCCAAAAATGCTATGAGCATACGAGGAGGAGCAACTACAGTGTTGTTCAGTGTATGAGCGAAGTACTTGCCATTCTCGCCATTAACTCTTATCTTGAGTCTTCTTGCCTGTGCATCTCCAAGGTTAGAGCAGCTACCTACCTCGAAGTACTTCTTCTGTCTAGGAGACCATGCTTCTACGTCAACAGACTTAACCTTAAGGTCTGCAAGATCACCTGAACAGCACTCAAGAGTTCTAACTGGTATATCAAGACTTCTGAAGAGGTCTACTGTGTTCTTCCAGAGTTTGTCAAACCACATCATGCTGTCTTCAGGCTTACATACAACTATCATCTCCTGCTTCTCGAACTGATGAATTCTATATACGCCTCTTTCCTCAAGGCCATGAGCGCCCTTTTCTTTTCTGAAGCAAGGTGAATAGCTTGTAAGCGTCTTAGGAAGCTCTGCTTCATCTACGATAGTATCTATGAACTTACCGATCATACTGTGCTCACTGGTACCGATAAGATAGAGATCTTCTCCCTCGATCTTATACATCATGGCATCCATCTCAGCAAAGCTCATAACACCAGTAACAACATTGCTTCTGATCATGAAAGGAGGCACACAATAAGTGAATCCTCTGTCGATCATAAAATCCCTTGCATATGATATAACAGCCGAATGAAGTCTTGCTATATCACCCATAAGATAATAGAAACCATTGCCAGCAACACGTCTTGCACTATCAAGATCTATTCCGTTAAACTTCTCCATGATCTCTGTGTGATATGGTATCTCGAAATCAGGAACAACAGGCTCACCGAACTTCTCACGCTCTACGTTGCATGAATCGTCCTTGCCTATAGGTACAGAATCATCTATGATATTCGGGATCACCATCATGATCTCACGAACCTTATTGTTAAGTTCTTCCTCTTCTGCCTCAAGCTTTGCAAGGTATTCGCCCTTCTCTGTAACAAGAGCCTTGATCTTATTAGCCTCTTCTATCTCCTTCTTAGCCATGAGAGCACCGATCTGCTTAGAATAACTGTTTCTCTGTGCACGAAGCTCATCTGCCTCAGCCTTCTTAGCTCTGGCCTGCTCATCAAGAGCGATCACTTCGTCAACGAGAGGAAGCTTCTTATCCTGAAACTTCTTCTTGATATTCTCCTTAACAATATCCGGATTTTCTCTCAAAAACTTCAAATCAATCACTGTTATTTCCTCCATGGGTTTTCTTTATCTTCTATTCATACAATTATATCACATATATGAATTATTCGCAAGATTTCATCCTAGTGATAGTTTTTTACAGCACGTTATTATTCGTCTTTACGAACAAACTCCACTTCCCTCGCAGGAAGTCCGCTCTCGCCATCGGTTACCATTATATCAGAAACCTTGGCATAATCAGAACCAAAGTTGCCATCATAATCCACTACAAAGTCACCCTTACTTATAGCACCACCGTACATAGTAAGCGGTTCCTTGTAGTATATACCCTTATCAGACGAAGTTGCATCAAGAACGATCGCCGCATAAGAGCCCTTCACGCTCACGAATTCAACGCTGCCATCTATCATAAGACAGCTATCACTCTGCTCTGCTCTAAAAGACAGACCTACTGGATAATCTTCATAAGGATTAACCGTCAGACTACCATCGCCTGTAATAGTCACACTTCCGCCATAGTAAAAGCCCCATATCTGAATGAAATTCACCTCGTTGTGACCTATCAGATTGATAGTGAGTCCGTTGCCCATAAGATTGAAGCTGAGAAAGTCTCCAGTATAATTATCGAGAGTCAGAGTATTCGTCTTCTCATCATAGTATATCGAATCGTCTTCATACAAAACGGCTCCATAATTTTCAACTACATACGGATCACCATATATAGTTCTATCCCTATCCGCTATGATATACTCCTCATAATCAATATACGCTCCACCACTTCCAGGCAACTCAACATGGTTAGAAGGCATCAGGTTCTTAAGCTTAGGAAATGTATCGCAAGCCGTTGCGTAAGACACTTTAACCGACTCTTTCACGGAATCATACGCCCTATAATAGTCATGTCTTACAAGCACCTCGGTCGGATTATCACCTGCCCAGTATATGCTCGCTGGATCATCATGGTCGCCGACTGGTATAACATTCTCGCTGTGAACAACTTCTTCTACATACTTGCTATCAACCAGGGTAAGCGAATCAGGATCACCGCCCTTATCTTCTACCCATGAGCAGGCTTCCATAAATCCCATAGGACCTGTCTCTTCGCACTTATAAGTAGAGCCTGCATAAGTCACATGAACAACAGTCCCATAGACCATATCACCGACATACCTGGCACTTCCCTGATCATAACAGAAAGCTTCTACCTGCGCCTTCGCTGCCTTCGCTGCCTTCGCAACTTTTCCGGTTTTTGAAACATTTCCACCTGCCAAAGGGTCGGTGCCATATGAAGCAAATATAACCGAAACAGCTGTTATAGAAGCGGCAAGAGGCATCATCATAACCTTCTTGATGTGATCATGAAGAGACGAACGCTCTGCTACAGCAGTACCTCTCTTAACAACATACTCATCCCTGGTATCCACACGATATTCACTTGCAAGGCTGTACTCTTCAGGCAGCCTTGTATATTCATCTGGTAATTTTCTATATTCCAAGGGAGATCACCTGCCCTTCATCATCTGTCCATATGGACATCGAGCTGTGGGAAAGGACACTCCACTCCAAGCTTTCTAAAGCCAAGAAGAAGATCATGATTCAGGATTCTGGTTCCGGTGTATATGTTAGCCTCATCCACATCAGCCACGAAACGAAGCACTACCGCACTGTCAGCAAGCTGATTAACACCTAAGTATCTCGGAACATTTTTAAACACATCGGTGTGAGCGTTATACATATCGTTAAGAAGCTTAGGAAGCTGCGCCTCAAGTGCCTCAAGATCAGTCGCATAAGGAATCGATATGTCGCTGACACTTCTTGAAACCCTGTCAGATCTGTTGAGGATGTTCTTCATAGCAGAGTTATTGACGATCTTGACATTATCACCTGTATCAGTTATACAAGTTGTCCTAATACCTATGCTGGTAACAGTACCTCTGAAGTTATCCACCTCTACGATATCGCCTACATTGTACTGATTCTCGAATATCATAAATGTACCTGTCACAACATCGGCTATGAGGCTCTCTGCAGAGAAGCCGATAACAAGTGTCAATATTCCCACACTGGCTACGATGGTAGATACCGACACACCTATGATCGACAAGCCCCAACACAGGATGATTATGAAGGCAAGATACTTCATAAGACTCTGTATGATAGATATCATAGACATAGTTCTGTGGCGTTTCGGCTTAGGTATACCAAGAATCATAACTATTATAGTCTCAACAGATAATACGCACAGGATCATAACAAACAGTTTTAACACTTTACTTGCGTTAACCTCAACCCCATGCATGTCAAAAGAAAAAACATCAGTAAATATGCCTACAGGCACAAATATAAGGATAAGGACGATACATACTATCAGTCTTATCAGCGCTGGTTTACTTCTCTTCATAGATATACCTCCTTGTATATTTCTTGACAATATTTTATCATAGTCGGATGGGGATTGCAAGTTCATATTCATCGTCAGCCACTGCTTGCAAAATAACCACTGCTTGCAATCATAGGATAATAAAAGCCGATAATGCGTGCTTGCACACAATTATTGGCTTTTTATTATCCGTGCGACTGCGAAGCAGTCGTGCCCCACACATCGAGCATATAGATTGCGTAGCAATCGGTAAAGTGCTAGGCACGAATATGCGAGATGGTGTGGGGATTGCAAGCATCCTTGCGAGTTTTCGCGGAGCACTTGCGAAAGTATAGAAATCGCCGCGTGTCCTAGTGATTATTTTTTACAGCTCCACCATTACCTTGCAGTAATCCTCTTTTTTCTCCTTCATAACTCCTATCCCGCGTTCGAATTCTTCAATCTTAAATCTATGACTTATGAGTTTTGAAGGCGCGATTTTCTTGTTCGCTAGCCTCTCAAGAACATAATTCCAATCATCCGATTCTGCACCAGGCTTCACTTCCTGCCTAAAGCAAGAATTCCATATACCACATACGTGAAGCTGTTTACGAAGAATCTGCCAGTATGTATCCTTAGAAAAGTACATGTCAGAATATGGATTCCCTACAAGTATCACTCTCCCACAAGGCACTGCACTATCAAGTCCATATGATATACAATCATTCTTACCGACACACTCAAAGTAAGCCTGTACACCACCGTTCGACATATCCTTAAGTCGCTCAGAAACATTTGCCATGTTAGCATCTAAGAATCTGTCGGATGGAATACCAAGATTGCACACACGCTTCATCTGCGATTCCTTATTCCCGATTACATATATGTTCTTATAGCCAGCTTCCATAAGAAGCATGACAACCATCACACCGATAGTTCCTAGGCCGCATACAGCTACAGGCTTATCCTGATCAAACCTCCCGATCACACCAGTTCTTACAGCATTAGCAGCTACGGCAAGAGGCTCAAGCATCGCAGCCTCCGCAAAGCCTACTTCATCAGGTAGAAACATAAGATTATCAGCTGGAGCTGTCACATATTCGGCAAAAGCCCCATCACGCCTCGAACCAACATAGTCATAGTGAAGACACATATCAGGCATCCCGTTAAGGCATGACTTGCACTTACCGCAAGAAATCTTAGGATATACAGCTACACGCATGCCAACTAAGTCTTGCAACACGCCATCGCCAACTGTATGCACCACGCCCGAGAATTCGTGCCCAGGGATAAGAGGCATCTTATGCGCACCCGTCTCATAGATCCTTGGAACATCAGAACCACAGATACCAGCACACTTTACACGGACACATACTTCCCTCTCCTGTGGTACAGGAACTGCCACGTCTTCAAACCGTATGTCTCCTACATCATGCAATACCCAAGCACGCATCGCTAAGCCTCCTCCTTTATACGTCTGAATCGTTCAAGATCAAGTGCGGTCGTAACCTTGAAGTTATTCTCATCTCCCTGAACCATCCTTATATTCATGCCATGAGCATATGCTATTTCTGACGCACCCTTGATTCTGCCAAGAGCGTCTTCTGCCAACGAAGCATTGGCATCATAATAAGGCATGAACTTAAAAAGCTCCGGTGCCTGGCCTGCATATATCTTCTCGCGATCGACAAGTCCCGCCACACTTTTGCCGTCTTCACTCAGATATACAGTATCCTTCATAGGCAAAACAGGCATCACTCCGTCATAACCATCGAGCGCTTCATAACACCGGTCTATAAGCTCAAGTGATACAAATGCTCTGGCTGCATCATGGATAAGAATCGTATCCTCACTGCTTATACCACTTGCAACTGTATCGCCACCGGCATGACACATGATTTCGCGCATACCATTAAGAATCGACATCTGCCTGCTAGACCCTGGCATCGCAAACCCTGATATCTTGCCTATATCACATCCGGCATTTTTCGCATCATCAACAATAGACTCATGCCATTCACGCTCAGCAACTATGCATACAGAATCGATTTTCTCACAATCCAAAAGAGTCTTAAGTGCATATGTGATCATCATAAGATTACCTGAGCGCACATACTGCTTTGGAACATCTGAATTCGCTCTTGTTCCGGTTCCGCCGGACAGAAGAAGTGCATAATTCATATCAAAACCTCATCTCTCTGATAGATCTTAGTATATCCCCATAAGGCTCATCCTTGCCAAACAAAAGCGTTGTGCCAAGCACAAATCCCTTAACACCAATCGGCGCATACTCTCTTATCTTATCTGCACTGCAAGCGCCGTCCCAGTATATATCAAAATCCATCTTCTCCTTCAACGCAAGAAGTTCATCATACTTTTCTCTTACGTAAGGTAAAAACATCTGAGCAGCATTGCCCGGATTTACAGACATAACAAGAACCTTCTTCACGATTCGAAGAAGCATCTTCACTTCCTCAACACTCGTGCCGGGATTGATCGCTATTCCAGGAATCAATCCGGCGTCTATGATCCTCTGAAGCGTAGTCGACGGATGATATTCTGCCTCTGGGTGGATATATATAGTATCGCCCTTTCTTAAGTTACTGATAAACAGTTCTATCGTGTTGAGCGGATGTTCAACCATAAGATGTACATCCAGAGGCTTATTCGCAAGTTTTCTTATACAGCACATATCATTCAGAGACATGGCGAAATTATGGACATATCTTCCGTCCATAATATCTATGTGAAAAGAATCTATCCCACCCTCTTCAAGCTTCCTGACCTCTTCACCAAGATTACTGTAATCAGCGCACATCATCGATGCCATAAGTTCATAATCCATAACCACTTCTCCTTATCCTCTATCAAGTCTCGCACCGCGAGACTTGCGCGCCGGATTCGTTCTGCGTAAGCAGACAAATTTCCTTTCCGAATCCGTGCGCATCCTCGCGGAGCGATTGTCTCAGTCGGAGTCCAATCTCCGACTGAGATAATCCGCTAGCATAACAGGCTTCCCCTGCATCACAAAAGCAGGCACATACGGCGAAGGGCTACCGTAATACGCATCGTAATACGAAGCCTCTTCATCAGCCTTAGATGCATCTATACTAATCACTTCATAGCCCTGCCTCATGGCCTTATCAAAGACCTCTTTGGCAAGCTCCCTATCTACAACGTCCCACTGCTTCCTGTCATCAGGATACAGCGCGATACTTACGCTAATCTTCCCTTCATATTCATCGAATACACCAAGCTTATCCGTCATAGATTCGACAAGTACATCCGTCTTCTCCGCAAGCTCATTAAGGCCGATACAATACAGAATCCTCTTCGTCCTGCCAGTATCCTCCTTATCACACGGATTAGTCACATGTATCTTCGAATCCCATATCTTTGTGAGATCCTCGCCTGCCAAAGCATTTAGCGCACTGATGTAGTGATTCTTGATGTTCTTAGACTGAACGATCACCTCATCCGCATATATAACCCCTGGCGCGGCCGCATAGTGCTTCAGATTATACAGATCCACTATATCCTTCTCACCGAACTCCGACGTCTTCGCAATCGGTATATAGACTATCTTCTGCGCGTAAGCCTGCATATTCCTTGCATAAAACTTAAGTGGCACCGTAAGAAGCGGATTAGCGCCATCATATGGATTCTGTATATATACCACATCTGGACAGTGAACTGACATATCATAGCTCTTCCAATCAGTATAAGCTATATCCTTCGGATAGTCCTCAAGCCCGATAGAAGCCTCTATCTCCCCATCACTCGAAGTTATGTTTCCAAGAACAGACTTTCTCATAACAGGAAGCGGTATGACATATACATCCGTATCATCTCTACTCACAACGTCCGCATATGTCTCGCCAAATGCTTTCCAATCCCTTGCACTAAGTGGCAAGAACACAACTTCTTTTCGCTCAATGATACTATCTGTCACGCACTTAAAAACATTATCAAGTGCTATCCTGCTAAGAGACAGATCATCCTTATCGCTGCCTTCTGCGATTTCCTGATACTCCTGAAAGAGCGCATCGCAATACTCCTGAAGCGCAGAGGTTACACTTACAGTACACGCTCTATCCACGCCCTTCACGTCCTCTACAAGTGTTCCAAAGTCTGCAGCCAGCTGCTGCGAATCAGATATCACCTGTACCAGGTCTTCCATCGTACCACCATGAAGAATAGCTGTAGCCTCATCAAGCATAGAACCTAACGCACTAAGGCACTCCGTCGATGTCTCCTTCAAAGATCGGCTCTTATCGATTTTTTTCCTCTCAGGCATAGAAGCGTTAAATGAAAAGCTCTGAAAAGTCTCTCCCGACAGAGCCTCCATCTCCCTTTTTTGCGCTTCGAAGAAAGGATAATCGTGCCCCGTCCATACCTTACGTATCTCACAGTAATTACCATATCTCGAAGCTAACAGCCTGTTATAAGCCGCAGGAACAGGAATAGTCGTATCCTCAAAAGGAAGCCTTACTATGCTCTCATAGAATTCCTTCTTCTCAGCCGCACCAAAACCCGACTTCAAAACCCATGGGAATATCTGCCCTACAGACTTAGCCTGATGTGGCTTAACCTCTGACATAACTCTTTCGGCAAGCTTATACAAAGCTACAGACACTTCCCGCTTTTGATCAATCGCAGGAAAGCTCACGCCATACTTTCTCTTGATCTCATCGATATGCATCGCGGCAGACTGACTATCTAACTCTCCACTTGTGATGCCATCAGCAACTGCAAGGATATTCATGATTTCCTTATCGCGCTTCTTTTCCTTCTCCTCATCGACATACAGATAATCCTTGATGAATATATCAACACCGACAAGCCAAGGAAAATTATCATGACTATCAAGATAATCAACATCAAAACACATCCTGGAATTATTGACAACTCTGGCAAGAAAAAGCCAATGATTCTCTTTGCGTTCATAATCATGGATCACATATCCATCAGGAAGAAGAGAATCCGCAACACTCCTGAACTTCTCATAATCATCTCTCAGCATACAGATATCAAGATCATCATCCCAAGGCACAAAACCACCATGCCTTACGGCACCCAGGAAAGTCCCCCAGTCAGCAAAGTACTTAATATCATGTTCTTCACATATACGGTCGATAACAGAAAGCACGTCAAGCGCCGCCCCCCATCCCTGTTTGATGGCGGTCGGAATATAGAATCCATTTCTGACCTCGTCCTTAAAAAAACTGATGGAATGCCCCATTGTCTTCCCAATACCTCCGTATCCCCAGATATATAAATTATAGCATAAAAGAGGACTTTATGGAATCACAAAAGCAATATTACAAATGCTTTTCAGAACTTATCATTACCACCAAAAAGGTGTGGACAATTGGGCAAAGACTATGTTAAAATAATAACATAAGATATCTTAGAAAGGAGTGATTCTCATGAAGAATAAAAACATGATTGGAATAATAGTAGGAGCCTTTGCAGCCGGCATCCTGATCACTATCTTAGGTGCCGTCGCTATTCTTAACGCAGGCAAGGACAAGAACGATGACGACAAGAGCGAGAACGGAGCCAAAGCATTTGTCGCCATGCGTGACGATATGGAAGTTGTATCGAATGAGACCAACGGACGCGTTACCCAAAGACTTGCCGTCACGAAAGTCGAAGAAGCCATCAAGCCTCTGAGCCAGCTTGTCACAATGGAATATTCTTACAAGAATGCGGGCAATTACAAAAAATCCACTGGTAAGGGCATATTCAAAGATATAACAACTGACGAGTTCGTGTACATATACAAAGGAACAATCAAGGCTGGCATCGACTTTTCGAAGATTGAGATCACTGTGGATGACGAAAATCGGAAGATTAATCTCAAGCTTCCCGTACCTGAGATCATATCTCATGAGATAGATCTCAACAGCTTCAAAACATATAACGTAAAGGACTCACTTTTCACATCCATAAGTCCTAAGAACGTTACCAACCAACTTGAATCCCTCAAACAAAAGGATAGCAAAGAGTTCTTAGAAGAGGAAAAGAACCTTGAAAATGTAACTGCCAACGCCAAGACACTTATCAAGAACTTCCTCGAGTCATCAGTTATCGCCGAAGGATATGAAGTAGTGTTTGAGTAAAGCATATGTGATTATAAGAAAATGCAGTTGAGTCATAATGATTCAACTGCATTTTGTATTCAAGCCATCAATCCTTCAGACACCCTATAGGGATTACATATACCCCATCATCTCTCTTATATCCATACTCTGTAGCTGTTATAACCAGTTTCAGATCTGGCAGCCTTAATGGCACTTGTTTCTCTATCACGATATGTTTTTTCCATTGATTACCACCTCTGAGATCATCAAACACGACTTTACACATTTGTGCAATATTATTTTACACATTTGTGCAATTTTATTTTACACTTTTGCGCTGTTTTATTTAACACATTTGTGCAAGTCACTCAACAAAGTACTGAAACATCTCGTACTTAAGCCTGCACCCCTCGTATATATCCTCAGGCAAGAGTGCCCTCGCAACAAGCTTCACATCCTCAGTTTCTACATCTGTCCTTCGGAGATTCGCATAGTCTCCGTCGATGCTGACTACTTCATAATACCATGTTTCCATATGTGTTTTCACCTCCAAACTGATCACTGCCCTCAAAAGAATCTAACAGAAAATGCATCTTATCAATCCTCTTGTTTATGTGCCAGTGACCACAGAACCACGCCTTATACTTAAGCTTCTCCTCTATCACATCGAGCCAACGCTCTGTACTGTCATCAACAGTACTCTGATCAATACCTCCAAGGAAGGTTTCTCTTGGTTCATACTTATACGGACAGGTGTGCGAAAGCACTATATCCACCTGCTTTGACTCTATCTGACTCTCAACATAAGCCTTAATCTCATCCGATGGCTGTTCATCCGCAAACCACTGCGCGCCATGCATAAGCCGATAATACTTATCTACACTGTAAGCCCCACCTATAACCAGATGTCGCAAAGAATCAAGCTCATATATCTCCCCATCCTTCGCAAACAGAAGGTTCGGAAACTCTTCCTCATACCATACTAGACCACCGTTCCAGCTCTTTTGAACATACGATGGTATCCCAGAAGGCCTCGCCTCATGATTGCCATGTATACATAGAATAACTGGTCCTAACCTGCTAAGCTCTGCCTTGCAGTAATCATCTCGTTCATCGAGATAATAATTAGCTCCGACATCACCTAGTATAACTATAATATCCTCTTTAGTAAGACGCAGCCTCTCACTGAACTTGACCACATTCCTTGGGGCTCCATGAATATCCCCTGTGTAAAAAACCATATCCCTCCTTTTTTGCTAATTCATGCTTCTAACAGCCAATCAGCTAAATCGACAATTTTTATACCTTCGTATTGGTATTCATCATTTCTTGTACGTGCGATAAGCAATTTAGAATATGCATCTTTTATCTGCAAAAGTGGTGAAACTTCTCTCTCAAAAGTCTTATCATCGCTTATGTTATCGGATACTTGAATATAGATTTTTTCGCTACGT
>JAEEGL013037764.1_pt1 | contig 13084 bp, 8 predicted proteins | sample 9134231 | NCBI WGS metagenome assembly JAEEGL01 (sample SAMN16246548, study PRJNA631951) | gut metagenome | biome: gut microbiome; feature: rumen; material: fiber-attached | host: Bos | place: Iran: Karaj | collected 2018-10 | reverse complement strand
CCCAATCCCCAATCCCCAATCCCCAATCCCCAATCCCCAATCCCCAAATTTTAAATGAAAATTAAATAAAAATAAACTTTTATATTAATATATTTAAATATAAATATAAATAATTAATTAATTTTTAATAATATTTATTATTATAAATTATCATTTAGGAGAGAAAAAATTTCATATCTATCTAAAAAATTTTTAAAGATGTTATATGATTGGTTTTCATTAAAAATTAATATTATATTTAAAAAAATTGAAATTTTATGAATTATATTTGCAAATAATTTTTTATCAACATTATTAAAAATAAATTCAGTATTAAAAAATGTTAATATACATTTTTTTATATCATCAAATATTTCTTTTGTATAATGTTTATTTTTTTCATTAAAATTTATTTTAATTAAATATTTATTTTGAGATATTGGGAAAATACATAAATATATTACAATATTTAAATGTTTTAATAATTGTGAAATAATATTCAAAATATTATCAACATTATAATTATTATTAAAATATAAAATTAGAAATTTATTATATTTATTATCTTTAAAATTTGTGATTAAATCATTATTTTTATTTAAAATGATATAATTTAATTCATAAATAATATTAATATATTTATAACAAGAATTATTAAATGTTCCCAAAGAATTCATAAAATCCAAAAAATTTTTATTTTCTGTATGTTTATAATTTATAATATAAGTTTTACTTAATTGTTTTTTATCATTTGGAATATATAAAATATATAAATTTAAATTTTCATATAAAGGAACTTTATCTAATAAATCAACTTTTTCTCGAATGTTTTCTTTTGTAATTTCTTTTTTGTTTTTAATTTTATTTTTATTTTTTTTATTTGGATTTATATCAGAATAATTAATTAAATTCATATAAGAATTAAGTGCAAATTTATTATTTTTTAAATTTATAAATTTATAACAAATTGGAGTTCTTAAAATAAAATTATTATTTAATTTTGTAATTATTTTTAAATTATCTATATAATCACTTAAATTTTCATCTTTTATTTCTAAATTATTATCATGTCTATTATTTCCTTTATTCAAAATGTTCCATTCACAAATTAATAAAAATATAGTCCATTTATTTTTTTTAATATTCTTTAATATTTTATAAATAATTTCAAATAAAATTATTGAATATAAACTTTGTTTTATATATTTTATTAATAAAATTTTGCTAAAATTTAATATTTGTTTAAAAATATTTTTATTTTTGTTTTTATCTAAATTTTGATATTTGTTCATTTTTTTAGTTATAATTTTTGTTTTAAATATAAATTTTGAATTGAATAAAGATTCCCAATCATTAATATAATCCGGAAAACTTAAATTTAATAAAAAATTAATAAGTTTAATTAAAAATTCTTCACCACAATAAACAAAAAAATTTTTTGTAAAATATAAAAATTTTAAAATAATTATATATAATTCTGTTGTTTTTGAACTAATTTTTGAAGTTTCAATTAAATTATTTATAATATTTTCAGCAAATTCAAAATATTTATTATTATTAATAAATTGTTTATATATTAAATTTATTTTTATATCATTTTTAACTAATTTTTTTTTATTTAACTCAATTTTTGCATTATTATAAATTTCATTTAAATTACATATATAAATTGCTAATAAATTATAATAACTAATTAAATATGTAAAAGTATTAAATTCGATTTTATTTTTTTTATCATTATTTTTTTTTTCAATTTCATTTTTATTTGATTGACATAATTTATTAAAATAAGTTATATTTTTTATAGCATATTCTATAATTTTAAATTTATATAAACTATCATTTATCAAGAAAATAACTAAATTAATCAATAATTTTATACATTTATCAATAAATGAAGAATTATTTAAATATTTAATAAAATTAATTTCATCTATATTGATAATAAATTCTATAATTAAAGAAATATCTAAATTAGAAAAAAAATAAATTGATTCAGACTGATTATATAATAAATCAATAATGTTTTCTTTAAATTTTATTGAAGAATTAATATCATTTAATTTATTTATAAAAAAATTATATATAAATTCATTGTCTAAAACTGAAAAAAAATTATTTACTAATTTATCATTTTTTAGAATAATTGAACTATTTAACATTGTATCTCTTTTGTTCATTATTTCTCCATATTCTGTTATGTAAGCATTATTTAATAAATTTATAAAATATGTTAAAAATATTTCATTTGACTGAAAATTAAATTTAATATAATTAAATATTGAATCAAAAACAATTTGAATTTTTTTTATTTGGTTTGTTAAATTTAAGTTATGTATTAAAACCAAAAAAAATTATTAAAAAACAAATTTTTTTCTTTATTATTTATTAAAGGAATTACATATTTAATTATACACTCAAAAAATTCTTCATTATTTGTGTTGTTCATAATAAAAATAATTAGATTTTTCCAATGATTCATTAAATTTGAAAAATAAGAAAAAATATCAAAAAAACTCATAAAATTATCCAAGATTAAATTTTCAATAAATTTATTTTCATTTATACTATTTATTGTAAATAAATCTAAAATATAGTTTAATTTAAAATTATAAATTTCTATTTTAGAATTTTCAATTTTATTATTAGAATATTCAATAAATATATTTTGACAAATTGGATTGATATTTTTTTCAAAATTAGTATTTGAATTTAATAAATTAAATAATTGATAAGAATTTATTAAATCATTATTATAAATTGATGATAAATTTATTAATGAATTTATTTCATTATCATAACCAATTATTTTATTATTTATTTTTAAATGAAATAATTCATTTATAATATATTCATAATTTTTTTTATTGTTTGTTTTTGAATAATAATCATATAAAATATATAATATAATTTTATATTCTTCATTTAAATAATTATTTAAATTTTTAATTATCCATTCTAAAAAAGTTATAATTTTACTTTTATCAAAATTTTTTTCTTTATAAATATATTCAATTTTTTCTAATACTATATTTAAGTATATTTCTGATTCTAAATCATTTATTTTAAATATATATGCTAATAAATTTTTTAAAATAATTAATAAACTATTTAAAATTATTTGTTCATTTTTTATAATTTTATCATTTATATTATATGATTGATTCTGTTTATCATCTATAATTTCTTTCTCATGACTTTCTTTAAAAAAATCATAAATAAAAAATTTATAACTATTTAAATAATAATGATGGTCAGAGTTAATTAAACAAATATTATTTAAAGCATTTAATATGTTTATAACATTTTGTTTAAATAGATTTAAAAAATTTTTTTCAAAATATTTAATAATGTCGGTGACTAAATTTTCATTAAAATTAATTTGAAATAAAATTATTATAAAAATATTTGTTATAATATAATTTTTATGAATTAAATTTTCTGTAAAAATATAATATTTTATAATTTCAATTGATTCATTTATTTTTTTTATATTATCTTCATTAAAATCACATAAATCTTTTTCATTTTCTACTAAATTTTTCATTTCAATTAAAAGTGAATAATTATTAATTGTATATAATGTAACACATTCAAGAATATAATCAATTAAATAATTTGATAGTAAATTATAATCATAATTTTGTAAAAAATTTTTTATTAAATTTAATATTTCAAATGATTCTGATTTTAAATAGCAATTAAAAATTAAAAAATACAATATTTTTTTATTTATTTCTTCGTTATCTACTAATTTAATACATTGATCTGTAAAATTTGAGATTGTTTTTATTTTTATATCTTCTATTATAGAAGGATTATTTTCATCTATAAATTTTTGACTAAATATTAAAGATAGAGCTTTTAAAACATATTTTTCTTTAATTGATTTTGAAAATTTAATAATTTCATTTATCAATAATAGCCACATTTTTTTATATTCTATATTTTCATTTTTTGGAAATTTTTCAATTAAATTTAAAAAATTATTGAAATCAAAATCAGAGTCATTTTCTAAACTACGAAAATATTCTATTTGATTTTTACATAATTGTATTTTTTTTTCATCATCATTTTTACAATTAATTATATCTATTGTATAATCTCTAAATTTATTTTTATTCATTTTAAAATATAAAAATTTTTTATTAAATATTAAAATTAATATAAAAAATAAATTAAAATTATAATAATATTATATATATTTAATTTATTATTTATTTTTTTTCATCTTTTTCTTGAATTTTATGAGTATAAATATTTTCTTTTAAAGCTAATCTTAAATCTTCTAATAAATATTTTATCATTTTATCTTTTTTCAATCCTTGTTTTTCATCAATTTCTTTTACTAATTCAAATTTTTTTATACAACAATCTTTACTTTCACAATACAAAATAAAATCACATAAAATTTCTTTTGCTAAATAAAATAAATTATCTCTTTGATATTCATCAAAATCTTGATTACTATCTACCATTAAATCAATTGTTAATGCTAAAACATTTCTAAAATGTAAAAAGCAATTTAAATTAGGGTCAACTTCAATTATCGTTTTATAAAATGTATTACGTAAGTTTTTATATCTCAAAATTAAACCTAAAAAATTTAATTTAATACTAATCCAACAATATAATAAAAATTTCTTATTAACTTTTTGATTAGAAAATATTTTTTCTAAAACACTCGAATGATACCATAAAAAACAGAATTTTTTATTTAAACTTGCAATACATGAAATCATATCTAAAAACGGAAGAGTTTTAATAAAAATGCTATCTTCAAATTTAGGTAAAATATATTTTCTTAAACTACTTAATCTAAATAAAATTTTAAATATTGAAAAATTATTATCTAATAAAAAAAATAATAATAATATATAATTTGTGCTTAAACCAAATTCACTATTTACTCCACTTTCATTATCACTATTTGCATCATTCGCATCACTTATATATACGGGATTATTAGGAGAATAATTTTTCATAATTGTTTCGAATATTTTATCTATTATATGTTTCAATACATTTTCATCTATTTTTCTTAAAAATATATTACTATTATCATATAATTTCATTACCATTTTATTTAAACATTCCACATTAAAACTTAATTTGTAAAATTTTGTTATATCAAATGAGCTTTCATAAAATTTTCCAACAATAAAACTAAAATAATCTAAAAATAATGATAAACTTTCACATAATATTTTTGTATTAGAATTTTTTGTGATTTTATTTAAAAAATTTATTAAGTTTGGTATTAAAAATATATCTTTTTCATAATTTTTTTCTAAAAATATTTTTATTTTTTTATAAACTTCATCTATTTTTTCTGAATTCATTAATATTTCACTATCAAAATTAGATAAATCTCCAATATAACTTTCAATTTTTAAATTATTATCTTTATTAAATTCTAATCCTAAAAATTCATCAATTAAAATATTTAATAATTTTGGAGAACTAATATTATTATTCATTGTTGAATTTACACTATTTAAAGGTGATGTTACATTTATTGAAATTAAACTTCCAATTGTATTTTCTTTTTCTTTATTCAATAAATTTCTATATTTTAAATTTATTAACTCATTTGTATTATAATTTTCAATTTCAAATGTATTAAATAAATTTTGTAATATTTCATTTTCAACATCTTTTATATATTGATGAGATATTATTTTATCAGCTATATTTTGACGAGATAAATTCATATTATTTTTATGACTTAATGTACTTATTATTAATGAATTTAAACTTGTTTGAAATTTTTGCGTATTTAAGTAATTCATTATCATTTCATCAACTTTTTCTTCTGAAACTCCATTAAAATTTTTCATATTATTTATATTAAGTTATATTATAATTAATATATTTATTTATTTTTTTTAAATTTTTATTTAATTTAGAATTTAATTTAGAATTTAATCAATTTTATTTTAATATTTTATTATAATTAATAATTTTATTAATATTTTTTGACATCCTAAACAATAATTTGTGAAATTAATAAGAATATAATTAATATTTTTATTTATCTAATAAAATAAAATGTTTTTATCAATTATTGGTTTTATATATTATAATCTTAGTTTGGTATGCATAATGACATATATTCCTTTAATAACAAGAGCATATAAAAAACCAAGTCAATTATGTTTAAGTTCAAAACAATATCATTCAAATTTATTACTTGCAATTTTTTTTTTAATAAATTCAGTGATTGTTAAATTATTATTTGGGTATAATTCAATAATTATATTAATTCAAAAATTTATTATAATATTATGTTCATATATAATAATAGATCGTTTATCTATATTAGGAATAACTGGTCAAATTTGCTCAGGAAAATCAACTGTTTGTGAATATTTAAAAAAAAATTATGGAGCAATTATTATTAATATTGATCAAATAAATAGTGAAGTATTAACAGAATCAAAAGTTTTAAATGAAATAAGAAAAAAATTAGGAGATGAAGTATTTGAAAATGGTGTTCTCAATAAAAAAAAAGTAAGAGAAATTATTTATAAAGATAAAAATAAAAAAAAAGCATTGGAAAAAATTACACATCCTAAAGTTTTTATTAGTTTATTTAAAAAAATATTTGTATATAGATTTTTAAATAATAATAAATATTTTTTTATAGAAAATGCAATATTATTGAGATTCTTTATATTTAAAATATTATGTAAAGCTATAATTGGTGTCGCAGTAAAAGATTCAAATATTTTAATTGATAGAATAATGAAAAGAGATGGAATAAATGAGGAGAATGCAAAAAATATTTTAAAAAATCAAATGAGTTTAAAGGAATTTGAGGAAAAATGTGATTATATGATTTATAATGATAATTTAGAAAATACAGATAAACAAATAGATAATATGATTAAATATATATAAAAAACATTTATTTAATTAATAATAATATAAATATAATATATAACTTATTTTTATTAAAATTCTTTTTTATTTCTTTTAAAAACTGTTTAAAGATAATAATTATATTATTTGGTTAATTATAAAATTTAAATTTAATAAATTATATATAAATAATTTTCTTTAAAATTTAGAAATAATTGATATATTAATTTAATTTAATAAAATAACATTTTTTAAAAAAATGATAAATAAAAATAATAATTTAACAATAAATAATTCTATGAATAACAATATTTATAATATTCAAAATGATTTTACCAATAAAAATTTTGATATTCAAAATTTTAGCCTAAATGATAATCAAAATTCAATTAATACTTTAAAGGATAATAATCAAAATAATTATTCAATTAATAACGAATTAATTTCTGAACGAATATCTAATAAAAGTGAAATAACATATTATGAAGAAAAAATGAAAACAAAAGATTCAAATTCACTTTTTGATATTAATCTTACTAAAAGTGAAATATTAGAAAAAATAAATAAAATTTTTTTAAATAATTCAACTTTTTCAAAATCAGAAAATGATTATTTAATAACACAACAAAAAATAATTGAAATATTAAAACAATCAGAAATTATAAATAAAAATATAATTACTATATCAGAAGTAGATGTTATTTTAAGTAATATAAAACATGGTCAAAATAAATTTAATATCATTGAATTTATTAATTTTTTAATAAAATTATGTGAAAAATTATATAAAAAAAATTTTAAAAAAAATCAAAAAGAAACTTTTAATTATTTTATTCATATTTTTTATATAAATTATGAAAATATTTTAGAAGAAAATTCAGATAAAAATTATATTGCTTATTTTAATGAAAAATCTTGTACATTAAAAGTAATAGAAACAATAATAACTACTAATATTGACCCAAATGTTATAAAATTATTATTAAATATATATTCAACTTTAAAAAATATATATTCTTATTATTTTTCAAAAGAATTAAATAAAGTAATTAAAATTGAAAATTTACAAATAATTTCTCAAAAAAAATTAATAGAATTTGCTAAAGATTTTAATATTATTCCTTATTCAATGACAGAATCAAATTTTATTACATATTATAATTTAATCTTAAAATATGTGAATGAAAATCAATTTGATGAAAAATTATTTGATAATAAAAAATATCCTAATTTGGGAAGATGTTATAGATTATATATGTTTATTTTATTATTTTATCATTTTTCTATTATATGTTATTATAAAGATTATCAATTGAAATTTTCTGAGGATAATAAAAGAAAAATAAATGTTGATACATTATTATTCTTTTTAGAAAGACTAGAAAATACAAAAGGTTTATCTAAATATTTATATAAAAAAGGAGAAAATTATAATATCAATTTAAGTTTTATTCCTGATAATAAATTAATTAATGAATGTAAGAAAATTGAAGAAGATGAAAAAGATAAAATAAATGCTATAAAAGAAGAAAAAGAAAAATTTGAAAGTTCAATGTATGGATATAATTCACCTTTTATAAAAAGTAGAAAAGTAAGTTTAGTATCAGATAGATTTAACACATTAAAAAGTAAATCAAAAAATTTGAAAGGTGAATTTATATGTAATAAAGCAATGAAAAAAAATGAATTTAATATGAACAATAACAATAAAATTATAGATAGAAACATAATTCAAAATTTAAATATAATATTTGAAAATTCAAAAGAAAAAAAAATATTAATATTACAAAATTTATTAAATCTTAAAGAAGAATTAATTGATTTAATTTATGATAATCTAGATGGTTTAATTGAATTATTTTTTAAATTTTCTAAATTTAATGATAAAATAAGTTATAATTATATGACATTGTCTTCTTATTTAAATTTTTTAAAATCAGCAGATATTATAATTAGTGTTCCAGAAGAATTTAAAATTGATTATTTAGAAATAAGTAACCAATTAAAACAAAAATCAATGAATTTAGGAGAAATTAAATCTTATGATTCAAAAAAAAATAAAGAATTTCAATGCACAGTTTTAACTAAAAATAAATCAGAAAAAGATTATTTAAATAAAGTTAATAATATTATAAATACTGATGAAAATAAAAAAATTGAAAAATTAACTGAATCAGATGCTACATTAGTTTTTTATTATTTAACTGGTTATAAAAATTATAATAACAAAAATAAAATAAAATTACAATTTGATAAAAATTTTGGATATTATTATCAATTTGGTGAAAATTTTGAAAAAACTTTTAATTTTGACTATAGAAATTACATTAAAAAAATAAAAAATTTTCCAAATAAAATGGATTTTTTTTTATTTTTAAAAAGTTTTGAAATAATTTCAGCTAAATTATATCCTAATGAAACATTAAATAATGCTTTTATAAAATTATTTAAAGATAAATTAAAGATAATTTTACCTAAAGAATTTTTAATAAATGATGAATATATTAAAAATAATATTAAAAAAATTAATGATGAAAAAATAAAAGATTTTTTAAATAAATTTTCTCCAGTTATAAAACCATTATATTTAAAATATTCTGATGAGGAAGAAAACTTTAAATTTAAAGATTTTTTTGAATTTTATAAAAATTATGATATTTTTCCTGAAGTAGTTAATCTCTATGAATTAAAGAATATTTTTTATACATTAAGTAATCAAAATAATAAAAATAATTCTGATTTATCAAAAGAAAATAAAACAATTAGTATTAAAAATAAAGAAAATGAAAATATTAAAAATAATAAAATTAATTTTGATTTATTTTTACAATCTTTAGCTCTAAGTGCAATGTTTTTTAATTATAAAGATATAATTACTGATATGAATAGAATGTTATTTATTGCTGAAAGAATATATCATTCTGATGCATTAAAAAATACAATTGAATCAAATAAAAATTTTGAAAATTTTTTTCAAAAAATTAAAAAAATATATCCTATTAATGAAACAAAAGAAAATATAAAAATATTTGAAAAAAATAAAATTAAATTTGATGAAATTTATTCAAATAATGAATAAATAAAATATATTATATATTTATTTAATATTATATTTTTTTGTTATATTTATAAATAAAAATATTTTATTTTAAATTAAAACAATATGTAAAATTTTATTATTTTTTAATATTTCATTAAATTATTTATCAATTTATTTTTATTAACTTTATTAATAAAAAAACGTATTCAATAACTTAATTAATTAATAAAATTAATTTATAAATTTAAATTTATTAATTAATTAAAATAATTATATGTCTGCATATTCATATAAACAAAAACCAGAGCCAGAAAAAAATGAAAAAGGTTTAAGATATATAACAGAAAAATATTGTTGTAAATTATGTGAATATAATGGAGGATATGAATATCCTCATTTAAATAATAACTTATATCTTCATTTTCAAGGTTTTCACAAAATAGAAAATTTAGATAATTTTATTAATTTAAGAGTTTTATATCTAGAAAGTAATTTAATTGAAAAAATAGAAGGTTTGGAAAAATTAGTAAGTTTATCTTGTTTATATCTTCAAAATAATTATATTTCAAAAATTGAAAATTTAGATTGTTTACAAAGTTTAGTTATTTTAAATTTATCAGGAAATAAAATTCATACAATTGAAGGTTTAACAAATTTAATTAAATTAGAAAATTTTTATATTGAAAAAAATTATTTACAAACTCAAGAAGACATAAGAGGAGTTTTAAATTGTCCTAGTTTAACTTTATTAGATATTCAAAATAATCAAATAGATGAAAATCCTGATAGTGTATTAAATATTTTAGAACGTATGCCTAATTTAAAAGTATTTTATTTTAAAGGAAATGATTGTATAAAATATATAAAAAATTATAGACGAACTATCATATTAAAGTTACGTAGATTAACATATTTAGATGATAGACCTGTAAAAGAAGAAGATCGAATTGGAGCAAAAGCTTATTTAGAAGGAGGTTATAAAAAAGAAGTTGAAGCAAGAGAAAAATATAGAAATGAAAGTGAAAAAACAAATAAAAATTATAAACAGAAGAAAAAATTTACTAAAGAAGAATTGGAAGAAAGGAAAAAAAAGGCAATTGAAAATTTAAGAAATCAATATGAAAAAAGAAAAAATGAATTAGAAGATAAAAAAAGAAGTTTAATGAAAGAATATGAAAATTTTCCTGAAAAAAGAGATAAATTAAATTTAGAATTAGCTTCAGTTGATTATCAAATTCAAGAAAATGCGGAATTAAAAGAAATTCAAGAAAATAATTTAAATGTTGAAAATGAAAAATTAAATTCAGAAATGTTTAAATATGAAGATTGGATGGATAAAATTATAGAAAAAAACGTAATAGATAATTATTTTGATTTTCCAAAAGCATTGAAATTAATTAAAATGGAATTTAAAGAAAAAAATGTAAAAAATTTAGATTCTTTTAATATTTTAGATTTAAGAAATAAATGGACTGAATTTGAACTTAAAATTTTTAGAAAAGATGATGATGGAAGTTATTTAATTAAAAAAGAAGATATTTTTCCAACTGAAAATAAAAATAATGTAATTGAAAAAGAAACTAATGAAAAATTAAATGAAGAAAAAAATAATGGATTTAAAATTAATATAAAAGAAGGAGATATAAATGAAGAAGAAATTGATACTTCATCAAAAAAAATTACAAAATCAAATTTGGATGAAATTGATTAATTATTTCATTAAAAATTAAATTAAAAAATAAAAAAAATAAATAAAAAAATTATTTATAAATAATTATATTAAATAAATAATTATTTTTATTAAAAAAAAATAAATATCACAAATATAAAAAAAATTATAAATAAAATGCCAAAACAACCTGTTGCAAGAAAAGAATCATATAGTGATGACGGAAATGTAGATAGCAAAGAAGAAGTATTAAAAGCTTTTGATTATTTTACTGATGGAAAAGATCAAATTGATACTGAACAATTAAGATATATCTTAACTACTTTCGGAACACCTATGACTGAAGCTGAAGTAAAAGAAATTTTAGAAATTAGTGAAGTTGAAGGAAAACCAGGAGTTAGCACTTCTCAATTTGTTGAATTCTGGGCTGAACAATAAACTTAGCTTAATTTTCATATATTTATTTAATAATAAATTTAAAATAATTTAAAAACATTATTTAATACAAATATTTCGTTAAGATTTTTAATATAATATCTTAATAAATATTATTTTAGAGAAATTCAATTCACAATATTAATACATTAAATATTATTGATATTAAATTTTAGTAATATAATAAAAAAGTTATTCAAAAGTTTTATTTGAATAATTATTTAATTAATATTTATATATTTTGATACTTTTATATATTTTATTATTTTAACTTTTAATTTCCATTAAAATTTAAATATAAAAATATAAACAAAATAATATAAAATTTTTATTTTTTTATATAAATAATAAAATTGATAATGTTTTTAACGATAATTCATTATGAATAAATAAATATTTTTATTTATAAAATTATATTTTATTATATATTTAGAAATTTTTTTATCATATATAATTTTTCATTTATATTTAAAAATATTTTTCAATAAATTAAAAAAGAATAATTAATTAATTTAAATTTTAATTTTTATAAAATTATATCATTAAAATTAAAATAATTATTTATTAAATGCCGAGAAAATCTGCAAATAAAAAAGTAGAAGAATCAGATGAAGAAAAAACTGAAAATTTTAATAAAGATGAAATAATAGAAGCTTTTGAATATTTTACAGGAGGAAAAGATCAGATTGATACTAATGAATTAAAATATATTTTAACTACTTTTGGTGATCCAATGACTGAAGAAGAGGTAATTGAAATTTTTAAAATAACTCAAATTAATGATAAACCAAATATTAAACCATCTCAATATGTTGATGAATGGGCAGAATAAATAGAAAATTTTATAATAAATAGAAAATTTTTTTATTTATAATTTAAAAATTTAAGAAAAAAGAATATTTATTTAATTAATTATTATTTATATTTTTTAATAATAATTTATTGAAATATTTTTATAATTATTCAATTAAAAAAATAAAATTATATTTATTTTTTTTAATTTAAAAATAATATTTTTAATTTATTAAATATATATAAAAATATAATAATAAAAAAAAATAGATTTGGGGATTGGGGATTGGGGATTGGGGATTGGG
>JAEEGL012010757.1_pt1 | contig 13084 bp, 5 predicted proteins | sample 9134231 | NCBI WGS metagenome assembly JAEEGL01 (sample SAMN16246548, study PRJNA631951) | gut metagenome | biome: gut microbiome; feature: rumen; material: fiber-attached | host: Bos | place: Iran: Karaj | collected 2018-10 | reverse complement strand
GACGGCACCCGCGAGGGCGTGGACAGGACCTGGGACATGCTCCACACCGCCGCCTGCCTGCAGGGGCTGGCCAACAGAAAGGAGCCCCGTATCTATTACATTCACCTGGACAGCGGACAATACCTGCCCAAGGGCTCCATAGACCTTTACTGGCTGGAGAAAATGACCGCTCCGGGAGAGTTTCTCCACGGGACGAGCCGCATTTTTCACGATTCGCTGGACGAGCTGCTGGTAAAATACCGTTCCTGCTACAAAGGCCTTGCGGTGTATGACGGAAACGTGGCCGCCACCTCCAACGCAGCCACCACCGCCGCCGGCGCCGACGATCTGCTGGCGGTGCGCTGGGACCCCTCCCCGGACAGCTGGTACACCCATCTCACAAAGGACCTGAAGATACCGGTGAAGGTGCGCCTCATCAATAAAGACGGCTCAAGCATGTTCACCGGCAGGGGCGTCATCCCCGGCACCAAAAGAGAGTCCACCGGCAGCGCAAAATGCGACGTGTATATATGGGCCAAGGAAAAATATCTGGACAGGGGCAAATGCTCCAAAAAGATACTCGGCTATTACATAGACTACTATTACGCCCAAAAGGCCTCCCTCACCGCCCGCTGGCTCAGGAACAACACCCTGATGAACCAGGACTATATGGTGGCCAACCGGGGCTTCGTGGTGGACCTGAACATTTGGGAAGACGAGACTCCCGTGGACGACAGGGGCCAGAAGCCGGGCACGGACCTGGAGACTTTCAAGGAAGTCCTGGCCTCGGCATACAAGCAGGCGAAGGGAGAATTCATCCAGGTATCGGGCTTCGTGCCCTGGGGCCACAAATACGTGACCGACGGCAACTCCGGAGGCACCCATGAGGGAGTGGCTTCCGAGTGGAGGCACGCAGAGCTTCTGAGCAATTTCAACTGCTGCAAGGACGCCGACGCCATAGACTTTTCGGACATGACCAACGCCTCCGTGTTCAGCAAAGCGCCCATGAAAAAGGTGTATAAGCAGAAAAAGCCCGGCGTGGAGGAACTGAAGGCAAAAGGGCTCATAGACGAAAACGGCAAAGTGAAGGAAGCGGTTTACGTGTCCACCTACGTGGGCGACTACGACGCGGCGGCCTGGCTCTACAGCCGCATGCCGGAGATATGGGAAAACAAGGACAGAGGAAAGGTGGAGCTGGGCTGGGCCTTCAACCCCAATCTGGCGCAGCGTTTTGCCTTCGGCTTCGATTACTTCCGAAAGACAGCCGCCCCCGGAGATACCTTCGTGGCGGGAGACTCCGGCGCCGGGTACGTGACCCCCGGCAGCCTGAAGGAGCCCCGCAGGTTTTCCGGTCTGCCCGACGGCAAGGACGCCTGGGAAAGGCACTGCCGCTACTGGTTCGGCAAATTTGACATATCCGTGGAGGGCTTTATACTCAACGGCAACGCCCCCGCTCTGGACGACAGCCTGCGGGACCTCTACACCCGCATAGCCCCCGACGGCATGGCGGGGCACGTGAACCTGGAGCACGACGGAGTGTATAAGGGGGTGCCCTACATCAACCTGCAGGCGGACGTTTACCGGCCCGAGGAGGACGCCGTGAACCACGCCAGGTATATGGGCTATACCCTGCCGGAGTTTTATATGTTCCGCAATATACTCTGGACCCCGGAAAGCCAGATAAAATTCCAGCAGACCATGAAGGAAAACGCAGACGCCGAGGTGGTGTTCCTGGAGCCCTACGGCTTCTTCGCCCTGATGAAGTATTTTTACGAGTCGGGACAGGAAAAGAAGTATTCCCCCTTCGACTACCACAGCCTGACCCTTATCGACGGCTCCGACGCGGGCGAAATGTCCGACTGGCGGGACCTGTTCGGCGGCGCCTTTTCCGAAGTGGAAAAGGGCATGCTGCTCTTTAAGGACGAACAGCCCGAGGGCTACGTCCACTCCCTGACCTTTGCGACCCGGGAGCCGGTGGAGGTAAAAAGGGTGAACCTGATACTGCAGAAGGACCATGCGGGGGCCAACAGGATGGCGGACAGGGCCGCCCTGCTGGGCAGGCTCACAGAGAGCGATCCCTGGGAGACCATTTACGAGGAAGAGCTGTCGGAAGAGGACTTCGGCCCGGCGTACTATTCCAGATACAACCTGGAAAAGCCCGTAACGGCCCGGTATTTCCGGCTGGAGCTCACCCAGTCCAAAGCCGACGTGGACGGCGTCACCAGAGCCCCCCGGGCTGTGGAGCTGACCATCAATTAAAAAAAACGGGGGCCCCGCGCCCCCTGCCCCGCCCCCGGCGGGGCTTTTTTTGTCCGGGCCCCTATCTTCCCGGGGCCTTTACGGGATCCGGCTTGTTTTTGTCGGTGACGTACACTCTGTCCAGCTTCATGACCAGCAGCCTGTGGTCCCGGGCGCCGGCGTAAAATCTGACTGCATTCAGGGGCATATTGTATTTCTCGCTCTGCCTTTCGGGAGGGCAGCCCGCCCACATATCGGTGAGGGGAATGGCCACCCGGCACCATTTGTTGGGCGACGTGAGGCCGTACTTCTGCAGCTCTTCACGCTTGAAGCTTTTCTCGTATTCGAACCTGTCCTGGTTTTCGTTGAGTTCGATGAAAAGGCTGTCCAGGGCGCAAAGGTCGTTTACCTTCATCCACAGCACCAGTTCGTCGTTGTAATAATCCAGCCTCATGCCGGTATTGACGCCGATATACTGCCGGAAATCGCCGTTCTCGCTGTGAGTCGAGATGGCGTAGGAGCTGCGTCCGAAAAGGCTGTCGCCGACGCTGAAATATGCCCCGTACCATTCCTGCACTATGCAGCCGTCGAAGGCGTCGTATTCACAGTCGGATATGAGCCTGGCAGGCTCCGGCAGAGGCTGCCGCCTGAAGCCGCTTTTATACTTCACCGCTCTCAGGGAATCCAGTTCTATTACCGTGCCCGGGTCGGCGTCCGCCAAAATGCCGAAGCCCGTCAGGTCACCGTAGTTCAGATCGCCGTAATAGCCGTTGTGAGTGGCAAAGGAAAGCTCTATCTCATGCCAGCCGCTGCCCATGAAGGTATGGTTCCAGGCGTGGTAGCGGCCTTCGTCGTCTATGATACGGAAAAAGAAGGTGGCCTGCTTTTGCTGGCGGCCGTATATGGCGTCGTGGTCCGTGGCAAAGTTGTCGGCGTCGTCTATAAAAAGCCACAGCCTGAGGGCGGTCTTCTGCTTGTCCTCCACCTTCAGGTGAAAGGCCGGACCGCTGCGCCACATAAGGGTGCGGAGGGTGTTCTTTTCGCCTTCCGCGCGCAGCCTCACTGCGCCTTTTCCCTCCCGCATATATTCGTGGTCCTCGGACACGCTGACAAAATGAAAATCCTCTCCGGGTATATCGGCGCTGTCAAAGGAGATAAGAGTCTCTTCGGTATAGTTTTTGTTGTAATCGCCGAAGCATTTTTTGAAAGGAGAGCCCTGGGAGCGCAGGGCCAGGCGGGCCTCCGTGACGGAGACGGTCTTTTTTTCGGCTAAGGTCACTCTGCCTCCGCGGATATATTCCTGAACAAACAGCGCCGCCGCGGAGTCCAACGCCTCCGGCGAAGGCGCGGATATCCTGTCCGGGGCAAATGCGACGTCTTCCGAGGACGGATCAAGGACAAGCTGCAGGTCCCCCTCCCCCGCCTCTCCGGCCCGGGCTTCGGTCCCCAGGGCCTTTGCCAGAGCCGCCGCCGCGGGAGCAGTTTCACGGGCCATCTCCCGGGGAAAAAACACGGCCCCCTCCGCCGGCGCCGCCCAAAGGAAGCACAAAACAATAAGCAAAGCAGAAAAATAATACTCCATACCATAACCGCCTTTCGGGATATTTTCCACAAGAATTATAGCAAACACGGAGGGCTTTATCAACAGGGCTATTGAAACCGGGGCGTTTTTGTAGTATAATTATAATATAATTTACAAAAAAAGGGGCGGCTATGGCGATCATAATCCAAAAAAGGGGCGGCTATGGCGATCATAATCCAAAACGGTGAGCCTTCCTGCGAAGCGGAAAGGCTGGTATGCGATTCACTCTCTCTTCTCAACGGCGAGTTCGCCGCGGTGGCCCCCGACGCCCTCAAAAGCAGCCTTCTCCCGAAAAAGCAGGGGAGCAGGTTCTTTCTTCTTATCCACATATCCGGCAGCATAGCGGCCATCCTGTGCGACCCGGCCAAAAACGCAGCGTTCGCCGACAACCGCTGGGAAGGCATCCCCTACGACCCGGAGAAACAACTGAAGATATTCAGAAGCAGACTGTTAAAAACATTACCCGTCGATTACGATCATCTCGTCAGATTATGCATATGGTTCCCCATGGGATGTTTCACCCAAAAAGAGGGGCTCCCCGCCAGCCTGGACGAAGTATTTGACGGGACCGGCCTGAACGATCCACGGGTGCCGGAACGACTATATGATAGCGAAAAAGGCTACGGACTGTCTTTCTCCGCCTGGAAAGAGATCATCAGAAGCGTCACCGAGCCCCAGGCAGACCCCGAAGCTTATACGGATACCATGAAGAGAGACTTTGAAAAGGCTCTGCTGGAAGCTTTGGAAGCCTTCACCGATGAAAAGCGCCTGGCCATATCCGGCCCGGAGGAAAGGACCCGCGGGGCAGCGCTGAGATACCTGGCCTCCAAAAACGGCGCCGCCGGAGCCCTCGGCGTCTGCAAAGACCCGGCTTCTTTCCCCGATGAGACCGGCCTTGTGGTGGCTGACGGGGTCCCGGAGAAAAAAGCGGACTTCCTGTACGTATGGGACGCAGACAGCTTTTCCCCCGGAGAGCTGGACGCCATAGCAGAACGGGCCGGGCGCTTTTACGCCTTTTACGGCGGCGAAGCCGGCCTGCCCGGGACCTCCTGGCTGTCGGACCGGTCCCGGCTCTGCGGGGCGACCCTGCCCGGGAGCCTTACATGCGTCAAAAGCATTGCCCGCACGGCAGACAGGCTGTATCCCGGAGACAGAGAGGCGTTGTGGAATACCGCGGAAGGCATGGAGCCGTTCCTCCATATACTTGACTGCAAGGGCTCCGGACGGGCCAGAAAAGCGGTGGAATACAGGATAAGGGAGATACTTATCCGGCACAACTATTCCCAAGGGGACAGCGTGGCGGTGATCCCTCTCGGCGGCCCCGCCATAAGGGAGCTCGCCTCCATAGACAAGGAAGGAAGAGACTGCTCCGTTCCCGTTGACCCGGAGAGCGGCAAAGAGTACGAATGCGTGATAATAACCGGCGTGGAGCCCTGCCATTTTGAAGACAAACGCCGGGAGCTTCGCGACGCGCTCCTCAGGGGCAGAAGATTCGTCCACATGATAAGCCTGCTCACCAAGGAAGAGGCGGAAGGCTTTTATACATCTTTCGGGAGCGACATGGACGGAACAGCATCCTTCCCGGATAGAATGAAAAAGGCCTTCGGCATCAAGGCCTTCCGGGGCTTCGACTGGTTCAAGGACCGGAACGTTGTCAACGGCATAGAAGCCTATTCCGCCACCCCCGATATGCTGCCGGACATCATAAAGAAACTGCGGAAAAATTGTCAGGATAAAACGCTGACCTTCGTTCCCCTCACGGGGGGCGAAGAAACGGAGCCCTACCTTGACGGAGAACCGGACATACCCGTTGCGGACGGCAGGACCGGCTGCACCCGGGTATGCCGCTTTATAGCCAAAATACCTCTCGGCGAAGCGCCTGCGGAGGACGTTTCCGTCATATGGGGCCTCACCCCCAGCTCTCTGGAAAAGCCGGAAAACGCCTATACGCTTTTCGGGATACTCAAATACACCAAGTTCCGGGCATATATCTTTGCCCTGCCGGAAAAGGCAGAGACTCTCAGTGGCTTCAAGGACTTCAAACCCTGGAAAATGGAGGGCTCATAATGGCAGACCGCATCATACCCAAAACGAGAAACACATATGAATTCAACCGCAGCTCCGCCGAAGAGCGGCTTTACAATGCCCTTAAGGCGGCTGTCGTCGACAAGGGCTTTACCGTTATCCACTCCCTGAAGCTCAGGGAAAGCGAAGCGGACTTCATCATACTGCACAGGGAGCTGGGCATACTGCTTATCGAAATAAAAAGCGGACGCTGGCAATTCCGGAACGGCAAAATCGTGAACGATTCCGGAGTCGAAAAAGACCCGGAAAAACAGCTGAAAGATTGCACAAGATGTGTCAAAGAAATAATTACAAAATTGAAGCTGCCGAAGGCGCAAAACGGGCAGGGAGCGGAATATGCGGAGATATGCCATCTGCTCTGGATGCCGGACACGGAGGAAACGGAAGGCTTCCGGGAGACCGGCTTTCTGAAAAAAGAAAACCTGTATCTCGAAAAGCTGTATAACGCAGCAAGTGAGAAAGAGGAGATAAAAGACAAGATATACAAAAAGTGGAAGAGCATCAGCAAAGGCAGGACCGCGCTTTCCGATGCGTCTCTGGACAAAATAGCCAACGCCCTGTGCCCCGAATTCTGCGTAGCGGACAGCCGGGAATGGGCGTGGAAACGCACCAGGGCCCTGCAGAACAGGCTTGCCGCCCGACAGGAAGCCCTGCTCTCCCTGCTCAAAAACCAGAAAAGGGCCGTGATCCGGGGAGGCGCCGGCACGGGCAAAACCTGGCTGGCGCTGAAAAAGGCCCGGCAGCTGGCGGAGGAGACCGGAGACGGGGTCTGCTTTACCTGTTTCAACGATATCCTGAGAAACGATACGGACAAACAATTCGCCGAATACAATAATATCACCGTGGCGGATCTCTTTGAGCAATACGGCATAGACCCCATGGACGATACCATCCCGGACAAGCAGGAGGAGATCGCCAAAAGAATAAGAGAACGGGAATTTCCCTGGCGCCACGTGATAATAGACGAAGCCCAGGACTTCAAGTATAACGTGCTGGAAGCGCTGTTTAACTGTTGCGCGGACAGGGACGGATTCTTTCTGGCCTTTTACGACCCCAACCAGCTGGTGCATTTCGACCGCACAGGCAAAAACTGGCTGCAGGAGGACCATCCGGCAACGGCCGGGGTCACGCTTAGCCGCAACCTCCGGAATACTGCCCAGATCGCCCGGACGGCGGAAGGCTACGCCGAGCTTTCCACCGGTTACGCGCAGGACACCCTGCAGGGAATGCAGCCGCGGGTATGGCTCCCCCGGGAAGGTGAAAAAGCCTTTGATACCGCCGCCCGTATCCTGCGCCAGTATGAAGAAGACGGCCTGACGCCCAATAACACGGCGGTCCTGACCATGCTGGGGTGGGATAAGGCCCTGAAGGAGCTTTCCGACCAACCGGAAAATCTCGGAGAACTGGCCATAGGGGACCGGATACTGAAGCGGGATCCGTCCCTTGACCTGTTTGCGGACAAAAGCCTGATCTTTACTACCGTGCGCAAGTTCAAGGGCATGGAAGCCGATCACGTGATAATACTCCACGCCGGGGAAAAGCTTTTTACGCATAGCAACACCGTGGAACAGCTGTTTTATACCGCCTGCTCCCGGGCGTGCCTGTATCTGGACACTGTCCTAACCCCCGAAGCGGCCCGGGAGTTCCTGATCCGGGCCGGAGGAAGAGAGCTCACGCCGGAGCTGGCGGAGGAACTGCTGAAGATGAAAGCGGAGATATGTCTCTGACAGATAAAGCCTGCCTTTTCGAAAAGGCAGGCTTTTTTTGCCTCCGCGTAAGAAAAACTTCAGCCGGATACTACCCTGATGCCGTTCTGCCGGGCATAGTCCGCGGCGGCCTTATTGCGCGTCACGACAGTCAAAGCCCTGCAACCGCGAAAGGCCCCTTTGCCGATAGAGGCCACGCTGAGGGGGATGGCGACCTTTTCAAGCGATCTGCAATTATCAAACGCCCTCTCCCCTATTTCCGTTACGCTCTCCGGGACGGCAAATTCTGTCAGAGCTATGCACCAGGAAAAAGCCTCTTCGCCGATCATGGTCACGGTTTCCGGGAGGACAACGGTTTTCAGTGAATCACAGCCGAGGAAAAGGCACTTGGATATTCGTTTTACGCCGGAAGGGATCTCGATCTCTTCAAGCGATCTGCAGCAGTCAAACGCCCTCTCCCCGATTTCCGTTACGCCGGGGGGAAGAACAACCTTTTTCAGGGAAGAACACATATAGAAAAGACTATTGGGTATTCGTTTTACGCCGGAAGGGATCTCGATCTCTTCAAGCGATCTGCAGCCTAAAAACGCTTCATCCCCGATTTCCGTTACTCCATCCGGAAGAGCGATGCCTGTCAGAGCACTGCAGTGTGTAAAAGCCCCTTCGCCGATCTCGGTCACTGTTTCCGGAATAACAACTGTTTTCAGGGTCTTGCAATCCCAAAAAGCATGCTCCCCTATTTCCGTTACTCCGGCCGGTATATCCAATTTATCGGGGCAGACGCCGTTATATGATTCCGCGCAGCCATCCCGATTGCACAGGGAAAACTCCACGCCGGGAACGTCTGCGAAAGCCCGTTTGCCTATGGAGGCGTTCCGCGGCAGGGCCACGCTTTCCAGAGCCGTGCACTGCCAAAAGGCGCCCTCCCCGATCTCAGTGACGCTTTCGGGGACAACGAGTTTTTTGAGCTCTCTGCAGCTGTAAAAAGCATCTTCTCCTATTTTGGTCAGGCCTTCCGGAAGCGCCAGCGTTTCGATCTGCTCGCTCCAGTAAAACGCTTGTTCGCCGATCACTGCTGTTCCGGCAGGTATCTCCACCCTTTTCGGGCAGACGCCGTTATAGGATTCCACGCAGCCCTCCCGGATGCAGAAGGAAAACTCTACGCCGGGCGCTTCCCTGAAGGCGCCCTTGCCCAGCTCCGCCCCTGGCGGTATGACAACGTTTTCCAGTTCCTCGCACCCCTCAAAGGCGCCTTCCCCGATCTCCTTCACGCTTTCGGGAATGAGCACGTTACGCAGGCCATAGCAGCAGTAAAAGGCGTAGTTTCTTATCGCCTTCAATTTCTTCGGAAGCCTGATCTTCCGGAGGGAACAGCATTCAACGAAAGCCGCCTTGCCTATTTCCGTCACGCTGTCCGGAATGCAGACTTCCCAAAGAGAAATACAATCCGAAAAAGCGCCGGCGCCGATCTCCCCGACGCCCTCCGGGATCACGACCTCCTCCAGATAGCTGTGTCCGGCAAAGGCTTGTTCGCCTATTATCTCAACGCCGTCAGGGATCACAACAGTTTCGGAGCCGCCATGATACCCCGCCAGCACCACGCGGCCTTTGTCATCCTTTTTCAGTTCAAAATCATCGGCTCCGGCCATTTTTTTCTCCTTTATGAAATTTGTTATTCATACGTGAGTAGTATCATGCGATCCGGGGATCCGGTCAGCCCGCAGTTTATTTTACCTTCAGTTCAAAAACTTCCCCGAAAAAGCCCCTGTCCACGGCGTAAAACCGGAGCTGCAGGGCGTCTCCCTCAGGGACTGTTATCTTTATCTCGGCCCGTTCGCCGGTTTTCAGAGGTTTTTTCAGTTCATAGGGCGTATCGTTTGCCATCAGCACCACCGAGCCTTCTCCGTTGCCGTCAAGCCACGTTGCCTCGTTTATATTGGTCACGGTCACAAAAAGCGTTTCCCCCGCTTCAACGGTATCGCCCTCCTCCAGGCTCCGTTTTCCGGAACGCACCCGGTCTATGGCTCCGTCCACGTATTTGGGCGGGTTCTGCATTCCCTTCTGCCATGGGTCGTTGGTGACGGAAACGTAATCCGCCGTTTTTGTATCCCTGCCGAAGGCTTCCGCCCGCAGCCCGGGCTTTTTGCCGGCGTCCGCGAGCCTCCGCCAGCGGGTCTCCACCTGGTTATACAGCATAGTGGCGTCGGTAAAGTCCACGTGGTGCGAGGTGTCCACGGTAAGAAAAACGCCGGGTTCAAAGGAAGGCGAAGCCAGAAAAGCGGGCCCCATCTCCCTTATCACCTTTGTGACGGGCTTGTCGGAATCATCGGGATTGATGACGCCGTAGTCGCTGCCCTCCAGCACCCTGTAGCCTCCCGGATAAAACCACCAGAACACCCCGTTGACCCCTCCTTCCGTGAGCATACGGTAAAAGTCTCTGAAATACTGCGCCTGCCTCTCAAGCCCCCTTTCCGAGACAAAGGGTTTTTCGCCCTCTATGGTCTTATAGCCCACCTCCTTATACACCATGGGCAGATCGGGATTTGACATATGGGCAACGGCGCGGGTGAACCTGCCTGTGTGCAAATGGTTTTCCCAGCCGGTCCCCATGGCGTAAGCCTCCGGGGCAAAAAAGTCGACGGCTTTCCCCAGATAGTAAAAGCTGTAGGGCAGAAGGCCGTACCAGTCGCACACGTCTCCGGCGGCGTGCATGCGGAAGGAAACGAAATGGTTGGGATCGGCCTCTTTGTAGCAGTCTCTTGCGCGGCTGTATTTTTTGTAGGCTTCAAATTCCAGGAACCGCCTGTAGGCCAGGGCCTCTCCCCGCTTGGGCGAATCCCTGTGGACCACCGGGACCGACGGGTTTTCTATGGCGCCGCCGGCGTCCCGGGTCACGGAGCAGCCCCATATCTTTTCCGCAGCCTCCACGGATCCGTATCTTTCGGCTATCCACTGCTCCCAATCGCCGTCGAACTGTTTCCTGTAGCCCGGGTCCAGCCAGGTGGGCTCCCAGTCTATGTCATAGGCAAACAGGGCGCGGCTCTCCGGGAGCCTCAGCTCCTTTATTATCGGCGCCCAGAATTCAAACCTCTCCTGAAAATCCTTTTCCTTGGGGTTGGACACCAGCGCCAGATCCACGTATATCCCGTGGTTCTCGCACCGCCGCAGGAAGTCGGTGACGTTGTGATATTTCGGTTTGTCGGGATACGTGTTGAATATCTGCACGCTCACGGCGTTGAAGCCCAGGCTGTTCATATTGGAAAGGTCTCTTTCGATGACCTCCGGATCGTAAAAGTCCTCGCCGAACCACTCAAGGAACAGCCCCCAGTTCCAGCTGGAGGTGGCGCAGGTGGGATGATAGTTCACCCCGTGGAACTTCAGTTCCCTGCCCCCTTTGTAAAACCTTCCGTTCCTGATCTCCACAAAGGGCTCTCCGGTCCTGGGGCGCCAGATATAAAAATCGTGGTTCACGTTGTCTATAAGTTTTCCGCCGGCGCTCACGTTGACGTTCACGTTATAGCCCTCCCGGGGCCATTCCTTCACGGAAAGGGGCTGCGACAGGTCGAAGCGTCCCCCCGGGGCAAGGATCCGGGAAGCCTTTTTTTCAAACACGGTTTTGCCCGTGGCGTTGTTTTTCACGGTGATACGGTAGTCGATATCCCGTTCCTCCCCGGCGACGTTGGCAAGGTCTATGCCCACCGTGACGGGCTGGCCGTCAAGATAGGTGAAACGGTCGGAACCGGCAGACCGGATATATACCCCCGTGTCCATGCGGCGTATTATATCGGTGATATATCTTTGGTTTTCGGGCTTTTTGTACCAGTCCCTGTCGCTTATGGCAAAGGCAGCGTACTGGCTGTTTTTCTGGGCGTTGTCAAAACGCACCAGCCCCGCCACGGGGTTCCCCCGCCAGGCGCCCTCCGCCGTTTCGCAGCGGGACCAGGAAAGCCAGCGCCAGTCTCTTTTTTTGCCGTAGCCCGCCGCCGAAGGCCGCATATGGCTGGACTTCATTTCCCGGGGCATCCCGGGGACGGACGATACGCCTTCCGCCCCGAAGGAAGCCACGCCGTGCATCTCGAAGAAGGCGTTGTCGGGAGCCAGGGACATATAGTCCATGCCCACGTTGCTTATGGGCGCAAGGGCTTTCGTATTTTCGTCGGAGAGGCAGGTCCCCAGCCCGCCCAGAGAAAAACGGTGCTCGGGATAGGTGTTGTTGGACGAACCGTCAAAACCCGCAAAAAAGGTTTTTGCTTTCCGGGGGTCGAAAGCGGTATCCTTTCTTTCGTCGTTCCCGCCGGCGTATTTAAAGGCGTCCGCCTCTATATAATGGAGGGCCCACTCTTCTTCCAGCACCGCCTTACAAGTCCAGCGGGAGCCGTCCTCTTCTGCCCAGCCCGCGACGATCGAGGGGGTCCTGCCGTCGCCTTTTGCGGTAAACATGGTCACCGAACTCCCTTCGGGAAAGGCCTCCCCCGGAACGTCCAGCGAAACGTAGTCGTAACCCCCGGGGAATTCTGCCGTAAAATCAAAATAATAAAAACCGGTCTCCGGGTCGTGGGCGGTTTTCCAGCCCATAACGGCGTTGGTCTCCTGGCTCTTTCTGTACCAGGTCTTGGCGGCGCCGTTGCAGAAATCGAACAGAGGAAAAGCCGGTTTTTTGAAAGCGGCTTTTTTCATATATTCGTCCCGTTCCGTCCATTTGCCGTTTACCTTCACCAGCGGATGCTCCCAGGCGGGAGCGCCCAGGAAAACGGCCTTTTTGCCGTTGTTCAGATAGTGCCAGAAGGGGGTGGTGAATTCCTGGGGCAGCCACGCGCCGTCGCAGAAGACCGTCAGGTCATAGGAAGCGCATCCCTTTTCGGCAAGGCTGCCGATATCAGCCGTGGTTACGGAATAGCCGGCTTCCCCGGCGCAGGCTTCGGCGGCCCGGACAAGAGCATCGTCCGGGATAAAAGGCTCCACCACCAGACAGGTCTTAGCCTGCAGGGAAAGGGCAAAAGCAAATAAGGCAAGGACAAAAAAAAGCTTCATACAAAAAACCTCACGAAACTTGTTACGAAAGAATTATAGCATATTTGATTTTTGGGGGCAAGGCCTTATCTGCCGCCTGACCGCCGCTGCGCTGCGCTGCGCTCTTCCCGTCACCTCGGCAGTCAAATCCCCGTCGTGTCATCTCGTAGCCTTCGCCAAACGACGAAACGCGCAGCGAAGAGAGCGAAGGCTGGAAGAGATCTTCGGGGGCACCATCCGTTCATTCCTGTTACGATGACGAACGTCATCGCCGAACGGATGGGGGGGGCCGTACAGACGGGGAACGCTTTGCCATATAACGCACGGTCATCCCTGCAGTTGCAGTCATCTCGGCGGAAGCGTCTTTCAAGACGCTTCCGGTAAGAAATCTCACTGTCATAGATGTTGCTTTTTCGCACACCGTCTCTCTCTGCAAGGGTGGGAAGGGTCCCCCCTTGCATGGGGAAGCTTTCAGCGCGGCGAT
>JAEEGL010231441.1_pt1 | contig 13084 bp, 13 predicted proteins | sample 9134231 | NCBI WGS metagenome assembly JAEEGL01 (sample SAMN16246548, study PRJNA631951) | gut metagenome | biome: gut microbiome; feature: rumen; material: fiber-attached | host: Bos | place: Iran: Karaj | collected 2018-10 | reverse complement strand
GCATAAATCTTTTCGAGCATTCACCGGATGCTCGAAATCGCATTGCGACCGATTTATGCCCTCCTGCGAGACATATCCCCGAAAATACAACAAAAGAGCTCTTGCAATGACTATAAACCAATGCAAAGAGCTTTTTGCTTTGTAATCAGATTATTTGGGTATGGCTTACAAATACTGCCTTATGACCATTCGGCGTATGCCGTTCAGCCCCTTTTATGCCGTCTCACACGCGGAATTCAAGCGTCACCTGATCCTCCTGCCTGTTCAAATGCCCCATATCGCTTTTTATCACACGCCCGCCCATGCGCTCATAGAAGCCGAGGGCGGGTTTGTTATGCGCGTTGCAGCAGCAGGTGAACTGCGAAAAGCCCTTTTCGCGGCAGTATTCCCTTACGATATCGAACGCCTGCCCGCCTATCCCTCTGCCGCGGTATTCCTTCAAAAGATACAGCGCCTCGATATGGGGAAGGCTCCTTTCGCGTATGAAAAGATACCCGATCGGGCGGCCCTCCGCTTCGATAATATAGCCCGTAAAATCGGGGCTTTTGAACCGCTCCGCGTCACGCGCGGCCTTTTCGGAAAAGCTGTAATTGTCGAACGCCTCGTCGGGATATATGCCGCGGTAGGTCGTTTCCCATGCCTCGCGCCTGAGCCTTGCCGTAAGGGGAGCGTCGCTCACGCCGCCCCTTCTGAACAGTACGGGCATAACGCCCGGATGGGGAAGCGCACAGCAGACGCGTGAAAAATCGCAGTCGGCAAAGGTTTTTTCAGCTTCCCCGGCCGCGCCTTCGTCGGCGAATATCCCGAATACCGCCGCGCCGGAGCCCGTCATGCAGGCGCCCAAAGCGCCGTTTTGCTTCATCCTTTCAACGTATTCGCCTATCTCGGGCGCGATCCTTTCCGCGGCGGGCTGCAGGGCGTTTTCAAGCTCTCGCGCAAGCGCTTCGGCGTCGGAGCGCTCGATCGCGCAAAGGGCGTTTTCAAGCGCGGCTTCGTGAATGCGGCTTTGCTCCGCGCCGCCCACGTCCAGCGACGAGAAAAGCCTTCCGGTGGAGACCCCGCGCGGGCCGCGCACTATCAGCAGGTGAAGGCGCAGGCCTTTTATCGGCGTAAGCCTTTCGCCCACGCCCCGCGCGATCGCGCAGCCGCCCGTCAGGCAAAAGGGCACGTCCGCGCCCACCTTAAGGCCAAGCTCGGAGAGCGCTTCGCGGCTCCTTTCAAGCGCCGTGCCGCGATAAAGCTCGTTAAGGCCTGCAAGCACCGCCGCCGCGTCCGCCGAAGCGCCGCCCAGGCCCGCCTCGGAGGGTATGCGCTTCTTCACCTCTATTCGCGCGCCAAGGCCCGAATCGCCCAAAAAAACCTCCGCGGCCCTGCGGCAGGTGTTGTTTAAGGGAAGCTCCGCGTCGGATACGATCACGATCCCGTCCTCGGGCGAAAGCGTGATATCGTCGGCGATGGAGATCTCCTGCATTATCCCCTCAAGCTCGTGATAGCCGTCCCCGCGCCTGCGCTTTACGTCCAGGAGCAGATTTATTTTGGCATTTGCCGATATTTTGACGATCTCGTTTTTCATACCCCTATTATGTATTTTTTTCCACCCGCTTGTCAATCCTAACAGCAGATTATTTTTGGGGAGTTTTTGTATGAAAGCTTTATTTTGCGCGGCAAGCGGCCTCCTTGCGGGGCTTATGCTGCTTTTCGCCGCGGTGAAGACCGCCGACGCCGCCGATAAAAAGGACTGTCTGCGCCTGCACGTATTGGCAAATTCCGATTCGCCCGAGGATCAGCGCGTAAAGCTCATGGTGCGCGACGCGATACTTGAGCTCATGCGGGCGGAGGAGCCCCGCTCCAAGCAGGAGGCGATGGAGCTTATGCTGGATATGGGCGGCGAGCTGTTATCGGCCGCGGAGGAGGTGCTTGCCGAAAACGGGCTCGATTACGGAGTCCGGCTTATGGCGGGCCGGTTCGAATTTCCCGAGCGGGATTACAACGGCGATATCTACCCCGCGGGGGAATACGACGCCCTGCGCGTGATATTGGGCGAAGGGAAGGGGCGCAACTGGTGGTGCGTGATGTTCCCGCCGCTCTGCGTGATCGACGACGGCTCAGGGATATCTCAAAACCCCGGCGGCACGCTTGAATTCCGCAGTATTATACTGGATTTTTTAAGGAGCATATTCGGATGAAAAGAAGAGCTTTCACGGTGCTTCTGGCGCTTTTGCTGCTGCTGCCCGCGATCTGCGCGGCGGCGGGGATAGGCTATGGGGCGCGGGGCGACGACGTTAAGAAGATACAGCAGCGCTTAAAGCAGTGGGGCTATTACAGCGGCTCGGTGGACGGCGTTTTCGGCAGCGGCACGCTTGAGGCGGTAAAGCGCTTTCAGAAAAAGAACGGCCTGACCGCCGACGGGATAGTCGGCCCCAAAACCGCCGCCGCAATGGGTCTTGCGCTGCAAAGCGCGGGCGCCGCGTCCTCGGGCATGACCTCGAACGACGTGTATCTGCTTGCCCGCGTGATCTACGGCGAGGCGCGCGGCGAGCCCTATAAGGGGCAGGTGGCGATAGGCGCGGTGGTGCTGAATCGAGTGCGCAGCGCGCAGTTCCCCAACACTATCGCGGGCGTGATCTATCAGCGGGGCGCGTTCGACGCGGTCTCCGACGGCCAGATCAATCTGGCGCCCGATCAAAACGCCCTGCGCGCCGCAAGGGACGCGCTGAACGGCTATGACCCCACGGGAGGGTGCCTTTTCTATTACAATCCCAAAACCGCCACGAGCAAATGGATGCTCTCGCGGCCCGTGCTGCTGCGCATAGGGAACCACGTATTCTGCTGAAAAACGGAGGGAATATGAGAAATTTAAGGAACGTGCTGCTTTTGTGGACTCTGCCCGTGCTTATGGGCTTTGGCGTGATCGCCTCGGCGGTGTGGGGCATGGCGCAGAAGGCGCGCGCGGAGGAATATTCCCGCATTGCCGACGAATACGCGGGCGCATGCGTTAATTCCTGCGCAAGATGCTCGATGGAGCTTTCGGGCTCGGTCGGGGACATGTGCCGCTCGCTTGAAAAGCTCAGCGTGACCTCCTCGCAGGCGGGCCGCGTGCTGGCGCTCGAGGACATAGTGCGCGAAAGCGGCGAGGCCGCGGCGCTGCTGTCGCGCCTGCCGCAGTCCCAGGCGGAGGTGCTGGACACGGCTGGCTTTCTGACCCGCATAGGGGCTTATGCGCGCAGCCTTTCGGGCAAACTCCTGCGGGGCGGCGCGCTTGAAGCGGACGACACGGAGCAGCTTTCGGCCATGCTCGGGGCCTGCCTTGGCATGAGCGAGCGGCTGGAAAGGCGCATCGCCGAGGGAAGCATGCCCATGGGCACCGAGGAATTCGATTACTATGACGTCAGCGCGGACGCGCCCGGGCATCCCGCTTACCCGCGGCTTGAGTATGACGGCCCGTATTCGGAAACGGCTGAAAGCCTTGGGCCGCTTGGGATCGAGGGCGAGGAGACGACGGCGGATGAGGCGCGCGCGGCCGCCGAGGAGCTGCTGGGGATAAGCTTAGAATACGCGGGCAAAACGGAAGGCCGCCTGCCGACCTATGATTTTGTGAGCGCGGATGGGGATATAAGCGCTTCGCTCACGGTCAAAGGCGCGCGGCTTCTCAGCTTTTCGGGAACGCCCTCGGGCGAAAAGGAGGGCGCGCCGGACGATGGGGAATACGCGGCGCTCGTCGAAAAATGCAGGGAATACCTTGAAAATTTCGGGTATAACGATATGGAGCCGGTATTTTTCGAGTATTACGGCGGCGCGGCGCTGATCACCTCCGTGCGAAGTTCGGGCAGCGTGCTGATCTATAACGACGCGGTGAAGCTCAGCATCGACCGGGAGAGCATGCAGCCCATTGGCCTCGACGCGCGCGAGCTGCTTATGCACGGAAAAGAGCGCGAAATAAAAAGCCCCGCGCTGACGGACGAGCAGGCGGCGGAGGCGGTCTCGAAGGCGCTGACCGTCAGGGAGGCGCGGCTTGCGCTCATCCCGCTCACGCCCCTGACCGAAACGCTGTGCTATGAGATCCTGTGCGAAAAGGACGGCAGGGAGTATTTCGTGTACGTCAACGCCGAAACGGGGGAGGAGGAGCGCGTGATGATAGTCGAGAACGATGAAAACGGGAGAAGGGCAAGGTGAGGGAGGGTAAGCGAACGCGCGCACCCGACTGAGAAGACAAAAGGGCTATGCAAATGCAGCAGCCCCATTTTGTTGATTAAACAGATCATTTCCCCATATTCTGTTTTGTTGTGTTTATAGATGAGATAAGCATTACCCTGATACCCGCGCAGGCGGAATCGAGGGATCTGTACGTTTGCTCATCAATATAATCGGTTTTAAACAGCAATTCCAGCCAATACCCGGTTTCGTTCGCCTCTTTCAGCGCGATCTGCAGTTTTGCAATGAAATCCGGTTTTCCGTGCGCATACTGCGCTTCGCGGATGTTCGCGCCGATGGACGTGCCGCTTCTGCCGATCTGATTGGAGATAATGGTTTCGTGCTTTGATTTCAGGTATTTGACGAGATTGATTATCTGGACGGCGAAATCGAGAGATCGATCTCGAAGCTTTGACTCCTGCATAACAGTTTCCTTTCAGTGAAGTATGCCGCTGTGAGGCAAGTTAAGTTGCGCCTTTCGGCGCAGTGAAGTTACGCTTTCAGCGCAGTGAAGTTACGCCTTTCGGCGCAGTGAAGTTGCGCCTTTCGGCGCAGTGAAGTTACGCCTTTCGGCGCAGTGAAGTTACGCCTTTCGGCGCAGTGAAGTTACGCCTTCGGCGTAGTGAAGTTACGCTTTCAGCGCAGTGAAGTATGCCGCTACGCGGCAAGTGAAGTAAAGTGTTCCGCATATCGTGCGAAGCACACTTCACGCGCGAAGCGCACTTCACGTCAAAGGACGCTTCACGTTCCGCGCAAGCGGAACACTTAGTTGAAAAAAACCTGATTTGATGAACAAATCAGGTTTTTTTCATGGCTGCCGAACTAGGATTTGAACCTAGACAATACGAGTCAGAGTCGTAGGTGCTACCATTACACAATTCGGCAATCTTTCCCATTGTGCCGTTCACCCCGTGTATAACACCCGCTTACTCAGCAGGTATAGAGCTTGCTTGGTACTCCATTGGTACTTCGGACGAAACTCGAAATTATTATATGAGGGTTTATACCCGGGATGTGACGCACACCGCAGGAAATTTATGGTGGGGTTAGTTGGGATCGAACCAATGACCTCTACGATGTCAACGTAGCGCTCTAACCAGCTGAGCTATAACCCCATGCCCTTTCGGGTGCAGTCATTATTATACACATATTTTTCAAAAATGCAAGCCCTTTTTCAAAAATATTTTTACGGGCCGTTATAAAGCCGTTTTTTTGCTTTAAAATCGCGTCTCCCTGTGGTATAATCGGATAAATCCCATCGGATCGGAGCGGATAAAATGGCATTCTTTCCCGAAAAGCAGGGCAGGGTAAAGCTGCTCATGCTCTATATAATCAAAAAATACAGGACGCCCATCTCGCGCGAGCAGCTCTATACCGCGCTCGTGAACGTATCGGATATAAGCTTTTTCGAAATGAGCGAGCTTTGCGCCGAGCTTGAGCAGGAGATGTACGTCGTGGCGGTGCCCGCACGCGATCAGCATCTTTTATACCTCACCGAAAGGGGCGGCGAGCTGCTTGACACGTTCGAGCGCGAGCTTCCCCGTTCCGAGCGTGACGAGGCCGCGGGCTATGCGGACGACACGCGCGACCGCGTGCGGCGCGACAACTGCATCGTTTCCGACGCGCTCCCGCAGGGCGACGGCTCGTGGAAGCTTAATCTTGCCATACTCGAGAACGAAAACACCCTGTTCGAAATCAACCTTCACATGCCCGATTCGCATTCGGCGTTCATCGCTCAGCGGCAGTGGTATAAGGAGGCGGACGATATTTATATAGGGCTGCTTAAGCGCCTGAGCGAAGAAAAAGAATGAATGAAAGATGCGAGCTGAGCGAGCCGCAGGGCCGACGAGGAATGCATGCAAATTCCGAGGAGGAACGCGCCGCGCCGCGATAGGCGCGGAACGCGGGCGTCAAGCATCTGAGGCCGCTCCTGCGAGACATATCCGAATAACTATATGAAAAAAAGCCGCTGTAGAGTAATGAAGATACTCCATGACGGCTTTCGTTTTAGCGTTGTTTGAGGTCGGTGGGTGATGAAACTTCCTTACTCGGAAGCCGGTATCCCTCCTTCTTTTCATAATGCACAAATTCATAATCGCTGTGCGCCTCGGCGGTTTTTTTAAGCCAGCCGTGCACCTCGTCGCGAAGCTTCTGCTTGGCGGCGGGCTGGGAAAGCGCGGGATCGGGCCGGAAGGGCTCGCTTATATAGACGTGCCTTTTCGGGGCGTGCATGAATTTCAAAAGCCCCTTATGGCGCGTATAGGTCACGCAGACGGCCAGCACGGGCGAATCGAGCTTCACGGGATAGCGGAAGGAGCCGTTCTTGAAATCGCGCACGAAAGTGCAGTAGGGCCAGATATGCGCCTCGGGGAATATCATCATGGAGCGCCCCTCGTTCACGCGCAGGTCTATGGCCTCCGTAAAGGGCTGTATCGCGTCCCTCGCGGTGGGCACGGGTATCGCGCCCAGCATCTGCACGAAAGTGCGTATGCCCTTTATGGAAACAGTGTCGGGGGAGACGAGCACGTGGCACTTGGTGGGAAAGCTCACGAGCGGCCCCGCAAAGGCGTCCAGCCAGTGCGTGTGGTTGGCATAAAGGAAGAAGCCCTTCCCGCTCTTTTTAAGCTCCCTTCTAAGCGCGCGCACGTTCCTTCTGCCGTGTATGGTAAAGCCGGAAACAAGCCATATCAGCGCCACAACGGGTATCGCAAACGCGTAATAGGCCAGGAATTCGAGCACCCTCCACAGCGCGCCGCGCGGCGCGAAGGGGAAATCCTTTTCAACCGTTACCGCCGATATGCCGTTGCCGGCAAAATCGTCGTTAAGCTCGTCGGTATAATAAACTGTGCCGCCCCTTTTCATTTCAGCATACCGCCTTTCCCGAAGCCCGGGCGTTTTCGATTATCATGCGCTCCATCTCGTCCATGCAGTGCGAGAATTCGAACTGCCTGGAATAGCCCGTGTAGCTGCGGCTGCACGATTCGCGCTCGGCGGGGTGCTCTATCCACCAGTCGATCTTGGAGGCAAGATCGCGCGCGTCGTTGCATTTGAAAAGGTTCCTGTCGCTCTGAGCAAAATACCTTGTGGCCGAGCGGGGCGAATCGGATATGACCGGCACCAGCCCGCACGAGATCGCCTCAAGGCAGGCAATGGCCTCGATCTCCACCTCGGCGGGATGCACGTAAAGATCTGCATAATTGATGATGTTCACAAGCTCGCTCCGCGTAAAGAATTTGAACAGGGGCTCGTGGGGAAGCTTCTGCGAAAGCCTGCGTATGCGCTTTTCCTCGGGCCCGCAGCCCGCGAATATAAGCTGAAGCTTTTCACGGTAGCGTGAAAGGTTCGCCGCCTCGATAAGCACGCGATGGGATTTTTCCTTGCTGTAACGGCCCGTGAACAGTATCACGAAGCGGTCCGCAAATTCCGGGGGCTTCTCGGCGGGCATGGGCTTGAATATGGAATTGACGCCGTTGGATATCACGCGGTGAGGGGTCTTGTGGCCCACCTCACTCTCGTAAAGGTTCTTTATGAACTCGGTGGGATAGTGGATGCAGCCCACATAGCGGTAAACCTTCCTGTCGAACACCTTGTAAACAAGCTTGTTCACCATGTGCGAATTCATCGCGAATATGTGGCTTGTGAAATTTTCCGCCTGGCAGTGGAAGCCCGCGGTGATGGGCACGCCCATGGAATGCGCCGTTTTGGCGCCCATCCACGCAAGGGGAAAGGGGAATAGCAGGTGCACCGCGTCGGCGCCCGTTATGGCCTCGGTCATTATCCTTTTATCGGGCTTCGACAGGTTCACGCCGTTCTTCTCAAGATGCTTGTTGAGAAAGCCGAGATTCTGCGTGGGAACGACGTAAAAATCCTTTTGACCGCGCCTGTCCTGATCCGAGCAGACCACGCGCACGGTGTGCCCCTTTTCGCGCATGGAGCGTATCAGGTTCATCGCCGCAATGGTGGTGCCGTTGTTTTCCTTGCCCAGCACGTCGCAGATAACCGTAAGGATCATGGAACCTCCTTTTGGGCATACGAAACAAAGGCGGCGGTATTTCACTGAAAAAGGGAATTAAAAAATAAAAAATGCCGAATGACCGATCCTTTTTCAAGCGGCGGCCGCGCCGTCCCGTATGGGCGGAGAAAATTTTTGTGCAGCTCCGCTTCGACAGTATAACACAAATAACGACGGAAGTCAACAATATAATATGTGCTGTCACGAGAACTGATTTGTTATATTAGATGCGTCATGAGTTTTTTACAAATTCGCTATTCAAATCCGCGCCGAAATATGGTATGATATTATAAATATAACCATTATCGGAGGGCATGGTAATGATTGGCAACAAAAAGAGGGCGCTGGCGCTTTTGCTTGCGGTGCTGCTGACGGTGCCGCTGTATTCCGCCGCGCATGCGCTCGAGCCGGGCTATGAGCCTTCGAACGCATACGCTTCGGGCGCCTATTATGAAAGGCTCGTTTCCGTGGAGCTCAGCGGCAATCCGCGGCTCGATCTGATCAACGTCGCCCTTTCCCAGATGGGCTATCACGAGGGAGATTCGGCCGCCGAGCTGGGCGGTGAAAACGCCGCGGGCCGTTATGATTACACCGAATACGGCTATTGGTATGGCGTTGAGATACTCGATAAGCCCGCGGGGCACATGGGCCCCTGGTGCGCGATGTTCGTTTCGTGGTGCGCAAGGCGCGCGGGCATTCCCGCCGACGTCATTTCAAACGCCTGCTATGCGCGCATCGGCACCGCAAATCCCTATTACTTCCTCAACCTGGATTTTTACGAAAAGGATCAACACCAGCCCGTTCCGGGCGATCTTGCGTTCTTCGACTGGCCCGATCAGTCGGGCGAATGGAACCACGTTGCGATAGTCTACTGCGTGGGCGAAGGCAGGGTGTATATGCTCGAGGGCAACACGATGCACAACAATGCCGAGATACGCGCCTTTGCGCTTGACGAGCCCATCATAAAGGGCTATGCGGTGCCGCGCTATGCCTCCGATCCGGGCCTTGAGCTCGATCCGCCCGAGCAGCTTTCACTGCTGCCCACCTATGATTATTTCGATCCGATCAACCATATCAGGCCCGCCGCGGCTATCTCGAGCGGCTCCACGGGCGACGGCGTGTGCTGGCTGCAGACGGCGCTGACCGTGCTCGGCTACCCGGTCGGGGTCACGGCCGTATTCGATACCGCCACGGAGGAGGCGCTCATCGCCTTCCAGCAGGATCACGGCCTTGCCGCCGACGGCGTCTGCACGCCCGAGGTCACAAGCTTCATACAAAGCCTGCTCGACGGCCAGAGCGAACCCGATCCCACGGACGAGCCCGTGATCACCGACGAGCCTGTGATCACGGACGAGCCCATTGTCACCGACGAGCCGATAATCACCGATGAACCCATCGTCACCGACGAACCGATAATCACCGATGAACCCATCGTTACCGACGAGCCTGTGATCACGGACGAGCCCATTGTCACGGACGAACCCGTCATCACCGACGAGCCCATCGTCACGGATGAACCTATAATCACCGACGAGCCGATAATCACCGACGAGCCCATCGTCACGGACGAGCCGATAATCACGGACGAGCCGATAATCACCGACGAACCGATAATCACCGACGAACCGATAATCACCGATGAACCCATCGTTACCGACGAGCCTATAATCACGGACGAGCCCATTGTCACCGACGAGCCGGTCGTAACGCCCGTTCCCACGGTGATGCCCACGCCGCTGCCGCCCGTGACGACTCCGGAGCCGACCGTGATGCCCACGCCGCTGCCGCCCGTGACGCCCACGCCCGAGCCCACGCCCGAGCCCACTCCCGATCCGCTGGATCCCTCGAATTTCCCCGTGCCCGACCGCACGCTGAAAAAGGGAAGCACGGGCGAGGACGTGAAATGGCTTCAGGCGGCGCTTAGGAAGCTGGGCTATCCGGCGGAGGTCGACGGCGTGTTCGGCGAAGAGACCTTCGAGGCCTTGAAGACGTTCCAGCAGGACCACGGGCTGACCGTTGACGGCATATGCGGCCCGGCAACCAGAACAGCGCTGATAGAAGCGCTTGGAGCGGTCGTGCCGCCGCCCCCGCTTATATTGCTGGGGGACGTCGATCTGGATGGGAGGTATACAACTAGGGACGCACTTATGATACTGCGGCACGCGTTGGAGATAGAACTCCTCCCGGATGAAGTGCTCTCCCGCGCGGACGTCGTCCGTGACGGGAGCATAAACACCGGCGACGCACTGTATGCGCTGAGGATATCGCTTAACATACTGCCGCCTCCGAATCAAATCGTATAAAAAAAGGGGCTGTTCCCATCGGGAACGCCCCGTTTATTATTCCGGTTATTCCATGCGCTCGAGCCGCATGAGCTGATAGACGAGCAGCCCGTTTTCGTCCTCCGTAAGCGGCGCCCAGGGATCGACCGATTCGCCGAGCACCTCGCCCTTGACGCCGGTGTCGAACTTCACTTCGCCGTTCTCTTCCTTCCACTCGGTGCTTTCCAGCAGGGCGTAACTGTCGTCGATTATCCGCATGCCCGAAGCCTTTGCCGCCTCGATGGCCTCCTTGGGAGTGCCCTCGGGTATGGGCATGGTGGTCAAGATCCTGCCGTCCCCGGTGATATCGATGACGGTCATGCGCATCTGCGCCGCGGTCTCGTCCGCGGGATCGGCGGCAAGCATCTCGTCAAGCGTTTTAAGCACAAGGCCGCTGTCGCCGTCAAACGTCATGCAGCTCTTGATGCGCCATTTACCCGTGTATTTCATATCCCGGTCTCCTTATTCCCATTCCACAAGCCCTTCGTCGACGAGATACTGCTCCATGAAATCCATGTAGTCGTCGACCAGGCGCATGATATAGGCCTTGTACTGAGGAAGCTGCTCGTGTCCGGCGGCTTCGAGCTTGGCATAGATCTCGTCCTCGTCATAGGGCTCGTCGCCAAGCCCGGCCATGTAGTCGTGATCGATGGCGACGAAGCGCGCGATAACGCCCTCCAGCTCCTCGGGCTTCATAAAGGAGAAATCGCCTTCATTGTCAAAATTTTCCTTGATTTTTGCGGCGGCGGCCGCCTTGTCGAATAATTCTTCCATATTGCTCCTTTTGATTATTTGGTCATCTCACGTCAAATTCGATATCCGGCAGAAGCTCGCGAAGGCCTCTGGCGAATTTGCCGTTGTGCTCGCCCTGCTCGCCCGGCGCGCCGAGTATTATCACGCCAACGTCGTGCTCGTGAGCGAAATCGGCAAGGGTCTGCTGCACGTTGTCCGTGCGGAGTATCGTCAGCTCCGCGCCCGCGTATTGGGCGCAGGTGAACAGGTAATCGATCGCATCCGCTTCGTCGATCGAGTTCATGAATTTCTGTCCGTTCAGCACGCAGTGGACTATGAACAGGGGGGGACGCACCCCGTTTTCATCCGGCTCGCTGCGCTTCACGCCGTGGACAATGAGCCTTTCGCAGGAGCGCTGGCCCGTCACGCAGACCATCACGCCCTTCCTGCCGTTCAACTCGGTATCCATTGCTTCACCTCCTTAAAGCGTAGATGAGCTTGTCCGGAAAATTCGAGCCCTTATAGGCCGCGCAGTAAGCGACCGCCTCCTCGGGCGTGGAGGCCGCGTGATAGAGGGAACGGAAGCCCTCGTGCGCAAAGCCCCGGGTAAAGCAGTTGTCAAGCTGCTTTATAAGGGGATCGAAATAGCCCGTGGTGTTCAGTATGACTATCGCGGGGTCGATATAAGAAAGCTGTTTTAAGGTCATGACCTCCATCAGCTCCTCGATGGTGCCAAAGCCTCCCGCAAGGGCTATGAAGCCCGAGGAAAGCGCTTCCATCTTCGCCTTGCGCTCGTGCATGGTGGGGGTCTCGATCCTTTCGGTGCAGTGCTCGAAATAGACGCCGGGCTTATTCAGCTTTTCGGGTATCACGCCTATTATCCTGCCGCCGGCGGAATGCGCGCCCCTTGCGGCGCTGCCCATCAGGCCCGAATCGCCCGCGCCGAAGACCAGCCCAAAGCCGTTTTCGGCGATGAGCCTGCCCACCTCGAACGCGTCGCGCTTGAAGGCGTCGTCTATTTTGTTTGAAGATGCGCCGAAGACGCATATATTGCTTCCTGACTGCATTTCACATTCCTCAAAGAACGACCGCTTATGAAGCTTTGCTTTCATCACCGCTATTATAACATTTTCAAAGCGGTATGTGAACCGAAAATAGGGGCTGTTCTGTGAACTTTCTGTAAATTCTTTGTAAAATCGGGTCAGCTCAGATGCTTTTCGACCAGCGATTCAAGCGTGCCGTTCTCGCGCAGCTCGTAGATCAGCATATCCGCAAGCTGAGTGAGCGCGGGCTCGTCGGACGAGGATATCATGCAGTAATCCACCGAACCGACGTTTGCCGAGCAGATATAGTAATTGACCACGCCCGTTTCCCTTGAAAGCACGTTGAAGTATTTGTTGACGTATGCGCCGCACATGACCGCCGCGTCGATCGAGCCCTTTTTGAGCGCCTCGATCAGCTCGTCGTACGAGCCGTATTTTTGCGTGTCCACGGTGATGCCGTTGGGATCGGCGGTGGGCTTGGGGCGCTTTAAAAGCTTGTCGATAATGCCCTGCTCGGGCGCCGCGGTCAGCTTTGAAACGTAGGATGAAAACGCCGATCCCGCCGCGGTATCGGGGATATAGCCGATTTTCAGGGCGTCCAGCCCCTTGTGCACGTTTTCCTGCGACAGCGTGACAAGGCGTATCGGATCGGAATAATAGGGATAGGAATAGGAATAAGCGCTGCCCTGGCCCGAGGGCTGCATTGCGATGGCCATATCGATCGTGGAATCCTTAAGCTTGGTAAGCGCCGTCTTCGAGGTGCATTCCACAAGCTTGAGCGGCTC
>JAEEGL010194760.1_pt1 | contig 13084 bp, 13 predicted proteins | sample 9134231 | NCBI WGS metagenome assembly JAEEGL01 (sample SAMN16246548, study PRJNA631951) | gut metagenome | biome: gut microbiome; feature: rumen; material: fiber-attached | host: Bos | place: Iran: Karaj | collected 2018-10 | reverse complement strand
GTTTCTACGGTTACGGGCGGCAAAGGAACCGTAGTCGATGTTAAGAAATTGTAATTGAAATAATAACATATAAATATAGTAAGATACAATGGGTAGAGAAATTAAATTTTCTTTGGTTTACAGAGATATGTGGCAAAGTTCTGGAAAGTACCAGCCACGTGTTGACCAATTAGTTCGTATAGCTCCTGAAATCATCAATATGGGATGTTTTGCCCGTGTTGAGACAAACGGTGGTGGCTTTGAACAGGTGAATTTGTTGTATGGTGAAAATCCTAATAAATCTGTTCGTGCGTGGACAAAACCATTCCACGAAGCAGGTATTCAAACTCACATGCTCGACCGTGCGTTGAATGGCTTGAGAATGAGCCCGGTTCCTGTAGATGTGCGTAAGTTGTTCTACAAGGTGAAAAAAGCTCAAGGAGTTGATATTACTCGTTGTTTCTGCGGTTTGAACGATACTCGCAATATTATTGATTCAATAAAATATGCGAAAGAAGCTGGCATGATTGCTCAGGCAACTATGTGTTTGACGGTTTCTAAAGTTCACACTGTTGAATATTACTGCAACTTGGCTGACGAACTTGTTGCCGGCGGTGCATACGAAATCTGTATGAAGGATATGGCTGGTATCGGCCGTCCTGTTTCTTTGGGTAAGATTGTTTCGTATATCAAATCAAAATATCCAAACATTACAATTCAGTATCACGGTCAAACAGGCCCTGGTTTTACGCCTGCTTCTATCTTGGAAGTGGCAAAAGCTGGTTGCGACATCATCGACGTTGGTATGGAACCACTTTCGTGGGGTACAGGTCACGCTGATGTGATTATGGTTCGCGAAATGTTGAAAGACGCCGGTTTTGACGTTCCTGAAATCAATATGGCTGCTTATATGCGTGCCCGCACGTTGACTCAAGAATTTATGGATGATTTCTTGGGTTACTACATTCCAGAATCTAACCGTCGTTTGACTTCATTGTTGATTGGTTGCGGTCTTCCAGGCGGAATGATGGGTAGTTTGATGAACGATTTGACAACAAACTTGGAAAGCATCAACAAATCGCGTGCAAAACAAGGAAAACCAGCATATACGACTGACGATTTGATGGTGAAGATGTTCGACGAAGTTGCATACGTTTGGCCACGTGTAGGTTTCCCTCCACTTGTGACACCGTTCTCTCAATATGTAAAGAACTTGGCTTTGTTCAACCTTATGCAGCTTGAAAAAGGTAAAGAACGTTGGACTATGATTGCCGACAACATTTGGGATATGATTCTTGGCAAATCTGGTAAATTGCCAGGCGAAGTTGCTCCTGAATTGAAGGAATTGGCAGCAAAACAAGGCCGTGAATTCTTCACTGGCAATCCACAAGATTTGTATCCTGACAAGCTTGACGAGTTCCGCAAGGAAATGGACGCAAACGGTTGGGAATATGGTCAAGACGACGAAGAATTGTTCGAATTGGCTATGCACCCGGAACAATATCGTGCTTACAAGTCGGGCAAGGCAAAAGCTGACTTCGAAGCTGATTTGGCCGCTAAGAAAGCAGCAAAGGCAAATGTTGGTTCGTTGAAACCTCAATCGTTGACGGTTGACGTAAATGGTGAAAAATACGCCGTTACAGTAAGCTACGACGCTCCAAAAGCTGACGCTCCGAAAGCTGCTGCCGCAGCTGCTCCGTCGGCTCCTGTTTCTGGAAACGCAACCGATGTGATTGCACCAATTTCAGGTAAATTCTTCAAAACTAAAGATTCTTCTTCCAAAGCAGTTGCCGTAGGCGATATGGTTAAGGAAGGTGACATTGTTGGTTACATTGAGGCAATGAAAGTATTCAACGCCGTTGCAGCTCCAGCATCGGGTAAGGTTGTTGAAATCTGCCGCAACTCGGGCGACGATGTTGATGAAGATGATGTTTTGATGAAAATTCAGTAATTTACAATAGACAGCAGGGTTTTCCTGCTGCCTAATTTTTAATAAAGTATAGAAAAATGTTCGACGGATTATTCGAAAAATTATATGAGATGACGGCAATCGGGTCGTTTGTTGACAATCCGGGCTATCTGCTTATGTTGCTCATCTCGTTTGTTTTGCTGTATCTTGGTATAGTAAAGAAATATGAACCGCTTTTGTTGATTCCAATTGGTTTCGGCGTATTGCTGGCAAACCTTCCGGGTGCGGATTTGGGGATTGTGGCAGGTGAGAAAATTGAGTTGGGGGTTGACGAAAATGGTCGTATGATGTATATGAACTTGTTCGAGATTGCCCACGAATACGGTATTTTGAACTTCTTGTACTACGCGTTGATAAAGACAGGGTTGCTTCCACCGCTTATTTTCTTGGGCGTTGGCGCAATGACCGACTTTGGTCCGATGCTTCGTAACTTGAAATTGGCGTTGTTCGGTGGTGCCGCTCAGTTCGGTATCTTCGCAGTGCTTTTGATTGCAATGGCTTCGGGTGCGTTCACAATTAAGGAAGCTGCTTCGTTGGCTATCATCGGTGGTGCCGACGGACCTACAGCCATCTTCACTACAATCAAGTTGGCTCCGCATTTGCTTGGCCCTATCGCTATTGCGGCTTATTCGTATATGGCATTGGTTCCGGTAATCATTCCTTTGGTTGTGAAGTTGACTTGTTCCGAAAAGGAATTGAAAATCAATATGAAACAACAAGATAAGTTGTATCCGCCCAAATACACAATCAAGAATTTGCGTGCGGTGAAAATTATCTTCCCGATAGTGTTGGGTACAGTTGTGATTATTCTTGTACCTTCGGCTGGTCCGCTTTTGGGAATGTTGCTTTTGGGTAACTTGTTGAAGGAAATCGGTTCCGATACACAACGTTTGACGACTGCCGCAACGGATTACATTATGAATCCTGCGACAATCATCTTGGGCTTGTGCGTTGGAGCAACAATGACAGCCGACGTGTTCTTGAACTTGAAGACTATCGGTATTGTTGTAGGTGGTTTCTTCGCATTCGCATTGTCAATTGCAAGTGGTGTGTTGTTGGTTAAGTTGTTCAACTTGTTCGCGAAGAAGAAAATCAATCCTCTTTGCGGTGCAACAGGTTTGAGCGCTGTGCCAATGGCTTCGCGTGTGGCAAACGATATTTCTACGAGATACGACCCACAAAACCACGTGCTTCAATACTGTATGTCGAGCAACGTGTCGGGTGTGATTGGCTCCGCAGTCGCAGCAGGTGTGCTGATTAAGTTCTTGATGTAATTTTTTTACGTCACAAGATAGAAATCCGTTCCAAAGAATTTGGAACGGATTTTCTTTTAATAAAAACTGATAATCCATAATTTAAACCCTATAATCCATAACTAATAACCAATAAATCATAACTTTCCCTCGTGTCTGCTCGTTATAAAAAAATATTGATTTGGATTTTGAAGCTCCTCATTTTTGTGGTAGCGTGGGGATACGTTGTCTATAAGTTTGAGACAATGGACGGAGATGTTTCGGTAATTTTTTCCGATAGACATTTTTCATTTCCTATTTTTGTTATTGTTTGTCTATTGATGTTTGCCAACTGGGGATTGGAATCACTCAAGTGGCAGAAATTGATTTGCTGCACACTTCCGATTTCGTATAAAAAGGCAGTTTCGGGTGTATTGGTGGGATTGCCGTTAGCATTAATCACACCTAACAGAATCGGTGAAATTGGCGGTCGTGCCATTGTGCTTGAAAGAAATCGTAAGGATGCGGTTTTTGCAACATTTCTCGGCAGCCTTATGCAGTTGTCGACCACGTTGATTATGGGACTTGTAGGAATACTGCTGTATTTGTTGTTTCTTCCTCATAATCAGCAAATTGAAGAATTGGTGTGGATTTCTGTCGGGTGTGTATTGTTTCTGCTTGGATTTGTATTTTGGTGCCGTGACAAAAGATTTTTGAAAGTTTTTTTGCTTCGAATGCTTGGAAAGAAATTCTTCATGTCGTTGTTGCGACTTGTTCGTATGTATTCGGGGAAAGATATGTGGAGAACGCTGTTCATCAGTATCTTGAGATATGTCGTTTTTTCTACTCAGTTTGCATTGCTCATAAAAATGTTAATACCTGAACTATCGTTACTTGAAGTTTTTGTTGGAATTTCGTTGATGTATTTGTTCACGACGCTGATTCCTACGTCGGTATTGGGCGAAGTCGGCATACGAGGTTCTGTCGCAATTGCCATATTTCAGTTCTACACGGCTGAGGTTTCCATTATTTTTCAAATCAGCATAGTGATATGGTTCATTAACATTGTGGTACCGACATTGGCTGGCTCTCTTGTTTTGTTGAGCATTCGCCGAAAACGGTCGGAACAAAAAAAGGCGTCGTACTGACGCCTTAGTTCAACCAAATTGTAATGGTTTCGTTTTGTTTTGTCTTAATGCAGGTAAATGCTCTGCAATAATCTTGGAGAAACTTTATTTGTCGAGAGCAATCTGCGTTGAATTGTTTTGTTACTTGTTGTAATTCTTGAATAGTAGAAGTTTTACCCATAGGCATCCGTTTTAATTTTTGTAATAAAACGTGGCAAAAAATTTTTTAGTATTCTAAAAGAATAAATTTTTGTGTTAGGCGATGACTCGTTTATTTTTCCTAAATTTGTTAAAAATATTCCGTGGGTTGCGTTAGAAAAATATTACTTTTTGTTTCTGTACTGATAATTGCGGTGATGCAGGCGGATGCCATCGATAATCCCAATTTTACGAAAGAGAAAACATTCACTTTGCAGACAACCAAGAGTTTACAGGAATTTGCTAAGATTTTTCATTCTATTTCCACGCTCAAAGGCATTCAATATTATTCTCATTCCAACGAAAAATGGACGACACTCTATCACGGAGCGGGATTTATAGAAAATGCCAAGAGTCGAAAGTATCTTCCCGATACATACTACACAGGTGCGAATAAGGCGTATTTCTGTCTGTTAGACGATAATTCCCTCGGTGACTGTGTTTTCAAGGTTTCTTATACAGAAACGAGCAATGAGATTCGGATGGATTTACTTCTTGTGGAACCTATTAAAATTTGGGGAATCACAGGAGTTTATCCCAATAATTTAGCCATTCAGCTAAAGGTGACGAAGACAACTTCAGAAACGCTTCAGGCATCCATTTCAATCAATGCAAAATACCAAACTGTTTCGTTTCTCGAAACTCATCTTACCGAATCCTTCAACGCCCGCATGGACGCTTTGTATAAATGGATTATGGGACAATTATAGTTCTTTCCCAATTCATTTATATTGTGTCAATATATTAAAATTTCCTTATTTAACCCCCGTAAATGAATCCGTTGTAATGATTTGTGTATTGTGAGTCGTTGTATTTACCGTTTTGTAGCTATATTGAAGAATATATTTCCCCTCTGGAGTTTTAAGAATGGCACATGAATACGGAATATTTTCTGAGATGTTTTCTCCTTCTTTTGTCGTTGAGGTTCCATCTTCAGGATCTTCCGTTATTTCTGATTTTATGGTACCACAGTAGGCGTCTTGTCCGTCAATTTTCACTACTTCCATGTTTTCGGTATAAAACAGAATGTCGTTGCTTGTAGATGGCATGACAACAATAGATTTTTTGTTGCTTTCGTTTTTCTTTACACGCATGGTACAAGGATTGTCATTGTCTTGAGTAGAATTTATGGTAGTTACCGACATACTACGTGTACCTTCGTAATTGCCGACGTAATTGTCGCGCACATCGTCATCGTCGCTGCCGCAACCACACATCAAACCGAAAGAGAAAAGTAAAGAGCTTGTTAAAAACAATAATTTTTTCATATCTTCTAAATTTAAAGGTTAATAATGTGTAAAGGTACTACAAATTTTCAAAAAAAGTACGTTCCTGAACTTTTTTTGCCTACTTCCGTACTACTTCGCCTTTGTCTTCGCATTCGTCAAGCAACTGACGGTTGGTTTTGAGAAGAATCGGATGAACATATTCGGGAATAATTTCGCACAATGGTTCCAGTGCGAACCGACGCTTGTGCAGAAGCGGATGCGGAATCGTAAGTTGTTCACTATCAATAATGTCGTTGTTGAAGTAGAGTAAATCAATGTCTATCACCCGCGACTCGTAGCCTATGCCTTCGTGTCGTTCCCGTCCGCATTTTTTCTCTATCGCCTGACAGCGTAACAGCGTATCGACCGCCGAAAATTCCGTTTCCACAACCAAAAGTTGATTTATAAAATCGTCTTGCGCCTCGAATCCCCACGGCTTGCTGGAATAAATTGCCGACTCGCGAATGCAGTCGCCTACGTTTTCGATGAGATGTTTTTTCACTGTGGCAAACATTGCTTCTTTGTCTCCGATGTTTGCTCCGAGTAAAATGACAGCAAAGTTTTTTTGTTGCATAATCAATGTCGTTTATTTATTGTAACAAAGGTAATTTTTTGCTCAATACGAGAGATTGTTTTTATGGAAAAACTGTAATTTTCTTTGTTCGTCCATTTTCTTGTTTCCCCAATCTATACAAATGCAAAAACTTGTATATTTGCAAATGTGGAGATATGAACAATCGTGTCTCTACAAGAAATAGAATCGAATTTGTAATTTTAAATATATGATAAAGAACATAATATTAGCGGGTGTCGGCGGACAGGGAATCCTGACAATCGCATCGATTATCGACCTCGCCGCAATGCATTCGGGACTGAATGTGAAACAAGCCGAAGTACACGGCATGAGCCAACGTGGCGGCGACGTGCAGTCGAATCTCCGCATTTCCGACGAAGAAATTTATTCCGACTTGATTCCAAAGGGAAAAGCCGACATTATTTTGGCAATGGAACCGCTCGAAGCGCTTCGCTACGTGTCGTATCTGCAAAAAGACGGCATCATCATCACAGCATCGGCTCCGTTTAAGAATATCCCGAACTATCCCGATGAAAATCAAGTACTTGATACAATTAAGAACAGCGGATTCAAACATATCATCATCGATTCAAACGAAATTGCGCAGAATTTGAGCGAACGCGTGCTGAACGTGGTGATTGCCGGCGCGGTTGCACCGATTATCGGCATTGATTCCAATGTGATGAAAGAAAGCGTGAAGGAATTGTTTGCCGCAAAAGGCGAAGAAATCGTTGCTATGAACGTCAAGGCGTTCGAAACAGGTGTTGAATACAATAAAAAACTTTAATATGATTTGGAATACATCCATAGAATGTATGGACCGCGAATCAATGCGCAAGTTGCAAGGCGAACGCTTGAGAAACGTGGTTGAGCACGTATATCATAACTGTGCCCCATACCGCGAAAGAATGCAACAGGCTGGTGTAAAACCTTCTGACATTCAGTCAATTGACGACATTGTAAAATTGCCGTTTTCGTCGAAACAAGATTTGCGCGACTACTATCCGTGGGGACTGCTCTCGGTTCCGCAGTCGGAAATTGTGAAAATCCACGCTTCGTCGGGAACAACGGGAAAACCTATCGTGATGGCTTACACCCGCAACGATGTGGCAAACTGGGCTGAGGCGGGAACACGCTGCTTGGCTGCCTACGGTCTTGGAAAAGATGATGTGATTCAGGTTTCGTACGGCTACGGATTGTTCACCGGCGGACTTGGTGCGCACGATGCTTCGATGAATCTTGGTGCGACAACAATTCCAATGTCGGCAGGAAATACCGAAAAACAATTGTTGATGATGCGTGACCTTGGTGCGACTGGCTTGGCTTGTACGCCGTCGTATGCGCTCTATTTGGCTGAAGCTCTTGAAAAATCGGGTATTCCACGCAACGAAATCAAATTGAAAGTGGGAATTTTCGGCGCAGAACCGTGGACTGAGGAAATGCGCAAGGAAATTGAATATCGTTTGGGCATTAAGGCTTACGACATATATGGTTTGACTGAAATTTCAGGTCCGGGTGTCGGTTTTGAATGTGAATGCCAAAACGGAACACACTTGAACGAAGATTTGTTCTTCCCCGAAATTGTTGACCCGAAAACTGGCGAAGTTCTTCCCGAAGGAACCGAAGGCGAATTGGTGTTCACTACGCTTTCGAAAGAAGGAATGCCAATGATTCGTTTCCGCACGCACGATTTAACACATTTGATTTACGAAAAATGTTCGTGTGGCCGTACACTCGTAAGAATGGGCAGAATCCTTGGTCGTACCGACGATATGCTTATCATTCGTGGTGTGAACGTGTTCCCGTCGCAAGTTGAGGCGGTTCTCTGCACGCTCGAAGAAGTTGAACCGCATTTCTTCATCACTGTTGACCGTGTAAACAATACCGACACATTCGACATCGAGGTCGAAGTGAAGGAAAAATACTACTCCGACGTAATGAGCGAAATGGAATTGCTCCGCAAGAAAATCGCGCACGCAATCCACAGCGTTGTCGGCATTCAACCGAACATCAAGCCTGTCGCTCCAAATACGATAGAACGCAGTCAGGGTAAGGCAAAACGAGTAAACGACAAACGGAAGTTCAAATAATTAAAATTTACGGACATGGTAGTAAAACAGCTTTCAGTTTATTTGGAAAACAAACCGAACACTTTGAACAAAATGTTGCAGGTTTTAACGGAACACGGCATCAATATGACGGCGTTCTGCGTTGCTGATTCGGTTGATTACGGAATTGTGCGCTTTTGCGTCGGCCGTCCTGAGTTGGCATATTCAATTTTGCGTGAAAACGGCTACACCGTTCGTCTGACCGATGTTGTCTGCATTGAAGTTCCGCATGAATCGGGAGGTTTGCACAAGGCAATCCGCATTATTTCCGAAAGCGACATCAACATTGATTATATGTACGCATTCGCCGACGGCGGTTCTGCGAAAGTTGTAATTCGTTGTAATTCAACGGAAAGATTGATTGAAATCGCCCAAGCAAATCATTTGGAATTAGTGAAAATCTAAAATCAATAGCCATGCTGGATCAGAAATTACTTCAAAAACAACAGCAGAAGTTATCGCCGCAGCAAATTCAGGTGATAAAGATGCTCGAAATTCCCACTGCGGAATTGGATACCCGTATAAAGGAAGAAATTGAGGCAAATCCAGCATTGGAAGTTGACGATACCGACGAACCCGACGACAATCAGGAAAAACTTGATTCCAACGAAACCAATTCTGATTCAGATTCGGACAATGGCAACGATGACGATTTTTCGGGCAACGACGATGACGGAAGTCCGTCGGAAACCGACAAGAATGACGAATTCGACATTGATGATTATTTCAACGAAGACGAATATTCCAACTATAAATATTCGGTAAACAACACGTCGCCCGACCAAGAAAACAAAGACATTCCGTTTTCGGGCGGAAATTCATTTCAGGAAAACCTGAAATCGCAACTTGGTCTGTTGAATCTTTCGGAAGACGATATGGCAATTGCCGATTTCATTATTGGTAACATTGACGAGGACGGCTATTTGCGCCGCGATTTGGAAAGCATTTCCGACGACATTTTGTTGCTTCAAAATAAATCTGTTTCCGTGGAAGATTTGCAACGGATTCTATCGGCGATTCAAACACTTGACCCAGCGGGAATCGGAGCGACTTCGCTACAAGAATGTCTATTGCTTCAAATTGAACGAAAACGTCGCACCCCCGAAACGGTGACCGCAAAAGCGATTTTGGCGAATTATTATGAAGAATTCACCAAAAAACATTTTTTGAAAATCCAACAGGGGCTTGAAATTGAGGAAGACGACTTGAAAGCCGCTATGGACGTGATTCTCAAGTTGAATCCGAAACCAGGAAACGGCACGTCCGATTCATATGCAAAGACGATAAATCAAACCATAATTCCTGATTTTGTTCTCGAAAACCAGAACGGCGAAATGGTGATTTCCATCAATTCACGTAATGCGCCCAATTTAAAGGTGAGCAAAACCTACGTGAATATGCTACAGGACTATAAACCAACGCCTTCGAGCAACAAACAAGACAGAGAGGCTTTTGATTTCATAAAACAAAAACTTGACTCGGCGAAATGGTTCATTGACGCATTGAAGCAACGGAATGTCACGTTGCTCTCGACTATGCAGGTGATTTTTGATTTCCAAAAAGAGTTTTTCACCACTGGCGATGAAACCAAACTTAAGCCAATGATTCTGAAAGATATAGCCGACCGCACAGGTTTGGATATTTCAACAATTTCTCGTGTGGCGAACAGCAAGCACATCCAAACGCCGTATGGCGTGTACCCGCTCAAATATTTCTTCTCCGAAGGTTTACAAACCGAATCGGGCGAGGAAGCTTCGTCACGGCAAATTAAGCAAATTTTGCAAGATACTATTAATGAGGAAGATAAGAAAAAACCATACACCGACGAACAGCTTGCCGAAGTGCTGAAAACAAAAGGCTATATAATTGCCCGCAGAACCATTGCGAAATACCGCGAACAACTCGGACTGCCTGTGGGACGGCTTCGCAAAGAGCTTTAACATGAAACGGTTGCTGACCTATCTCGCATGGATTATTTCCGTTGTTTTTCACCCATTAGGAATGACAGTGGCTGGAAGTGTGTTTTTTATACTTTGCTACTTCATCCCGTATTTTCCCGACCGAAGTGATTTCTTCCACATCATAATGGGCTATTGTCTGCCCGTTTTTGCATTATACTATCTACTGCCGATTTCACTTTGTGCCATTTATGTGTTTTTCTTTAGAAAAGATTTCGATTTGGACAGTAAACACCTTCGTTTGAGAATGTTGACTATTGTAATCATTTCATATAGTTCCAGCTTGATTTTCAATGGGTTGAACACAAACATATTAAATCCATATCTTTGCAGTTGCGACATCCTACTCATTATAACGCTGATTATTTCTTTTTTCTGGAGAATCAGTTTCCACACCATCGGCATAGGCGGAATACTTGGACTGCTCTTTTATCTCCAAGTATTTCAGGCACAATTATTTTCAAATTTAACTTTTGCACTAATCCCGGCAATTGTAATCACCGCTGGGATAATCGGCAGCGCACGCCTTTACCTGAACGCGCACACACCATCGCAAATATACGTTGGCTATATTGTTGGATTTCTGGGAATTTGTGGGGGGATGGTTGTGTATTAAGCTACAATTCCAACTCTCCTGCGCCTTGACGAATGATTTCTATAGTATCGTTGGAACAATCAACAACCGTTGAAGGTACATTTTTTCCGAAACCACCATCAATCACAGCATCCACAAGTTTATCGTATTCCTCTTTTATCACTTCGGGGTCGGTGAGATATTCAAGAATTTCGTCCTTGCTTTTAACCGACGAAGTAAGAATTGGATTGCCAAGTTCTTTTACTATGGCGCGGCAGATGTTGTTGTCGGGGATACGGATACCCACAGTTTTCTTTTTGCTTTTAAATAATTTGGGCACGTTGGAATTGGCATTCAATATAAATGTGAACGGACCAGGCAAGTTATGCTTCATCACCTTGAATACGTGATTGCTCGCAACTTTCGTAAATTCCGAGAGATTGCTCAAATCGTAGCAGATAAACGAGAAATTTGATTTTTCAAGTTTGATTCCCTTAATACGGGCAACGCGTTCCACCGCCTTTTGGTTGGTGATGTCGCAGCCAAAACCATACACAGTATCGGTTGGGTAGATAATTACGCCTCCATTGCGCAGTATATCAACAATTTGCTGTATCTGTCGTTCGTTTGGATTTTCCTCGTATAGTCTGAAATATTCCGCCATAAATTGAAATAAAAAAGGAGTAAGCTCCTTGCATCGCACCGCTACAACCGCCTACCCTTGCTTCCTTCCGGATCTGGGGGGGTTCAGCAGGAGCTGGTCGTACAAGACTTACCCCAGCGCAAAAATACATTTTTTTTTTATATCACGAACAAAGATGCAATGTTTCGTCACGATAAACCACAAGAAGGTCGAAAAAAAATGGTATGTAATGCCATTTAATCGTCAGAATATATATTTTTGCGCCCGCAATGGTGAGAGATTTAACAAAAGGACGACCGGCAAATGTGATACTGTTGTTCGCATTCCCCATTATTTTGGGAAATGTGTTCCAGCAGGTGTATAGCGTTGTGGATTCCATTATAGTGGGACGCTACGTGAATTATCAAGCACTTGCCGGCGTAGGCATCACCAACGGACTTACGTTTTTTATATTTGGTTTCGTGCTTGGAATCACAAGCGGTTTGGGCATTATGACCGCACAATTTTTCGGCGCCAAGAACTACAAACGGATGCGTCAATCACTGGGCACAGGATTCATTATCTGCATTGGATTGTCGGTGTTGCTTACCACATTCGCATTGCTGAGCATTCGCCCGTCGCTTCACTTTATAGGAGCTTCCGACGAGATTTATGAATATTCGCACAATTATTTGGCAATCACATATATAGGACTCACAACGCAAATTGCCTACAATATGGTTGCATGCATTTGCCGTGCATTGGGCGACAGCAAAACACCACTGTATTTCCTTATTTTTTCGTCGGTGTTGAACATTGCCCTCGATTTGCTGTTTGTGAAAACGTTTGGATGGGGCGTGAAAGGCGTGGCGTGGGCTACGGTTGTGGCACAGCTTGTGTCGGCAATATTTTGTTTTGTGTATGTTTTTACCCGTCACGTTGAACTGCGGCTTTCGCGGGAAGATTTCCGCACCAGTTGGAATTTTATTTGGGAACACTTGCGTGTAGGCTTGCCAATGGCATTGCAATTCAGTATAACCGCCTTCGGCGTGATTGTACTCTATTCCGCGCTGAATAATTTTCCAACAACCTACATAGCGGGATTCACCACCGCAAGCAAAATCCAAAGCCTTGGTATGTTGGTGCCAATTTCGTTGGGCGTGGCAATTGCGAATTATGTGGGACAAAACTACGGAGCAGGTAATTTGGTACGAATGCGCGTGGGCGTAAACTCCGCACTGATTATGGCAATAGCTGTGTGTGCAGTTGTAAGCGCAACAATGGCGTATTTCGCCCAACCACTCACATCAATGTTTCTTGAAGAAAATGTTGCCGGCAATGTTTCGGAAATTTACAATGCTTCCACACAATATTTATACATTTCCGCCTTGTTTTTCCCATTCTTGTTTGTGCTGTTTATCTACCGAAATGCGTTACAAGGAGTTGGAAAAACATTTATGCCGCTGATGGCGGGC